>Ga0255777_10003028_pt1 | contig 14546 bp, 8 predicted proteins | sample 101ome_15_FD_179975 | JGI IMG/M metagenome (GOLD analysis project Ga0255777, IMG submission 179975) | Coastal salt marsh microbial communities from the Groves Creek Marsh, Skidaway Island, Georgia - 101402AT metaG (version 2) | ecosystem: Environmental > Aquatic > Marine > Intertidal zone > Salt...
GATTGGATCTATTCCTTATACACTTACTCCAACAGAAACTCAAGTAAGGCAAAGCGCTGAACGAGGTGGTTCTTTTGAAGAGAGCTATGCACAGGAAAGAGAAAGACCTAGGGCGGTTGAAGCACCATCTCCTTCTCAAGGAGAAGCTCCAGCACCGGCTTCAGTTCCTACAGAAACATCTACATCATCAGAACCATCTCTTCAAAACGCAGCAGTTTCAGCTGGCAGCGATAAAATCGAACAAGCATTTAACTTCTTTATGTCAAGTGTTGGCGGTGGATATACCGCAGAACAATCAGCGGGAATTGTTGGAAACTTGATAGTAGATTCGAATAGTTTTGAAGAGGGTTATATTGATGGTACTAAAACTGGTACACAAGATGGCTACCCACTATATGGCATCTGGCAAAAGGACGAGTTTGAATGGGCAGGTTATTTAGATGCATGTGTTAACGCAGAAATACACCCTTATGTTCTAGATTCTCAACTCCTATGGGTGAAGATTGCACTTGAAAATGGAACTGCTGGATCTGCGATTGAAAATACATCAAGAGCAGACCACGCAGCAATTGAGTACATGAGAAAATATAGAAGACCAGAGTTTGGGGATGGTATTTCTGATTATAATGATCCACCTAGTGACACTAGCTTCTTCGGAAATGCCCCTTCACCAAGAGTCGATGAAAAAATAAGAGTTGCTAATGCATTGAGCGTTTATAATACATATGGATTGGTAGGCTAAAATGGTTAAATTACCAGAAATAAATTTAAATTCTTTAAACCGAGAACTTGATGGTGTAGTCCAGCGCGCAAACATAGGTGGTCTACTACCAAAAGCAGTAGATGCGGCAACGCAGTTTAAAGCTTTAAAAGAAAGCACCTTAGGCGCGGCAATAGGCACTGTTTCCGGAGGGTTTGAATCTTTAACTGCTGAAGTCGATGATATTGAAGGACTAGAAGAAGCTCAAAAAGTTGCTAACAAAGGTGTAGCTCTTCTTGCTGGAAACGCTCCAGGTTTATCAAACATAGTAAAAGAACCATCCTCAATAAATAATGATTTGGAAACACTTGCCGGTGATACTATAGGTGGAGGCTTATTAGATTTTAAAGTAACAGCTCCAACACCAGAAGCAATGGGTAAAGCGTTAGCGCAGGTAACTGGAGATCCTATTTCAAAAGTTGCGGGTGCATTAGCTGGTACATCAAACGCTGATCCGGGTGCGCTTCTATCTTCTCTTAATGATGTTGTTGGAAAAAGTTTACCTGTTGGAAATGGGTTCTTAGGCGAAGTCGGAAAGTTTGCTGCTGGCTTAGAAGCAGAGGTTGGTAATATTAAAAATGGATTTACTGGACAGTTGAAAAATCTAACTGAGAGCTTGAATGGATCCCTTGGTCCAACATTAGATAAAGTAACTTCTGGTGTAAAATTACCAGATATTGTAAAACCAAGTGTTGCACAGTTACTTGAAAAGAATAAAGCAGCTGAGGCTGCACAGCTACTTGGAAAATTTTCTAGTCTAGATCTTCCAGATATTGAAAGTCAGCTTGGTAATATTCCAGTGACTATGGCTGAAAAGGTTGCAAAAGATTTACCTCTTCCTGCAAAATCGACTATCAGTAAAATTATTTAAGAGGATATTATGGCAGAACAATTTAGTTACGTTGAAACACAAGAAGAACTTGATGCTACACTGATCTCGGCGACAAGGGATATTACTGAAGTGGTTGTTCACTGGACTGCGAACTTTATTGACCAAGATATAAGTGCAGAACAAATTCACCAATCGCATTTAAATCGTGGATTTAGTGAAATTGGATATCACTTTATTATTTTACGTGATGGTTCTTTGCAAAGAGGCAGAGACATTAATAAGGCTGGTGCTCATGCTTTGAGAAGAAATAGAAACTCAATTGGCATTTCATTTGTTGGTGGAATCAATTTAACATCAGCCGAAGCACAAAGACTTGGTGGTTATCAAGCCGTAGCAAATAATCCACGTTATGCATCTTCTGATAGTTTGACTAGCGCTCAGTGGGCAACCTTTGATATGTTTATGGATTCATTTTTCAAAGTGTTTCCGTATGGTCAAGCGTTTGGACACAACGACACGGATCCAAACAGAAAACCAGATCCAGGATTTGATGTTGTTCGATACTGCAGAAATAAATTTAATGTGAGAATATTTGCTTCTCCTTATCCAAATAATTCATATAGCTTAGATGCGTTGATTGCACTACGTAGACAACAGAGGGTTTCATAATGGCTGAAGATAGAGATGATGAACTAATTGGCGATGAAGCTGGTGAAATTGCTCCGGGTACGTTTGACGATCCTTCTGGTAGTTTGCCGCCAAAAGATTATTGGTACGAATCTACACTAAACAAAGGTTGGAGAGGTTCAAACAACAAGAAGCTAGCATATACTGGTGTCACTGGTAAAAATCTTGACATTGCTGCGCCAGAACTACCGACTCAAGCTACAAAAAGCGATATTAACGTAACACCGTCTGGCCACATTATCGAATACAACGATACACCAGCTGGTGAGCGTATTCTCATAAAACATAGAACTGGTTCTGGTATTGACATGTTACCGGACGGTTCTATTGGCATTAGTGTTGGTAAGACTCATATCATGACAATTAGAGACGATATGACGATTATTGTAAATGGTAATGCTTCATATGATTTTAAAGGTGACGTTGATTTTAAAGTTGGTGGTAACTTCAATGTATCTGCTTTGAATATGAATGTAAACCTGCAAGGTAACCTTACAGAAACGATTAAGGGAAACCATAGAGAAACTGTTACTAAGAACAAGGGTACGATTGTTCAACAAAATAAATCTGAAACAGTAATTGGTTCAAATACAACTACAACACTTGGTAACACTACAAATATTACAAAGGGAACTGTAAAGGTTGCTGGTGAAGGTATTGTTTCAATCCATAGTGGTAATGTACTTTATATGACCGGGAAAAACTCAACTGACATATCTTCGAAAAGCGCAAACATCGCAGCTGATTCTTTATTGCTTATGGGATCCACCGGAACTATAGGCGGCGAAGGTGTCGTAGTGTATGGTAAGGGTGCTACGTTTGGTGAAGGTGTAACTGCGCCAACATTCTTTGGTGCGCTTGAAGGAAACGCTAAGACAGCGACTCAAGCAGGAAGAGCCGGCACAGCGGGTCTTGGCGGAGGTGGATCTGCTGGAGCAGAAGTAAATGTAGCTACTCCTACAACTGTTCTTCCAACAGCAGAAGTTCTTGATAATTACTTGAACGTAGGTGGTAGAGGCGTCATAAATGTTTCAATAGAAAAAGGCGAGCTGTTGCGAGTGTTTGATAAGTACGCTGAAACCGGTGGACTTTCACATACTGATCTCACTACCGAAGAAATCAGATCACGTATGAGAGATCCTTTTAATAGGGATAATACCGATTTTGTTGCAAACGCTGTCTCAGCCGGTAAACTTAACTCAAGATACGCAACCGCAACTCCCCCAGGAATAGGAAGAATTGCAGGTCAGTCTGGAACACAGAGACGTGGTGCTATAAGAGTTGGCAACAGAGGAACGAGTAACTTTGGTGACTTTACGCCATCCGGTATTCCAGCAAACAAAAGATTTGTACCTGACTTGAACTACGCAATTCTTGATGTTGATGATATAAGCAGCTCAACTAAAATAGCACCAGACATTCCGGTTTCTACTTTCTTGTCTGGAAGTGGAGAGATCGCTAACTTTAATACCACAGCCCGTGCTGATCGAGCATTAATTGCAAGAAACTTACAGGCGAATGCATATGCTATGAAGTGGGTAAACAACAACAGAACTTCTGGTCCGTTTGCCGACTATACTTTAACGGTTGTTGAAGGTTACTATGTTCCAGGGCCCGGGGAAGTCAATGATCTTGATGATATAAAAGGTTTAGCTGCAGAAGGCCGTGCCGTTGTTTATGAACTTATTAATAACATTAGTGGACAAGCCGATAATAGAAAAACGTTTGAGCTTGCTGTTTACTTAAAAGATGTTATTCAGTACGACAAGCTTATTCTTGACTATGATGATTATGCGCCAGATGGGTCAATCAACGCGCAAATAATTATTACTGTTCCTGACATTGATGAAACTTATACTGCAACCTTTGCGAGAGAAATTGAAACTCGATTTAATAATAACGTTCAGAGTAACAGTGATTTTGTCGAAGTTGAATTCCCTTCAGCAACAGCAGAACAGGCATCAAGAGAAAGCGCTGCTACTGTATCTGCCGCAGCAACAAATGCTCCTGCTCCACAACCTACACCTCCAGTAACTAGCGATGCTGTAGCTGCAGAACTTGCACAACCTGGAGCAGTCCCAGCTGCAACAGTTACACCAGAAGTAGAAGAAACTCCAGAAGTAGAAATAACACAAACTGGACAACAAATAGCTGAGCCTGATCCAGCACCTGCTGCGTCATCAACCTCTACACCTTCGGTGACGTCCACACCTGCACCTCCAGCAACCGCTAGCGATGACCCATTTGCAAATAGAACTCGCGAAGAACGCCTTGCTGCACGTGAGGAGTCAAAAGCTGCTGCAGAAGAGCAACGTAAAAAAGATGAAGAGTCTAAAGCTGCTTCAGCCGAGGAGAAGAAGCAAAGAGTTCTTAATCAATTGTTGCGGAAAAAATATCCAAAAGAAGCTTTTGCTAACCGTGGAATTAAACAAATTAAAGCGCGTATTGATCCTAATGGTAGCTATAAAGCAGTGGAGGACCAAGGCGATCCAGGTCCAGACGGTCCATATTGGAGAATCGTAAAAGGTTAAACCGCGTTTAATCATTATAAATAATACGAAAGAATAAGAGAATCTTATGGTCAGTAGAGCATTTTCAGTCGAAGACGGTAACCTTTCCTCAAAGGCACTCGTTACGACAAGAAATAAAACTTATAAAGACATCGATCTGACGTTTGCAAATCGTCCGAGTGGTGACGTATATAAGAAGACTGATGCTGCTGCAGTAAAACAGGCTATCAAAAATTTGATTCTTACTAACTTCAACGAGAAACCGTTTCAACCAAGATTCGGTGCTGGCATTCAAGGACTCTTATTTGAACTCGCTGATGATGAAACTGCGGAAGACATTAATATTCGTATTCGTCAAGCGATTGAGAACTATGAGCCAAGAGCAACAGTACGTAGTTTAAAAGTTCAAGCATACGTGGACAACTATAACGTTCTCATCACGCTTGAGTTTCAAGTTAAAAATACAGAAGAAATTGTTGTACTGGAAACGACAATAACAAGGTTAAGATAACATGGCAACAAACATTACATCTACACAACTTGACTTTGATAGCATTAAGAATAAGTTAAAGACGTTCTTTGCTCAGCAGTCAGAGTTTGAAGACTACGACTTTGAAGCAGCTGGTTTATCTAACTTGCTCGATGTTTTGGCATACAACACTCACTTCAACGGTTTGGTTGCAAACTTTGCTTTGAATGAATCTTTCTTGACAACAGCTCAGCTACGTTCATCTGTTCTTTCTCATGCTGAATCACTTGGTTATACACCAAGATCTAAGACATCGGCGACAGCATACTTAAACCTCCAGATTACCAACACAAATTCTGGTAGAAGTGGTACAGCAACTCTTCCAGCAAACACTAAGTTTAGTGCTACGGTTGATGGCGTATCATATACATTCCAAACTTTAGTTCCATATACTGCAAGTGATAATGGTAGCGGTGTTTATCGTTTTCAAACAGGTGCAGGTTCATATAGTATTCCTGTAGTTGAAGGTGTATCTACAACAAAAACATTCTATGTAGGTGAAGCTTCTGAAAGACAGCTTTACATTATTCCAGACGAAAACATGGATTCGTCTACTCTTGACGTAAAAGTATATAACAGTGCTAACTCAAGTGAATATACACAATACACTGACTTGGATGCTGCATCTTCTGTCACTTCAGACTCGACGTACTATGATATTCATGAAGCACCGAACGGTTTCTTTGAGTTACACTTTGGTGATGGTGTTACAACTGGTGTTGCACCAACAGCCGGAAACAAAATAGTTGTAACATATCTTTCTTCAAATGGTGCAGCTGCTAACACTGGAGCAACGTTCTCTGCGCAGAGCACTATCTCTATGGATGGTGCTTCTTATTCTCTATCAGTTTCAACTGCTGTTGTAGCTACTGGTGGAAGAGCAAAGGAAGACATCGAAACCATTCGTCAAAACGCTCCGATTGCATTTGCTGCTCAACAAAGACTTGTTACTGCAAATGATTATGAAGGCTTGATTAAACAGAACTTTTCTTCCGTGAATGACGTTTCAGCATGGGGTGGGGAAGACAACGATCCACCCGAATATGGTAAAGCGTTTGTAAGCTTAAGGTTTGCAGATGGTGTAAGTGCAGCTGCACAACAAGTAATTAAAGATAGTATTGTAAACGATCTAACAAACAACCTTTCAATTATGTCAATTGATACTAAGTTTGTTGATCCGACTACAGCATTTGTTGGTTGTAGTATTACTTTCAATTATAATCCAAACTTATCGACAACACCTGTTAACTTAGTTGAATCGCAGGTGATTACTCTTGTACAAAATTACTTTACTGACAATTTAAAAACTTTTGATGGAATCTTTAGAAGATCGAATCTATTAACTGCTATCGATGATTTGTCTCCTGCTGTCTTGAACAGTAAGATGGATGTAACCGTAAGACAATCATTTACTCCAGCACTCAGTGAATCACGTACTTATAACATTTACTTACCAATGGAGATAGCAGCACCAGATTCTTTGACTGCTAAAATTACAACAAACGTATTTACATATAGTAACAGACTATGTACAATAAGAAACCAGCTGTCATCAACAAAGTTGCAGATCGTAGATATTGACGATAACGTAGTTGTTGATAACATTGGTTCGTACTATCCTCAATTTGGTAGAATTAATATTGTTGGCTTTGCTCCAACTGCGATTTCGGTTGGTTCACAGATTCAGTTAACAACAATTCCAGCAAACCAGTCAACAGTAAAACCTCTGAGAAACTATATTCTAGACTTGGATCCAAATAGAACATCCGCTCGTGGTGTGCTTGATTATGAAACAACCACAACGGCTCTATAATGAAAACCCTTACTGACTTTAATAGAACGGATATAAACTTACACGAAAGTAAGATAAGTGAGGTACTGCCCGAGCACTATCTCTCTGAGTATCCTACTCTTATCACGTTTCTTGATAAGTACTATGACTTTATGGATTCTGACGCAACCTATAACTTTGCGGCTGCTATTCATGATATGTACAATGTTCGTGATACAGAAGGCGCAAAGATTGGTTACATTGATAATATTCTAAAAGAACTTGGTCAAGGCATCTTGAACCAAAACTTCTTCTTAGAACCAAGATTTGCAATGAGACTTATAGCTCAGTTCTATCGAGTCAAAGGTTCTTTATACTCATCCGAAGGTTTCTTCCGAGCCTTTTATAACTCACAGGTTGAAATTTCATATCCGAAACGAGACATCTTTATTGTAGGTGAATCTGAGATTGGTTATGAAAACCAAAAAGTCATTCAAGACGGTGCTCTTTATCAGATCTATTCTATCTTGGTAAAATCAGAAGTGCCTATCGCTACATGGCGAGAACTATATAAAGCATTTGTTCACCCATCTGGTTTCTATCTAGGTGCCCAAACATTGATCGTTGGTATTGCTGACCTCGACCTTGAAGCAATGCCAGATAATATTCCAGACTCTGCAGATCCAATATATACTGGTGTTGGTACTCTTTCACTTACTGGTGCAGCTGAAATGTCTGGTATCGCAACGTACGCAGACTCTGAAGTCAGGTTTACAATTGGTGAACAGATTAACGCATACAACAGCATGACAATTGAGCAGGCTGCAGCAATGTATACAAACATTAAAGATACTATTACTGAGGATGGATTTACATTCGATGAAGATAGTGATGTTGGTGTACCAGCTGCAATGAGAATGTCTAACACAGTTGAGACAACTGACCAAGCAAGAAATGAGCTTTGGGATAGTGATTCTGATGGTTATGCACTTCAAATATCATAAAAATCTATTATAAATAATGTAAAGAAAAACGGATTCTAACATGACAAGACAATCGATTAGTAGAGGCACATCCGCAAATGCTGGAGATGGTGATACACTCCGCGATGCAGCCCAAAAGATTAATCAGAACTTTGTAGAACTTTACCAAAAACTAGGTGGAGACAGCGATGTCTTGTCTACAAGCGTAAGCTTTACAAGTACAGGAATTGTTTTTGAAGGAGCAAACGCGGATAGCTTTGAAACTGTATTTGCTATCACCGAACCAACAAAAGACAACACAATCACTTTTCCTGATTCAACAGGTGAAGTTATTATTTCCACTGGTGATCAAGATCTGTTTAACAAACACCTTTACAACACTAAGATTGATGGCGCACTAAGACTGCATGGTGTTTCTGGTACTGGTTACTATAAGATTGCCTATGAAGGTCAGGTTGATTCTGATACAGACTTGAACGTAAACTTCCCAGCACTTGCAGATTCTGATACGATTGTGTTTGCAAACCATGCAGCTACACTTACAAATAAAACACTCACATCACCTACGCTGAGTGGACCAGTCATTACTTCTGGTATCAATGATGCAAACGGCGCAGAGATGATTCGTTTCACTGCAACAGCATCTGCAGTCAATGATATTTCAATCACAAACGCAGCAACTGGCGGAGCTCCAAAGATTGCCGCAGTAGGTGATAACACAAACATCAATCTAGATCTTGCAGCTAAGGGTACCGGTGCTATTCGCCATACTCGTAAAGTTGCATACTCATCAGAAACAAAAACATCTTCTGGTGCAGTTTCTTTGTTAGTTCCTTTGACTCTATTCAACTCAACAGGTGCTCTAGCTATGACAATGGCAAATGGTACAGTTGTAGGTGAATCCAAAAAGTTTGTAAATATTAACACAGGTGCAGCAACAGTTACACCAACAAGCTTTGGTCAAGGTACATCATTCACACTCAGCCAAAACGGAGCTGCTGAAGCAATTTGGACTGGTTCCAATTGGCACTTATTTGGTGACTCAGACAACTTCTTAACAATCACGTAAGAGATATAATATGCCAGCAATTATTACTGATACACTTAAAAGAGATCTTCTTGCAGAACTGAAAGCTGACTTTGACAGCGCAGGTAGCGAGTACTATGTTGGTCTTGGTCGTTCCGAACTATGGGACGACTCGGATAATGTTGTAACACCTACTCAGTCAGCAAGAACAATCGACCAATTTAGAAGATCGTTACAGGGTATTAAGAAGATCCAAGACGTTTCTTATATTGTTCCTCGTAACAATTGGTCTTCTGGTACAATCTATTCTGCATATGACGATAACTTTTCAAGCTATCCAGCAAATGCATACTATGTAAGAACAGATGCAAACCAAGTTTATATTTGTCTACAACAAGGTAAGAACGCTGCTGGCGCTGCTGTTACCTCGACGATTGAACCTACTGGAAATTCTACTGCACCATTCACTACTGCTGATGGTTACGTCTGGAAATATTTGTATTCTATCACTGCTCTAAAAGCAAATAGATACTTGTCTGCAAACTATATGCCAGTAGAACTTATTGATTCGGCAGATAATCCACTTGAAACCTTACAAGTAAATGTTCAAAACGCAGCAATTGCGGGTGAGGTTGTTGGTGTTGCAGTAACTGCTGGAGGCACTGGCTATAGCTCAGCACCCACCGTGACAATCACTGGTGACGGTGACTCAGCCGAAGCCACTGCTACTATATCTGGTGGCGAAGTCGTAAAGATTGAAATGACAAACCGTGGTTCTGGTTACACATATGCTAACGTAAGCTTCTCATCTGGTGCTGCTACTGCTCGAGCTATTCTTGCTCCAGCGAATGGTATTGGTGCAGATGCCCGCACTGATCTAAGATCAAGTGCTCTCATGTTTAATGGTAGACCTGACGCTGATGAAGACGGTGCTCTACTCATTGGTCAAGACTTCCGTCAGGTTGGTTTGATTCGTAACCCAACGACAACAGCTGCTGACTCAGACTTTACTGGTAACGCTGGTTCAACTCTTCGTAAGCTAACGTTCCAGGGTGGTGCAACTGCATTTACAAACGACACCTTTGTTATTGGTGCAACATCTGGTGCAAAAGCATATGTTACTTCGGCGGACTCTGCTGCTGGAGTATTCTATCATCAAACCGAAACAACTGGTTTCACACCGTTCCAAGCAGGTGAATCTTTGACAGCGCAAAACGCAGCGGGTGCTACAGTAACAGGTTCAGCTACTCTCGATTCGGATCAGGCAGCAACAATAAATAGATACAGTGGTGAAGTTCTTTACATTGACAATCGCTCTGCGGTTACTCGGTCAGCTGGAGAACTACAAGACATTAAAATTATTGTACAACTATAAGAGTTATTAAAACATGGTCAGCCAAGTAACACAGAATCTATTCGCAACCTCTTATAAAGACGATTTTAAAGATAGTGACAACTATCATAGAATTCTCTTTAATAGTGGTAGAGCACTGCAGGCTCGTGAATTAACGCAGATGCAAACGATTATCCAAAATGAAATTGCTCGTTTTGGACGTAACATCTTTAAAGAAGGCGCTGCGGTTAATCCAGGCGGACCACTTTTAAATACAAAGTATGAGTTTGTAAAACTTAACACCACAACAAATGCTCTACCTTCAACATCAATTGTTGGAAATATCTTTACTGGTTCTTCATCGAATGTTCGAGTAAAAATTCTTGAAACGGTAGCTGCGGAAAACTCAGATCCTGCTACTCTATATGTACAATATCTCGGTGACGCCACTTCTTCTACAAACCAGTTGAGATTGACTCCTGGTGAAGACATTAGTGACGGCACAAATACTCTTACTGTTCAAACAACAAACACAACCGCAAACCCTGCAATTGGCCGCGGTACAAGATTCTCTATCGGTAAAGGTGATTTCTTTGCGAAAGGCCACTTCGTATTCGCTGATGCACAGTCTTTAATTGTACAAAAATATTCTCCAAATTATACAGGCACTGTCGGTTTTCTTGCCACTGAAGATGTTGTAACAGCGATTGATAATAACGAGTTGTATGACAACCAAGGTGAAGTACCTAATACTTCTGCTCCTGGCGCTGACCGTTATCGTATTCGTTTAACACTAACTGATCAAGCAGATGTTGACTCTGACCAGATGTTTGTATATCTTGCAGAAATTAAGAACTCTGCAATCGTAGATGAAGCGACTGCTACTTCTGGCTACAATGAGATCAGCAACCTTATGGCTCTTCGTACTAAAGAAGAATCCGGTGACTATGTTGTTCGTCCATTTAAACTGAAGTTTGATGAAGACTCAGATGCTAGCTACTTGATCGCTGACGTATCTGAAGGTACTGCATACATTAATGGTTATAGAGCTGCTATTAATAAACACACTAAGGTTCGTTTCCAAAAACCAACAGCAACTTCCACAATCAATAACGAAGTAATTGCTGCGAACTATGGTAACTTCATTGAAGTTGATTCATTAGTAGGTGTTCCAAACGTAAATGAAATGGAACGTTGGAACCTACAGGACTCTGCATCTTATCAGGGTTCAACAATTGGTACTGCAAGAATTCGTTCTGTAGAAGAAGACGGGGCGATCTATAAACTGTCATTGTTTGATATTCAAATGACTGGTAACAACTCTTTCCGTTCGGTAAAGAGTATTGGTGCTGACTCAGCAAACTACGGCAACCTTGTTCTTTCGAATAATGTAGCTGTGCTGAACGACGCTGCAAACAATGACTTGTTCTTCCCGCTTCCAACAAGCAGACCATCATCACTTACAGATATTTCTTATGAAGCTCAAAAAAGATTCAGCATCACTACTGACGCTTCTGGTAACGCTTCACTTGGTTCCGGTTTGTTGGCTGGTGGTGAAACATGGGCAGGACTTTCTGACTGGGTAGTTGCAATTGACTCATCTGGTGAAAACGTATCAAGCTCAGTTTCTATCTCTGGTGCTGGTACAACCACTGCAACAATTACAGGAACTGGAGCAGCAAGTTCAAACCTTGAAGTTCTAGCATTTGTAAATAAATCTGCAGCCACATCAAGAGCTAAGACACTTACAACTGCTACAGTAACAAGCACATTGGATTCAGATGGTAACGGTCTAAAGTATCTAGACTTGGGTAAAGCTGACGTCTACGATGTTTCAAGAATTCGTGCAACCGATTCTGATGGTAATGACTTAACATCTACATTTAGATTTGATAATGGACAAAGAGATAACTACTATGGCCTAGGCAGATTGATTGTAAAGAGTGGACGCGGTGTTCCATCGGGTAACGTATTTGCAAGATTCAGATACTTTGCTCATGGTGCTGGTGACTTCTTCTCGGTCAACTCATATTCAATTAACTACGCAGACATTCCATCTCACACTCTTGCGAACGGCGATGTCATTCAGTTGAGAGATGTTCTTGACTTCCGTCCACGTATCAATGATGCTGGGACCGGATTTACTGGTGCAACTTCTAAGGTTAACTCTCTACCAAAGAACACCGATCTAGTTACACTAGACGCAACTTATTACTTAGGTCGTAAAGATAAACTAGTAATTGACACAGAAGCAAGACTAAAACTTATTCAGGGTGCAGCAGACTTCTCACCGAAGTTCCCACAGACTCCTGCAAATTCACTTGAGCTATATAAAATTAGCCTGAATCCAAATACCTTGAATGATTCGGATCTAAGCACTCAGCTAATTGATAATAGACGTTACACAATGAAAGATATTGGTCAGCTTGATAAGCGTATCAATACTCTTGAAGAAGTTACAGCACTGAACCTGCTTGAAATTAACACAAACACTCTCCAAGTGTTTGACTCTTCTGGTCTACCAAGAACTAAAGCAGGTTTCTTAGCAGATAACTTTGCTGATCATAGATTTGCAGATACAAGAGATCCTGCTTATAGTGCTGCGGTTGATCCTCGTCAAAAAGTATTGAGACCTCAAGCAATTCAAGCTAACTTACGTTTGATCTATGATTCAGACCTTTCTACACAAACTATTAAGAAAGGTGATAACATCTACATCAAACATAATGATGCAGAGTTTATCTTCCAGGATGAAGCTTCCAGCGTAGAAAATATTAACCCATTTGCTGTTACAATTAATGAAGGTGTAATTGAACTTTCACCTGCATCAGACGAATGGAGAGAAACAGAATTCACTGCACCAAGAGCAGTTGATGGCGGTAATAGACTTGCTGCTGATAATGCTCTATTGTTTAACGAGTGGCAGTGGAACTGGCAAGGTCAGGCTGAACAATCTGAAGACTTAACTGGTACAGTATTTGCTACCGAAACAACTTCTTCAGGTTTCATTCAAACAACGACTACTGACCGTGTTGTAAGTGATGAGACAGTACGTGAAGTAATTGGTGAAAGAGTGGTTGATGTTGCTATCATTCCATTCATGAGATCTCGCATGATTCACTTCAGAGCGTTTGGTCTTACACCTAACCAACAGTACTATGCATACTTTGATGAGACAGATGTAAACAACTGGGTTCGTGAAGAAACATTTGTACGTATGTCGGATGATCCAGAAGATTTTGGCAACAGATTCCAGAACTCAACTGCTCACCCAGATGGTGCTACATCTTTGACCTCTGACGCAAACGGTGTTCTTGAAGGTTCATTCTTTATTCCTAACACAAGTGCTATTCGCTTTAGAACTGGACGTAGAGAATTTAGACTTTCAAACGCTAACTCCGCAAGAGCAGCAAACTCTACATCCTTGGCATCTGGTTTCTATGAAGCAAATGGTGTAATTGAAACCGTTGAACAAACAATTCAGAGTACTCGAGTCATTACGGTTCGTGGTGAAAGATCAGTAGTTGATACTACTCCTCCACCTCCACCTCCTGCTCCAGATCCTGTTATTGTAGACACTGGAGGCGTAATTACTGAACCTGTAGATACAGGTCCTGTAGATGATGGCGGCGGGGATCCTCCTGTTACTGATGGCGGTGGCGGTGGCGGTAAAGACCCATTGGCTCAATCATTCTTTGTTGCTGAAACAACTGGCGTGTTCCTAACAAAAGCAAGAGTTTACTTTGCATCAAAACCAGACGTTGCTGGTGGTGATAACCCTGCACCTGTTGCTTTGGAACTAAGACCAATGGTTAACGGCCACCCATCTGCAAACACTGCAGTTCCCGGTGGTTTAAAAGTATTGACTCCAAATGAAGTCACTGTTGTTCCATCTGAAACAGAAGCTTCAATGCTAGCGAATGGTACAGACTTTGTATTTGACGAACCAGTATATCTTGCCGGTGGCGTTGAGTATGCACTATGTCTACTTTCAGATACAACTGACTATACAGTCTATGTTGCAGAACCAGGTGAGTTCATTATTGGTTCTACCGAGAAACGTATTACTCGTCAACCATTGCTAGGATCTTTGTTTAAGTCTCAGAATGGTAGA
>Ga0255777_10003029_pt1 | contig 14542 bp, 9 predicted proteins | sample 101ome_15_FD_179975 | JGI IMG/M metagenome (GOLD analysis project Ga0255777, IMG submission 179975) | Coastal salt marsh microbial communities from the Groves Creek Marsh, Skidaway Island, Georgia - 101402AT metaG (version 2) | ecosystem: Environmental > Aquatic > Marine > Intertidal zone > Salt...
TCCAACGCGACGAGAGAGAGAGAGAGAGAGAGAGGATCAGACAACCAGAGAGAGACACACACACAGAGAGAGAGAGACGACTCGACGTCCGCGCGCCCTCGTTTCACGCGTCCGGACGGTTCGGCCGACCGACCGACATCCGAGGACGACGATTGACTGACTCGACTCCCCGTCGCGGCGGCGCCCGTCGCGGTGTTTCCCGGGGAAACGAAACCAATCTTCGTCGCGCACACAGCGGGGTCACGGGTCGGGGTCGGGGTCGGGACCCGTCGATTGGAAAAACCACCAGCCGAGCGGGATTTGCGCGGGGGCGGGGAAAATTCACAAAATATCTTTGTCGAACGATCGCGATCGGTGTACACACACATGCACGATATACATACTGTTTATCCATGTTAAAGTACAAACGAGTGAGACGTATTGTGTGAACGGAACACCTATCGCCGATCGATCGACGACGACGACCGCGCTCGCGGTGCGGGACAGCGCGCGAGCCGCGGGCGACAGACGAAGACGAATGGGGGGCCGGCGTCGGTCGCGTCGGTCGCGACTCGCGGCGACGTGCGCCGCGATCGTCGCCGCGTCGGCGGCGGTCTCGCGGGCGTCGGCGGCGGCGGGAGTCCGCGGTGTGCCGGGACGAACGGCGACGACGATGACGACGATGCGGGCCGTTGCGGTGCTGGGCGCGACGGCGGTCGGGGGGTGGATGGCGACGCCGGCGCTCGCGAGCGAGGATTGGGAGGACGGTGAGGAGGAGGACGACGGGGCGCTCTTTGACGATGGATTCTTCGACGAGGATTGGGAGGAGGAGGACGGCGACGACGCGGACGATGAAGATGTCTCGAGAAGAGGAGGAGGCGAAACGGTCGAAACGAGACGGGCGACGTCTGGGAGCGAATCGGACGGGCGCGGGGCGGTGGAGGCGGTCGACGCCGACGAAGGGTTGGATGGAGACGATGGATACGCGAGAGATGCTCGCGATGGGGGCGATCTCGACGGCGCGGGAGCCGAGCGAGGAGGAGGGAAGAAGTCGGTGCTCGAAGACTTGGTCGAGTTGGGCGGGACGCAGGCGCGCGCGCTGTTGCGCGACTTGTTCGTCGAGGCGAGCAAGTTTGGGATAGATATGGACGGCGATGACGATGATTCAGACGACGGCGACGACGACGACGACGACGAATTTGAGGAGGAGGAAGACGCTGAGACTTTGGCGCTCGCGGCGGAAGCCGAAGCGGCGTACGCAGCTTCGACGGAGCTGCACGCGTTGGAATACGACGAAGAGGAGGACGATGGCGAAAACGAGCGCGCGATTGAGCAGCGTAAGAAGCTTCTCCTCGGATTAGGGGTTGATGTCGATTCCGAACCGGCGCCGGCGGTGGTTGAGGAGGCGCGAGAAGAATCGAACGAGCCAGAGGTTGTTGTTACGACCAAGCCGGTTGAACAAGTCAAACCCAACGTGCGCGTCGACCCAGCTAAAGTCGTCGAGCCAACGAGAGGCCGTTCGCTCCTTTCCGTGTCGGATCCAGGGTCGTACAAATGGCTCACTTGGGACGATCTTCCAGCGAAAATTAGAAATAGAGTTGAGGCGCCCGCGCAGGAGCAGGCAGCCGTGCGTGTCGTGCGTGTCGGTGGATATTGGCGAGCGGCGAGCGTGAACAATCGACAACGTCGCAAAAGCAAGTCACGTAACGGATTTCCTCTCCGTAAATCGGAACAAGACGACACACCTCTCAAGGAATGCAACCAACGGCACAGCGTCTCTCACATCCAGTGTTTCGGCGACGATTCTAGATACGCTATCATCACCGTGGACGCGAAGCATTCATTCTTGCCGGGAGACTACGTCACGTTTGAGCGCATCGACGCGCAGAACGGCATGCATGCTCGGGATATTAACCGTCAATACCGAGTTTGGGCGCTTCCGGCCAAGTCTGACGCCGACGTGTCAAAGCTCAACTGGGATAACATTTGGGCGGCGTCTCCTTTGGCCACTTCGCGTCAGAGCGTGTTCGCCGTCGCGTTCGATACCCCGGGAATTTCGTGTGACGCGTATCCAGGCATGAATTCGATCGTCCGGCGCTCAGCGAATCCGCGTTTGCCGTATTGCTGAGCAGTTTCGCTTTGCGCTGTAACCGTAGGCTGCTCCTTTCCTTTTCAGCGGCATATCTAAAGCTAGTCGTACATATTAAATAAACGGAAATTACTTCTAAGAAAGGCGGTGTCGAGTTGATTTTTGAGTCGCCTAACATCTAAGCTTTTCTTGCGTGCGAAGGGACAAAACCGCGACCAAGCTCAAAGTAAGACGAGCCTGTCACCTCGAGCTGACCGGCGTCTTGCAACGCCTGCATCTTCGGACGGAACTGCGTAAAGGCTGCGGACGTCTTGTGTTGAAAGTAATCGTCTTTGCTGCGATACCGTTCGACGATTCCGTACCTCAGCTCGTCCTTGTCGCTCTGAGAAATTTCGTAGTGATACAACTCGGGCTCGTTTCGGCGACACCAATCCGCCACCTTGGTCCACTCCTTCAACAGCTCCTTCGCGGCGTCGCTCGTCTTAAACTTGAGATCCACCATCAAAACGAACGCACCGTCCGTGTTTTTCTGTCTCGACGTCCCCGTTAGAGGTCTAGACACACCAGCAGTCGGTGAGCGAATCACGTGCAGCACAGCAAGAGACAACGCGACGAACCACCCTAGCCTACCGCTCGCCCACACGCTCGCCGATTCACCGTGCCCACCACCATTCATCTTCCTCATCTCGGAATTTCGTCGAGGCCGCGTCTAAGCCCGGGTCTCGCGCGCGATGAGCTGTGCCGCGAACGCCGTTGGGTTGCTTTTGAAAAAAGAGTTCTGCAAAAAGCAAGCGGATAAGAGCAGACGACTGCGCCACACCTCGTCGCCTGCCATCGCCGACTCGCGCGATTGATCGACGCGCATCGAACGCGAAACGAGTGTTTTGAACGTCGAGGCGTGATGCAGGAACGATCGAGTGCCGCTCCGGGGGCGTACGCGTCGCCGATGTTCGCCGCCGCCATGGCGACAAGATCGGAAAACAACGCGACGCGGGACGCGCCGATCGCCGCAGCTTCGGTGTCCGAGCGCGTCAGTGAGATTATGTCGGGTTGGCGTTCCGTTGCCGCCGGTGGAGGCGCCGGGATTATCGCGCGTACCGCGAGCGCGCCGTTGGATAGGATCAAGTTACTTTTCCAGGTACAGGCGATGGCATCCAGTGGTACCTCTGCGACGGCGTACACCGGTGTCGGGCAAGCGTTTTACAAGATTTACACAGAGGAGGGCATTTTGAGTTTCTGGAAAGGTAACGGTGTCAACGTCATTCGCGTGGCGCCGTACGCCGCGGCGCAGCTCGCTTCGAACGATTACTACAAGTCTCTCCTGGCGGACGAGCAAGGCAAGTTAGGGGTCCCTCAGCGCTTGCTCGCCGGCGCCATGGCTGGGATGACGGGTACTGCGTTGACGCACCCATTAGATACAGTCAGACTCCGTCTCGCACTGCCGAACCATGGTTATAATGGCATGGTTCACTGCTTTGGCACTGTGTACCGCCACGAGGGCATTGGGGCTCTTTACAAGGGTCTCGGTCCGACTCTCGCCGGTATCGCGCCGTACGCGGCGATCAACTTTGCTTCGTATGATCTTGCGAAGAAGCTTTACTACGGGGAGAATGGCAAGCAAGATCCGATTTCCAACTTGGTGGTCGGTGGAGCCTCTGGTACCTTCAGCGCGACGGTGTGCTACCCTCTGGACACCATTCGTCGGCGCATGCAAATGAAGGGTAAGACGTACAATGGCATGCTCGATGCGATCAAAACCATCTCTCGAGATGAAGGCATGCGCGGTTTCTTCCGGGGCTGGACTGCTAACACGCTTAAAGTTGTACCACAAAACTCTATTCGCTTTGTGTCGTTTGAGATCCTCAAGGAGCTTCTTAACGTACCGGCGAAGAAAATCTAGCACAAATTCACACACCGATTCATTGACTGATAGTTCATTATTGCATTTAGCGCCAGTAGGGCGATCTATTTGTGTAATCCTATTGATTCTAACGCCAATCTTTCACCTCATCGATGCGGGGCAATCGCAGTTGCACGTTGTCGTATTTTCCAACGGCGGCACAATAATCGACTGTCCAGCATTCAGCCTTGCGCTTATACGGGTTAAACGCCATGATAGTCTCACTTCGCATCATTTTTGAACCGTTCATGGCACCCAGCTCGATTTCATACGTACGAAGCATACTGAGTTTGGGTAGTAAACGAGACGAGTGCTCCACGGAGTGTGCAATGTCCCACTCGTCGTGTAGTGCGTGCAAGTGACGATCACAAACGAATGCAGAGCGACATAGCCTACAGCAAAACATCGTATGCGACGTGTGCTCGCATCCTGCGACTCGACATCTTTGGACTGGAGGGAAGACGTCGACAGGAGACATGTTGTTAGCGCTGCGCTTCTTCTTGGACAAGCGTTTTTCGCGTCGCTTCCAAATGCTGAGTTCGAGCGAGCGATCGCTCAGCTGAGGAAGTGGCATACTCTTCACAAAGTTGAAACGTTTCGCCAATCGACGAAGAAAGCTCGAGCCAGCTGTTATCCCTTGCCACTCGCCCACGACGGCGATGGTGTCGCCGCGGAACTTTCGAACGACGTCGTTGGCAAGCTCACCATCCTTTGGACAGCAAGATATGATTACCCCCTTGTCTGCATACTCGACGGAGAGGTCTGGAACGGCTTCGACTGTTTTCGCGCAAGAGGCTGATCGCGGAGTGAGTATCGCCACCTTGCCAGTCACAGACGCTGGCGATACGTTGAGTGCGTCCGCGGCAACCCCGCACTTGCGCAACAATTCGGCCCAATATCCAGTCTGCTGAGAGCCAATCTCGAGCCAGCCGCCAGATGGCGCCGCAGCAGTGAGCTCTTTGATTGCAGAAAAACTCGGAGTAGCCTGTGAGTATAGCAATAGAGTGCCCAGGCGGCAGGCATCTCTCCATCTCCTTATGGTCTCGGGACAGGGAGCGTACAAGCTAACGTCCGCATTCTTCGTCGCGTTGTAATCCATTTTCTGGTGGTGTGTCACAGCGATAGCTGAAGCGTAGTCGCTCATCAAAGCATTGAAATTTGCATCAAGATCATTTGAAGGATCATCTGAGGACATGATGAGCACACCTTCGATTTTCTGCATGAGAGAGATGTGCAACATCGGGTTTGGGTCATCCTTTATCAATTCGAGCAAGCTCTTCGCATCGCACGTGGAGCGATACTTCTGGAGGAGAAGAGTGTAATACCACAGTACGTCGTCTGGAAAGCCGTTTTCACAAACCTCTGGGAGGACGGTGTTTTCTAACGATAGCACCATCTCGTTCGCGAAGGAGTAGTCGTACGCGCACGTGACCAAGACGCAGTATTCGTGAAAGCTTGGACCATCCTTGCACATATCGCACGTCGCAAAAAAGTGACACACGATTCCCATGACGATGTCGACCTCAGCGGCAATGTCTAACGCCACTCTGCAAGATATTTGAGAACGAGCAATTCTACGATTTTTCCCGCTTCGTTGCGTGGCAGTTTCTTCAGACGCAGAGCGTTTACGCTGCACCGCATCCGTCAGCGTCGATCGATCCGACCCCTCAGACTCTGAGCATTGTTTCTGAACTGTTTTCGCGTCGACATCTCTCACCGAATCGGTCGCGTTTCTCTCGGCGTAAGGCACGTTGAACAACTCGTCAAAAAATGCGGCGTTCTTTTGCCATTCGTAATCCGCGTCGGTGCGCTGGAGAGCGACTCCATCGTAAAATTCGGCGCGGATCGGCCTGTGCGGATCGCACAATATTTCAAACATGAAATCAAACGCATCCAGAACCGTCTTGAGCGACTGCATCGCCTCTCTCCCAAGAGCACTCTTCTTCGAGTTTCTCAGTCTCTGCTTGAGTTCTCGGGCGTTTCGAAAACACTCTCGAAAGCACTCAAACGCCCATCTTCTATGCCTGTACACCGTCGCGCTCACGCGAAACGCCACCAAACTGCTCACCATCGATTTCAAATGTTTTGCGATGTGATCTCTCAGGCTCAGCCTCGGAGGAAGCTTTCTTCCCGCCTTTGGCAACTCTCTGTACACGGCGTCGCTCTTCGCCACGAGCAAACCGCACGCTCGCAGCACGCGCGTGCAATCCTCATCCAGCCCCTTTCCATCCTCCGGGAACCACTCCAACCCGGGCTCGAAAAACCAAACGTTATCCCCATCCGATCCTTCGTTCCCGGGCGTCACCATCCTCGCCGAATCGTACGTCGGCGCGCTTCCAGCGTTCGAGTTTCGAACGAAACGCCACCCACGAGACACGTACGGCGCGAAAAATGTCGCCGGCGACGGTCGTCGCGTTTCGCGCGTCGCCGACAAGTACGACGGCGCGACATCGTTCGCGCCTCCGCACCTCCCCGCGGTCGGTCGCTCCATGTTCGGCGTCGCGTCGTCGCAGACTGGCGCGCGCGGGGCACCTTCGCCCGCGCGATGACGATGCGTTTGAATTTAAAATCCACTTTTGGCGCGAACGAACGGTTTCGAGCGCTCGTGGACGCCAGAGGCGCCCAAGCTGAGCGAGAGACCGAACTCGAACGCGCGTCGAAGGGCCCGAGGCGGGGGACGTCCACGCGAATCTAATCAATCCATCTGCTACAAGTCTAAACTCTATCGCGTCGCTCTAAAATCTCGAGACGATCGGGTCGTCTTCCCGCGCGACGGTTGTCTCGCTCGGTTCACGCTTCGCCCGCGTCGTCGACGAGGGCGCAGTCCCCCATCGAGTTCTCCACCGATCCGAACCCGCTCGGCGGCCACACCCGCACGAGCGCCCGACCGAGAATCATCTGCTCCGGTACCGCCCCGTAATCCCTGCTATCCGTGCTGTTCATCGCGTTGTCTCCTTGTAACCACACCGACCCGAGCGGGACCCGCACGCGTCTTCTCACCAGCCGGTGGTTTCGTCCTCTCGAAAACGGCACCTCCACCTCGTCCCCGCCCACGCCCACGGCGCGCTTAAACACCAACTGCGTCGGATTCGTCGGCGACGTCGCCAACACGACGTCACCGCGTCGCGGTCGCCGTCCGGCGCGCGTTCGGTCGACGACCACGACGTCCCCGCTCGGATTGAACGTCGGCATCATGCTCGGTCCGACGCACAGCGTCAGGTCCGCGACGTGCGTCTTGACGGCGGCGATCGCGATCGCCAATCGCGTCACGGACCCGATCGATCGCCGCGTTTCCTCTCCGAACCTTCGGAAGAACGCCGCCATCCGTCCCGACCCCGCCCCGGGGCGTCGCGCGCGCGCCCGGTGCGCCGCCCGCGCTGTGACGCCCCCGGCTCGTTTCATCGATCGGCTCGTCGCATCGATCAGCTCGTTTCATCGATGTTTTCGTCGATCGAAACGCGCCACGGTTGATCGATGAAGACATCGATCGCGACGCCCCGGGGCGATCCGAGACGACGCGCCCGTGCGTGCGTGCGATTTTTTGAGTCACGAACCGTCAATGTGGACCCATGGTGCATCGCGATCGAGGATCGGTTCGGTGGATAGCGAGCGCCGATGGACGACCGGGGACGGACGACGGGAGAGCGCGACGGGGACGAGCGCGCGTCGAGAGACCGCGGTGCGAAAGGCGAGAGGCTCGACGACGCGCGGTACGTCTTGGGTTCGGTTCGCGCGATGCGGTCGGTGATGGCGACGACGACGACGACGACGTCGACGTCGAGAGCGCAGACGGGTGGGAAAAGATGCGAGGGCTGGCGCGCGAGCGCGCGTGCGAGAGGCGTCGTCGGGGGTGAATCCGCGATGCGGAGGCGACGATCGAGCGGTCGGGTGCCGGGGGAGGGCGCGAGGACGCGCGCGATCGATCCGAGCGAGGTGCACCGCGTGGTCGGGGACTTGGCGGTGGGCGTCGGGTTGCCGTGCACGGTGCAAAACTGCGGCGACGCCATCTACCGCAGTACGCTCGACGCGGAACTTCGCAGAGAGATTGCTCCGTTGCTCACCCCGGCAGGTGGTGCCATCCTGGGGACGCTGGCGACGTACGGGTTGGTCACTCCCGGGGTGTTTCCGGGATTGTTTGACTTTTACGTGCTTCGACCTCTTTTGGGGACCATGTCCAAGCGGTACTCGCTCGATGATTTTGAGCTCGGTAAAAAGTTAGGGGAGGGTGGTTTCGGCGTCGTGTACGCCGCGACGGGCGTGAGTGACGGTAAGGATTATGTTTTGAAGCGCGCCACCGACTATGGTGAGGCTGAGATGTGGATGAACCAACGCCTGCAAATCGCGTGTCCTGGGGCGTGCGCCGACTTTGTCTCCGCCTTTGAAGGCCCTCCAATCAAGAGGGGCGATGACGAACCGAGCTTGTGGTTGGTGTGGAAGTTTGAAGGTAAGCAGACGCTTTTCGAGCTCATGAAGGATAAGAGCTTCCCGTACAACGTGGAACCGTACATCTTCAACGGCGGCGAAGCGCCTGGCAACTTGCCCCGCGGCCCGCGTAGAAAGGCGCTCATCATCTCAAAAATCTTCGATCAAATTCTAGACGCTCTGGCGCGCGTCCACGGCACGGGTATCGTGCACCGCGACGTCAAGCCGGAAAACATTCTTTTCGACGAACAGAGCGGCAAGTTCCGTCTCATCGATCTCGGCGCCGCTGCCGATCTCAGATCTGGAGTCAACTATTCGCCCAAGGATTTCATCTTTGATCCGAGATTCAAAGCTCCGGAGGAGTATATTATGAGTAGACAGACGCCCGAAGCGCCAGTGCTTCCAGTGGCATTAGCTCTTTCGCCAGTCTTGTGGCAGCTCAACCTGCCGGATCGCTTCGACATGTACAGCACTGGCGTCATGCTCCTGCAGCTGTGCCTTCCAAACTTGAGAAATGACAACGATTTGATCAAGTTCAGAAGCGAACTCGATGCTAACGGCAACGACTTGGTGGCTTGGAGAAACAAGATACCGGCGCGCATGTTGAACAAGCCCGAAATCGCGGAGGGCTTTGAGGTGCTCGATCTCGACGATAGAGCCGGTTGGCGTCTCGTAAAGCAGCTCATGGCGACGCAGGGTAGCTCTCGTCCGTCTGCGATCGGTGCGCGAGGATCTCGCTTCGTACAAGGTCGTAGTGGCGTGCTAACGCTAGCCGAAAAGTTATTCCCTCTCCCAGATGAGGACTCAACTGAAGAAGACAGCAGCTTTGGCAAATGGTTGCTGTTTAGAGTAGCTCGCAGCGGTACGCGCAAGGAGGGTGGTTTCACCGAAGCTCAGCTTCGTGAGTTCGAGGAGGAAGGTGACATTGAAAACATAGATTCGGTAAAGAGAAACTTGGGTCTCGTTGCGACGGAAACTCTCGCGAGTTACGGTGTGGACAAGGTTGAGCGCACCATTAGCCGCAAGAACCGCAAGGGGAAGACGCCCCCTTCTGCCTCGAGTGATGGGTTCAAGCTTAGTGACATCGGTGCCAAACTTACCTCTAGTTTCGATGAGATGTTTGGTGGTCGGTAATTTAATCAATTTGATGGTTTTTTTCAATACAATTTTTATGTGAAGCACTTCATTCGGGCTGCGAGCGCTTTTTTAGACATATCAGCAACAAATCCTCGTTATCATCAGAGAATGGCTCTGCGCTTCCATACAACCCGACGGCTTCGCCCAACTCGAAGAACGTCGCGAGTTGGCTCCAATCGCCTCTGTCCTCGTATCCGATCAATATTGTCGTATCTTCGTCCGCCAACTCAGCCATCGTATGGACCAACGCGCGAAACGTTCTCTTCGTTTGTGAATACAGCAAGTCTGTGCCGAGAATGAGATGTGGGAGCTCGTCCGAGTGCGCAATTTTGTATTCTTTCGCGAAACGCTCCACAGATGTCCATTTCCTATCGTCTTCGTCACGGATCGCCCACTCCAACTTGGCGGCTTTCGCTCTCGCCGAGCAGCTCGCCGAAACGTTGTCGCCGAGCAGCTCGAGCGATTCATCCGTCAGCGTGACGTGAGCTCCGAGCCTAGAGAGCACGATGCCTAACATTCCTAATCCCGCTCCAAGCTCTAAAACGTGCGTATCACGCGTGACGATCAATTCTCTCGCCAGCTCGCACAGCCGGCGCCTCTCTGACTGTTGTTCACGCGCTCCACATCCGCCGCGTCGATACCCCAGCGTCGCGTCGCAGAATCGCTCCGCAGCGACGAGGCATAACGGCCATATTACCGTGCTCGTGTTGGCGACGAACTGTTTCGATCCGCTTCCTCGCTGCGACACCTCAACGACACCTCTTAAACGCGTCTGTTCGCAACCGACCGCGTCTTCATCTTCCGCGGCCTCCAACGCCTCGTGTCGAAAACACACCGTCGCAGACCGCTGATCGCACCCGTGAATTCGTTTCCAATCCTCTACCGTCTCCGTCATCCTCCAAACGTCTCGCGCGAACGCCGGCGGGCGTCGAGCGCGTCTCTCGACGCGTTTTCGCTCGAACGCTCTCGACGTTCGCTTTTTCGTTCGCTTTTTCGACATCGATCCAAAGGTAAAATTACCGACTGGGATCCCGGGGCCGAAAGCGAAATTCCATCGATCGGGCGCGTCGAACCTTGCATCGCGCGATTCTTCAGGTCGACGGCAGAGTACGACAACGACCGACGATGTCGCAGGCGCTTCGCGCGCGGCTCGCGGCGAAACTCGCGGCGAAACGTACCGAACCGTCGAATGCGATTGTGTTACCACCGTACGAGAGCGATAGATTGCTCGCGGACGCGTACGACGCGCTGGATGCGTACAAGAACGCGCGAGCGCTGCGAGCCTTGGATGGTGTGCTGAAGACGCATCCGCGGTTTCAGTTGGCCCGGGCGTTGCGATCGCTCGCGTTGGCGCGGGATGATATCGTTGCGCACGAAGATGAAGTGCGTGCGATCGTTTCTGGAATCAGAGCCGAGGGATTCGTGGATGAAAACGTGCTGAGAATCGCGCTCATGACGCTGAGGGAGTTTGACGAAAAGGAGGAAATAGAGGAGACGTTGGAAGAGCACTTGCGAGCGAACCCGACGTCGACGAGCGCGATGATGAGTCTATTTACAGAATACGCGCAAGATTTTAGATTTGATGATCAACAGAGAATAGCGATGAAAATGTACAAGGTTTCGGGTGAGACGAAGCACCTCATGTGGGCGGTTTCGAGTATGCTCGGCCGGCGAAGCGCGTTGGCGGACGTGAGCCGAGCGTTCACGGTGGCAACGTCTTCCGGAAAGGTGCCAGAAGCGCCGTCGATGGATGAAAATGCCTTACTCAAGCTCGCAAACGGGATGCTGGGCAAAATGCACTCGAAAGGCGACATGCAGGACATCGACTCTTTCGCACTCTACCTCTACACGCTTTCCGAGCTGGGAGAGAACCTCAAGGCTTACGAGTTGGCCTGTTCAGATTTGGCCGACTCGTGCGTGCCGATGCCAATTGAACGTGAGCGAACGCGTGCACGCTTGGCAATCTTGGCCGGGAAGAAGGAAGAGGCGAAGCTTCACCACGAAAACGTACTCGGCATGGTACCGGATGATTGGGTTTCGATGAACGCCGTGCTCGACTTGTGCTGCGATGATGCGTCGTTCGAGAGCTTGTGCGCTGATATGGCTTCGCTCGATATTCACTCGCGCATGTCTGACGAGTCACTCGCACGATTTCCAACGATGCACACGTGTCGCAAAGGAATAAACGTTGAAGACGCTCAAAGCTTTGTGGACAGAGTTTGCGCAAAGGTTGAGAAACTCGGCGGCGAGCGCAAAGTCGGTCGTGGTTCGCACATTTTGAGAGTGGAACTCGCGTTTAGACTGCTGGAATGCGGTCATGGAACTTCTGCGTCCCTGACAGAGGCGATACTTGCGTATCACGAGCGTTTCGGGACGTGGAACTCTTGCGCAAAAGACATGCAGCGTTACACGTCGGCGCTGAACACAAAAGGTTACGAAGACAGTCGTCTTTCATTGATAGAAAAGCTCTCCAGTACCGCACTAGAGCTCACATTAGAACCAGCAGACGATGAAGAGTCGAAGAAAAAAGCCATTTTGGCTTTGAGAGCGAAAACGAGCGCCTTGAGCATGTTGGTCGATCTGAATGCATTCTGTCCCTCATGGTACACGCCTTGCACGAAAACGAGCGGTGACGGTCTCGTGATCGCTCGCAAACTCATGAAAGCTTACGATGAACATTTGCCATTGTTCGCTGGTGTTGATGAGCGAGAACAGACGCCGCTGGATGTTTTACCTTACGTCGCTGCGTGCGCTCTGACAGGCGTAGCTGTCTCGCGTAAAGAATCAAACGAAGACGTGGACAGTGTGAACGCGCTCATGTCCGCGGCGGCGGCGCTTTCCAAAGGTCTCAAAAAGTCCCCGCGAAACGCGATTTTAATCTTCAGTCTCGCGAGCGTTTACACTCTACTGGGGGCCGTGGATATGTCGTTGAAGGTGTTGACAACTTTGGACATCAAACACGTTCAAATGTCGACGCTCCTTCATCATATGTTGCCCGCTTGCAATGGGGGCGCGAAAATGCCAGATTGCCGAAAAATTTACGCCCATCTGGAGATGTTTGAGCGCGAGCGACAAGAAATAGGTAGCTCAGTCGTCACCGCGTTCATGAATGGGAAGTACACCAAGATTTTAGAGTTTGCGGCTTTCCGCCGTAAACTCGATAGCGCGTTTTCTCTGATGTGCGGCGCCGTGTCCAACTCTTGGATTATGATTCCGGTTCTCTCCGGCGAGCTTTTCGGTTGCTTTGACGAGAGTAGAGTCATCTCTTCCGCGACGTACGCATTTTCTTCTTCAAGTCGAGGAGCTGAGCTTCCGTCAGCAGACGCTTCGCATTGGGACGAGAACGGCGACAAACACGGAGCATTCGCGCATGTGGACGACTTCAAGACGAATCCGCCATGGCTTGGCCCCACTTGCGGTGATCCCGGGCTAATTTCTATGGAGTGGTGGGCGAACGAACTCAGTCGCTCTGACTTTGATGCGCGTTTCTCCTGGTACTTTCCAGGCGCGAGATTCAACTTGCGTAGACGATGGTTACTACTCAGCGCGCTTCGCGACGCGGCGAACAAACTCGATGTGAGCGAGCACGCCAAACTACTCAGTCAGCTCAGAGATGCTGCCAAGAATGTCAATGAGACGCACGCGTGCGATACTCTGACGAGAGAACTCGATTTCTCACTTCTCTCCATGCTCGTCGAGCCCGAGAACAAGGCTTCGTCTGACAACGCTCTGCGCGCGCTGGGCGCGCTGTGCGATTTGTCTTGCGACGCTTTGAGCGCTTCGTCGGTTGGAATTTTCGCACGCGGCGCTGCCCCACTCTCATTCGTCGCTCGAACGTACTGTTGCTACGTCAAACTCGTCGCCACGATAATCAGCGCTCCGGATCTCGTCGAGAAATGTGAAGAGCTGCGCTTGAAAATCACCGCCGCGGGCGAATCTGCCGCTCGAGCGACCGACGCCGTCATCGCCCAGCAGGCATCAGAATGGTACGGCGACGATTCGGCAGAAATGAGAGCATCGATAATTGACATCGGTGCGTCCGCATTGGAGTCAATCAAGGCTTCGCTCGTTCTCGTCAAGGGCAAATGCTAAACAAACGTTTGTCGAGCGCGTCCTTTGTGAAAATCAATCAACTACGGTACGTAATACAGACTAAATCCTACGTCAACGACGAGTCTACGACGACGATGGATCGATCGATCGATCCATCGATCGATCAATCAATCAATCAATCAACCTCTCACGTCGACCCTTCTTTTTCTTCGCCCGCCCCCGCGTCAACCTTTTTCTGCGTCCCGTTCGCTCGCGCCTCCGCCGCCTCGCGCTCCGCCTTCACCGTCGCCTCGTCGTACTCCCCATCCAACGCCTCTCTCGCCCGGTAAATCTTACTCTGCAAGTAAAACGACCCTCCCTTTTCGTTCGACTCGAACAATTTCTCATACCGCGCGTACACCTCCGAGTACGTCGCCGACGCGTCCACCCCCAGCACCTGTCTCGCCTCCTCCACCGTCATGACTTTCTTCCCCCACATCGTCTTCGCCGCCGCCCCGTTCGCCGCTTCTTGCGCCACCCCGGTGCGCTGCGCGTTCACGATCGCTTGTCTGTACGCCTGCGACGCCGCGCGCATCAGCGCCGAGCCTCCCGCGACGATCAGGTTCGCCAGGATTCGAGACGCCATGTCGCCCGCGACTCGCCACTCGCGAGTTCCCAGGGCACGCTACCACCGACCGACCGCGACCGCGAGTGGCGCGGGTTCGGGTTCGGGTTCGGGTTCGGGTTCGGGTTCGGGTTCGGGTTTTTTGTCCACCCGATAAAACCCGACGAGAGCAGTTGTTGTTTCGCGGACCCCCCCCTGTTTTCGTTTTCTCACTCTCGTTTTTACGTCGCTCGAGGAAAAGAAAAGAGGACCCCCCTCTCTTCTGTGTTTATATCATGTACCCATGGGTACACGACAAATCACGACTCAAATATAATGATGACATTGGTCATAAAACACCAGGGGGGTACACGAAACG
>Ga0255777_10003032_pt1 | contig 14532 bp, 28 predicted proteins | sample 101ome_15_FD_179975 | JGI IMG/M metagenome (GOLD analysis project Ga0255777, IMG submission 179975) | Coastal salt marsh microbial communities from the Groves Creek Marsh, Skidaway Island, Georgia - 101402AT metaG (version 2) | ecosystem: Environmental > Aquatic > Marine > Intertidal zone >...
TGCTATCGCTTACAACACTGAGTGTGCCTGCTGTGTCAAAACTTGCCCACGGATAAACTGTATCGTCAACATCCCATACTGTGCCAAATTGATTGTCAGCGGCTTCAGCAATCTGTCCAAACTTGTGGATGTAACTGTGATCAGAACTATTGTAGCCTGAGGCTACCATTTGTCTTAGATCGTAGTGCTTACGATTTGCCATTAACTAGCCCAAGGTCTGCCAGGCTTAAGGCCACCTGTGTTTGCGTTGTCAACAAGTGGATCGGTATTGCTTGCACCATATTGTGTTGGTAGTTGAGTTATATCTGCCGTTGTATCTGCATAGCGTCCTGGCTCAACTACATTGCGAGCTGCTCTGTCTGCTTCTGCTAGAGCAAGTTTTGCTACCTGTCTTGCACTTTTTTGTGGAAGAGTTGATATACCGTTTGCTGCCATTAGTATGCTCCTGGATCTTTTATTCTAATATCTGCAGGATGCTTAGGTGCATTCATACCTCCGCCTGCATCAGTAGTGACACTAGCGATAGGTGCAATTATTTCATTTGGAGAATTATCGTAACTCTGTGTTTCAGGGTTGTTTAACATAGCAAATATCTGTTTAAATCTGCTTTGTGTATCATCATGAGGAGCAACTTCAACTTCAGGTTGCTCCTCTGGCTTAGAATCTATGTTGTCTATTAGATCAAGGATTGATCTAACAATGTCTGTCGCTCGCATTGCATACTCCTGTATGCAATATTTAGTCTTTTACTTTTCTGGATGCGGAACAAATTCGTAGTCGCCGTTTGATTTTTCTCTGTATTTTAAAAAACCTGCACCAATCAAATTTTCTAATATGTTTGCAATTCCTTGATTTCGTCCGTCTAGCTTACCTAGGAAATAGGCAGACGCAATAAGGCACCCACTAATAATTGTACTAATCCAATTAATTTCCATATTCTTCTCTCACTTTCACGTATTCAATGTTACCATCACTGTTTCTCTTGTAGTTTAAAAAACCTTTTTTCATAAGGTTCCAAACAGTTTGTGATCGAGCACGTCTTTCACCTAAATTATATCCTATAAAATAGGTAATAAACCATACAGCTACACATACAATAATTTCAAAAGTTCCTATTGTAATCATACTTATCTCGTGATTAGTTACTATTTGACTATAACATCTTGCAGTTAAAAGTCAACACTAAATATGTTTATGTGTTGGAGGAAGAATTATGACTATGAAAAAATTTTCCGTAGATTTAGAGCTAGGACAAGAAATAATAGTTGGTAAAAACAACGAACGTGCTAAGATAACAAAAATAGAGTACCATGAAAAATCAGGTGTAATAAACCTTCACACAACAAAAGGACCTAGAAAGGCACTTACTTTTAAACTAGTACCAGAACCTGTGTATGATAACATTGCCGACAAGTTCAGATAAATATTGTTATGAGAATTGATGATTTACTACTTGATGAAATTGATCTAGACGAATGGCGTGCAACTAAAAAGCTTTGTACCAGCGGTAAGCCTAACCATGCTCTAGGTGCAAGTGCTTTAGCTAGTTGTAAAAGTCAAGGTTATAGAAAACGCAGTGGTCGTAAGAGTCACAAAATCGGAAGCAAAAGAGTTACTGTTGGCGGTAAGAAAATTCGCGGAGCTAAGTACGGAGGGCCATTACCTCATTACGGTTCAGGACCAGTTAAAAAGTCAAAACGTAAGTCAAAGAAAAGAAGAAGTAAAAGTAGAAGAAGTAAAAAATGAAGCTCGTTGACATATTAGAAAATAAAAACGTTCTTAATGAAAATCCTAACGAGTTTTTAATACGCAGTATTGGTTTTGCTGACATGCGTGCATTAGCTGCTAAAGATGAATACGAGTTAAAGCCGCACAATGCTAACAATGCTAAAAATTCTGCGGAATTTGATCCCAATTACTCTAAATATACACATTTTATGAGTACAAGTAGAGCTAAAGGCAATCAATATATGATTGAAAACAATAAATTAGTAACAATGGTAATTGATGTAGCTAAACTTAAAAGCTCTTTAAGAAATACTAAGTCAGCCGGAGCATATGTTCATTATGCAGTTAAATTTGAAGAAGGAACACCTGACGAATTTGTTTTATCAGGCGCATATCAATATTTAGAACGATATCATAGGGCCAGGATGAATAACGAACTTTTTAGCTCTTTAAGAATTTTAGAGATGCTAGAAGAAAAGTACAATTTGACACACAGACAAACAGATATAATTGCTGCATCTTCTTGGGATGATTTAACAAATCAAAAACATTTACAAGAATTTGAAGATAGAATATATTTTAAATTACCCAAAGGAAAAAATTCAGTACCGGGTTGGTCTCGATTTATAAAAGAAATCCATACTTTTGTACAGATGGAGGAGGCACGTAATAGTCAAGGTCTGCCAATAGGATATAAAATAGGCAACACAGTAGCTAGGAATTTATATGAAATACTTGAATATTGCAGGGCAGGTAATATTGAATTTTATGGATATACAGAGGATCCAACAGTAAAGAAACCCAACAGCAATTTCAAAGGTGAATCGGGCAGGAATAATTATTTTTATTTACGAAAAAACAAAGCAATTGATATGAAAACAATGAAAAAGTCTATTTCGCATATCGGGGCGCCAAAAGGCGTTCGCCAAAAACTTGGCAACTTGCTTCTTAGAAGAGTGGGACGAAGATGAAAATAAAACATATTTTAAATGAAACATCTGTAACATACACTAATCAAGGTGCTACTCGCAGTTTGAAAATACCTCAGCGCCTTTATAGCATTATTCAAGCAGCAGGCAAGCAAGCAGGGATTGATAGGATAGAAATTTTTAGTGGCGGACAAGTACCAAAAGGTCAACAAGGTCCACGCACAGGCAGCACACGACATGATACTAATGTAGGTGCTGCTGACGTAAATTTATACGCAGGCGGACAGCGCCTTAGTGCAGCACAAGAGGATTCAAGAGTAGCAGCTTTTATTCAAGCAGCACGAGCACTTGGCGCTGTAGGTATCGGTGCCGGACCGGGCTATATGAATGGAGGCATTCATGTAGGCTTCGGTAAGCCTGCTGTGTGGGGCAAAGGCGGGAGCGGAGCTAATGCACCTAGTTGGGTTAAAGCAGCATACAACGCAGGAGCAAGTGGACAAGCACCGGCAACTCCGGCAGCAGCTCCAACACCACGGGCAAGAAAAGCAGGTGCAAAGTTTACTAATCTACAGAACACAGGCACATATGATCCTACTCAAACCGAACGAGTCAAGAAGGTTCAAACATTACTACAGCGTTTAGGTTATGACGTAGGCGATACTGGAATCGACGGCAAGTACGGTCCTCGCACAGAACGAGCAGTACGACGTTTCCAACAGGACAATGGTTTACAGGTTGACGGAATAGTAGGTCTAGAAACTGCTAAAGCTTTAGCAGCAACAAGAGGCCGCTCACCGCGAGGACAACTAAACAATGTACAGACGCAACGTCAACCTAGCACGCAAGGCAGCAATGACACTTTAGACAGTGCGCAGCTATCTGGTACAGCGATGGAACAAGCAACTACTTTAGTAAAAGAGCTTGAAGGTTACAAGCCAAATGCTTATCCAGATTACAAACAATATTCAATTGGGTACGGATCAAAAGCAACAGGTCCTAATGAAGTTATAGACCAAGTAGAAGCGGAGCGCAGATTGCGCAGTGAATTACAGACTGCGTTTGAACACGTAACTCGTGTACAACGTCAAGGCAACTACAACTGGAATGATAGTCAAATAGCAGCACTCATGAGCTTTACTTACAACATAGGTAATATTATTAAACTTACTGCTAGCGGTACAAGAGATGACGAAACTATCGCAGCTAAGATGCCGTTATATCGCAACGTTACTAAAAAAGGCCCAGACGGAAAACCAATTAAAGTACCACTGCCGGGTCTCGTAAAAAGAAGACAAAAAGAAGCAGCGTTATTTGCTTCGGGAATGAATAATGCGAGTTAGAGAAATACTCGTAGAACAAAAAACTCATAAAGTGTCAAAAGGCGACACTTTATATGGTTTAGCAAAACGCTACAAAACAAGCGTTGAAAAATTACAACAATGGAATGACCTTGGAACCAGTACAGTAATACGTATAGGAGACAATCTAAAAGTATCAGCGCCTGTACAAGCTAGTTTATCAAGCACAGCGCCTACACCAGCGCCTACAGACGGAGCCGGGTTTTTAGGAGATCCGTCTTTAAATATTAACATAGTAGATTTAGTTAAGAAGAAAAATGTTAAAGCTGCTTTAGGTATGATTGCGGTTGCAGAAGGTACAAATAATAGTTATAATATGTTATACGGTGGTTCTAAATTTGATAGCTACGACGATCACCCTCGTAAATATGTAAAGAAATGGGGCCGCACAAGTTCAGCAGCAGGAAGATATCAAATACTAGAAAGAACCTGGGATTGGGTTAAAACTAAAGTTTCTGCTAATGACTTTAGTCCAAAAAATCAAGACAAAGCAGCAATTTGGCTTGCGAAATATAGAGGTGTTGACTTAGAACAATCTCTTACAGAAGACGATATTTACAAGCTTGGAAAAGAATGGGCATCTCTTCCCGGCAGCCCAGATGCAGAACAAGTAAAATATACAGTTGAACAAGCACTGGCAATTTATAAAAAGCTAGGCGGTAATATTTAAACTACTTGACATTAACGTGTAAATACAGTAAAATATATTTTTTATAGGAAAACTACAAATGTCTGACGTCTTGGTTTTAAACGCAGATGCACGGCCACTATCTTATCTTCCTCTAAGTCTAGTAGAATGGAAGGAAGCAATCACTTACATGTGTCTCGATAAGTGTGCAGTGCTTGAATGGTATGATGATTGGATTGTAAGTTCTCCTAGCTGGGAAACTCGTGTACCTGCTGTAATTATGCTTAAGGATATGTACAAAAGAAAATCACATCCTAGATTTTCAAAAAACAATGTATACTTGCGTGATTTATACGATTGCCAGTACTGTGATAAAAATTTTGCTAAACGTGAATTAACAATTGATCACGTGGTACCTATTTCAAAAGGTGGTAAAACCAACTGGACAAATATTGTTACAGCGTGTAAAGCTTGCAATGTACGCAAAGGTGCTAGCATGGATATTACACCGTTGCGAAAACCATATCAACCTGACTATTATGAATTAGTACACAAAAGAAAACAGTTGAAGTTTGATTTGCGTCAAGAAAGTTGGAAGCAATACATATAAAAAAAGGAGCACTAGGCTCCTTTTTTATTCTTATTACTATCGTTTATACTAAAACCGTGATAGTCTAGTATATGTTGATATGGAGCTAGTGCTCTACGTGCCCTAGCCTCTCCAGCTTTTTTCATTGCGTTGCCAACGCCTTTCCAAAATGATTTCATTAGTTGTGATTCCATACGTCTAGTGTTGTTTTATAGTATTTTTGAAAAGGAGCTTCTCCCCTATTCAACATTTGTTGCCTATTCTCAAGATCATAAATGTCATGAGCATTTGCCAAGTAACGTTCCTCATCAGAACGTCTATCAAAAAGTGATTTAATAAATTTACGCATCGGTGTCTGTTCCTATTTGGTACCCGTGTAGATTAACTTCCCAAGGAAGTTCGAATAGTGTAATGAATTTTTTTATTTTTTGTTGAATTGTTTTCATTACAATTTTACCCTATTGCGAATGCCTTCGATTGCTACATCTTGTGGGATACCATTCTTCATAAGATTACGAACTTCAAGCCCGTACTCCATACGAATAAATTGGTCAACATCGGCATCTTTTGACTTTCGTGAAAAAAGTCTGCCTAGTTTAAACATAGTATTTTAGTCCTTTTGTTGTGTGTAAGTAAAATATTTTAGAGAAAGAAAATGTTTTTACTAACTCTATTTACACTTACTATAACACAAAAAAGGGGCTTTAATAGCCCCTTTTAGAACAAACGATCTTTGCATAAAACGCATAAGTTCGACCGATAATACTAATTTGCCTTGCAGTGCTTTGCGTATAGGCTACAAGTATGATCGTTTATCATGTCCATCTTGTTTCCTATTATTCCATTCCAACGGTCCATTAGTTTTTTCCAAAAACCTACTTTCACAACAATGCCATCTGAGTTAATATACTTTTCTGTACCTGCATGTTTGAATCCCATAAATGCGGGCGGTACCATTGTAACAATATCATTGTTGTTAACCCAGCGATAATGCTTGTAATTTTTCATACTGTCTGCAAATACTGCATCACCTGCTCTAGGAGAACCATATGTATGTAATTCGATTGGATCTGGCAATGCATCATCTTCCCATGCACGACTTGCCATTATAGTAATCATTGCTGCTCCTAAGCTATGACCAGTAAACCATAAATTACGTTTATCATCATTTAGTGCAACTAGATCTTCATATATCATTTCCCATATATCGTCTGCTTCACGTTTAAAGCCTTTGTGTACTTTGCCTACCGTTTCGCTTTCTTCTTTTCTAGCATCAAGATCTGCTAGCATATCATTAAAATTGCCTGGTTCTGTGCCTCTGCAAGCAAACACTACATCAGTGTCGCTTTCAAAACGGTACGCTTGTGCACCGTCTCTATTGTAATATTCAAAAGTGTGAAAACCAAAATCGTTTACAAGAGTTTTTGCTTCATCAGGTTCTTCATAAACGAATTCAGATAACTTGGCTAGTACGTGTCCCCGCCCAGAGACACGAAGTGATTTCATATTCATTTTGCGAGCTCTCCCTTCTCGTAACTATTTAGTTTATAGTTTAATAAATAGTGTATGCGTAAAAAAACTAGATCAATTTTAGAAGAATTACAAAATTACAGACACACTGGATCTGAACATATGATCGAAGCTTCTGCTTCGAATATTCTTGAAAGTGTTATAAATTTGCTAAACAGGGTTAATAATCAATATGGTTCTGATGCTAGTTTAAAATTAGAAAAGAAATTTACAAATGCCTTAAAAACTGGCGACACTGAAAAATTCCGCAGAGGTATGAGAAAAATAATAGAGGAAAGTAAAAATGGCCCTACTACTTGAAGGCGGCAACATATTTAAAGATCCAGATGGCAATATAATTACACGCCGAATTGACCAAAAAGACGTAGTGCCTACCCTACGCTGGTTAGAAAAAATAACAAATTTACCGCATGAAGATTTTATGTTAGGATCTACAGGGCGTAAAGAAACAAGTGGTGATCTAGATGTAGCTGTAAATCAACAAGAAGTAACCAAAGATGAACTTGTGCAAAAACTTGCAGCTTGGTGTGAACAAAATGGTCATGACCCTAAAACATGGATACGCAAGACAGGCATAAGTGTTCACTTTCTTACTCCTATAAATGGAGACGAAGGAAATGGATATGTTCAAACAGATTTGATGTTTGGTGATCCCGAATGGATGAAATGGAGTATGGCTGGGTCTAATGATGCAACTGCTTACTCAGGTGCAGAAAGACAAATACTGATGAGCAGTATTGCAACAGCGCAAGCCTATAAATGGAGCCCACAGCAGGGCCTTATTGATCGCATGAGTAATCAAGTTATTACTCGTAACCCACAAGAAATAGCCCAGCATTTAATCGGACCTAATGCTCAGCCAGACGATTTAGAAAGCGTAGAAACTATTCTTACCGCACTTCGAAGCCGTGTTGATTATCAAGAACTAACTGCTGATGCTAGAGCAGCATTTGAAAAACGTGGTAAACAACTTCCCGAAAGTGCTGACATTACTAGACTCAAAGATCTAGCAGGAATACAAAACTACGCATATTAACTATAAAGAGTAGAGATTAATGAAAGTACAAGAGCTTTTTGAAAATAAACAAATAATTACTGAAGGTGCCGAAGCTCGTATACAGCACGCAGAAGACCTTGTGTTTTGGGAAGGTGCAGCTGGCGCTCGTAGAGCAGTTGAAGCACTAAAAAGTTTAGAAGAAGGCAGGCATCAAGATGTGACAATTAAATGGGACGGCTCTCCTGCTATCATATTTGGAAGAAACGAAGAAGGCAAGTTTGTTTTAACAGATAAAAGCGGATTTGGCGCAAAAGGCTACGACGGTCGTCCTACGTCAGCGGCTGCTGTAAACAAAATGTTTAGTAAAAGAAATCCAAACAATCCTGAATCTCAAAAAGTGTTTGCAGGAAAAATGAGTGCGCTGTACGATCTTTACCAAAGAAGTTTTCCTAAGCATGTAATAGGCTATTTAAAAGGTGATTTGTTATACTTTGATACACCAACAAATGAAAATGGAAATTACGTGTTTACACCTAACATTGTTACGTATGAAGTAGATGCAGAAAGTGAAATAGGTCAGCAAATTGGTGCTAGTACAAGTGGAGTGGTGGTACATAGATTTATGACCCCGGATGGTAAAGATACCGCAGTTGATAAAACTATATTAAATCAGATGAATGCAGGCGAAGTACTATACTTTCCGCCAGTTACTGTCGAACGTGCACCTAATGTAAATGACTCGCATGCTAGGGAGGCTAATAATCTTGTACAAAAATATGGTGCACAAATAGATGATATGTTAAACGTAGAGAGAATTACGAGGCTTAAGATGAAGGATTTGCCTATGATTTTCTATACATATTTAAATAAAAAAGTAGACACAGGGTTAACTAATCTCGGTGCAGACTTTATGCAATGGCTAGCCACTAGTAAGGTTTCGCCTGCTAAACAAGCACGGATACAAGAATATCTAAATACGCATATAAATGGTTTTAATGGCATGTGGCAAATTGTTGCTAGTATAATGCAAATAAAAAATGATATAATAAAACAGTTTGATTCGCACGATAGCGCTATTAAAGCAACTACTGCTGGCTCAAAAGGTGGTGAAGGATATGTGTTAGACCATTCCGAAGGCGCAATTAAACTTGTAGATAGATCAGGCTTTACTGCTGCTAATAGAGCAGTGCAAAGAGAATCAAAAGAAGAAATGTGCCCAGAGGCATGTTGCGGACAACCAGTAAGTAAATGTAAGTGCGGTCCAGACTGCAAGCATTGCAACTGTTACGAAAAAAATAAAGTAAATGAAGAGTTATCTAGTATTCAAAAGTTAAGTGGTTTATAATGATGGAATTTATTAAGGAAATTCACGAAGCTAGGATGACACGAAACTCGTCTGATCAGAAATCATTAACGTATTCTGATTGCTGCGAAAAAATGTTTTTGATATTGTGTATGATTGAAGTAATGCGACATGATGCTAACAATAATTTATTTTTACAAGATTATCTAAGAAAAACAACAAGCGGTGACGGCTATAGACAATTTAGAATGGCTAACACCGATCTTTATAATTTTTTATACTTTGTAGGCGGTGACAACGATGCAATGGATAAATTAAAAGATCCAGGCAGTGCAAAACAAATACGACGCAATACCCAAGTGCCAATAATGACCATTAATGGATATTTAACACAAGTTAGAGCTAATCCTACTTCATCTGCTATACAGAGTTTTAACATCTTTTATCAAGTACAGAATAGCCTACGACAACAAACGTCAAAGTATAGCACCTTAAGAAGAGACACAGGCAATTTTCCTAAACTGCATATTTCAAAAAAACAAGAAGTAATTACACAATTATTACACGCAGCTCAGGCTAAGCTTAGAGCAAGTGATATTATAGATTATTACTCTACTTGGGCTGGTTCTAATAGACTTATTGATCCTACAGTTAAAGATACAGAAATTGATATAAGCCAGCCAGATTTAGAAAAATCTCCTAGTGATGTCAGCTACTATAGATTGATTGTAGGTAATGAAAATGCTGTAAGAGCTACTAAGTTTGTAGAATATGCAGCACAAGGCAAAGCAACTCCGATAAACTTTATCCAAAGTTATTTGCCTATAATACAGATGGTACACGATTTTGTTAAAGCAGGACCAGTGGCAATATCTCAACTTAAATTATTGCATAAAAGAATAAAAAAACTAAACAAAAAGTAGTATTAACAAATTATTTTAGTTAGTTTTTGATAAATACTTTTAACAAGGCAAAAAGTTTGCCTTGATTCAAACAAGGAGAGATAAGATGGCAACAGCCGTAACAAGAGATGTAACTCGCGTAAATCCAACAGCACCAACACTTGGTACTATTCAACGTAATGCACAGGTAACACTTTATAAGTGTGTACTAAGTGGTGCAAATGATGCTGTAGCACTAACAGCAGCAACTGGTCAGCAAACTGTAGAATCAATTGGTTCACACGGAATGATGATTCAAATTATTTCTACTGGACTAGAAATTTTCATCGTTGGTGATCGTCATGCAACTGATATCGATTCAGTAGCAACAGCAATTGGTCAAGTACTAGACACATCAGCTGGTTCAGTTACTAGCTCAGGTGTTTACACCTGTGGCGGTGGCGGTACTGTAACAGTTACAGAACCAACAACATTCGAAGGTCTATAATATACAATTATAATAGATTTAAAAAAGCGTCACTTTTCCAGTGGCGCTTTTTTTATGACCTTAAATAGCATATGCAGTTTTTAATTAAAACCCTTGTTGACATAACTAATACAAATGTAAGGAAAAGATTAGGTAAAGAATCTTTACAGCAAGATAACAATGATATGATAGTACAGACTATTGGTTTACGAGTTAATTTAGAAAATATCAAATTGACATCATCAAAAGAAAAAGTAGATGAGATTTTTGGAAGTAAATTCAAAGGAGAACACCAAGTTTGGAATTTTGTTTTTACTCCTAGCATGAAAGACAGTATTTCAATAGATAATTTAATGAAAGACTTTGATAGTATACCAGTAAATATAGACCTAGACGAAACAGCAAAAATAGAGAAACAATGTTTTGTCACTGATAACAAACAACATAGAAATACTATTTTTAAAATTATCGAATAAATAGTATATTAAATAGGGATGAATACTTAATGAGCACAACAGATTTAGAAAAAGAAAATTTAGAAGCCCATGTAGATTTATGTGCCCAGCGGTATGATGTACTAGAATATCGTCTAAGTAAAGTAGAAGAGTCTGTTACTATGGTGCATAAAATGTTAAGAAGCCAAAATGAACAAATAGCTCGTAATAATAAAACTTTGATTGCTACTATTGTTTCCACAGCTGGAACCATTATTGTAGGGCTACTGGGAACATTAGGCGTACTGTTAATGAATGGATCTTAAGATGAATGAAACAAAACAAATATGGGGACGTAAAGGATCAGCACTTGTAAGAAAATACAGATGCTCTGGCGGCAAACGTCATGGTCGTATTGTTTCGTCTCCTACTGCATGTCACGCTGCTCCAAATGTAAAGCGCAGTGCACAAATGAAAATAACCCGAGCACGCTTAGGTAAAGTAATGGCAAGACGTGCAAAGCGTACTAAGCGTGTAAACCCAGCAAGTAAGCGTTTATCACAAGGAATGAACAAAAGATGAAAGTAACTGATTTAATAAATGAACAAAATGCGCCAGGGCGTGCTGACAGAGTTTCACAACTTAATGCACAATTAAAAAATCAACAAGAATCTCTTAAAATTAAACAAGGTGAGATAGCAACTCTACAGCAGTCTATTAGAACTACTCAAGAGCAGATAAGATTAGCAACACAAGATGCTAGAAATCAAACAGCTATGACGCAACAACCGTCGCCAGCTACAATGCAAAATAATCAAAACACTACTGCGCCTCAAGCGCCGTCTGCAATGACAGCATGAAAATTAACGAGCTTGTATTAGGTTACGAAATACACAGATCTAACGAAGAACAAAAGCTTTTAAGTAAGCTAGGCCTACCAGTGCCGATAGAAAGTTTAACAGAACGAGAAGAAGTCATTTTAAAAACACTAGAGAGAAAGAATCTAGTAAATACTACAAAGAAAGATGGAAGTACTTTTGTAAAACGTAATGAATACTGTCATACCCCGTTTAAAACAGCTCCTGAATGATATTGATATAAAACTTTTTCCTTATCAAAAAGGCAATGCTATCTATATAGGCAATACATGCATTAAAAAAAGCAACCGTGCCTATAAAATTTTTCAAAACAAAAAATACAAAACAGAAACTTTTACAAAACTTGCTGCCCTAAGTCTTGCACGTTATGATTTTTCTGTAAAAATTATGCAAGATGTAAAAACCTTAGATAACAAAATAAGAAAAAATTACAATGACTGTGTATTTTATAAACATTCTATGGAACAAACCAAAGATAATTTTAAAAAACAAGTTTTAGAAACTAGGTATGAGATTGGTGCAGAGAATATGAATCAAGCTGCAGAACATTTATCAAATATTTTTTTTCAATTAGATAAATATTATATAGAAATTGGAAAGTGCTATGAAACTTACAGATATGAATAAAAAGCCTACATACAAAGAATTAAGAAATAATCTAGTAGAAAGGTTCGCAACTGACGTTGATTTAAATGACTATTCTTATAATCAATTGTTAGAAATGCATAAAACCCTAGTTAGCAAAATGAATAAGCTGCTAGAATCTAATAGATATGATTATGTTAATACTGACGAGTATAATAAAAACTCATTGTTTGTAGAAATTTTAGAAGCTGAAATTGATAATCGTGCTGCTCTTATTGAAGGTGCTGAAGACAAAGCTGAACTTGTAATGGCATCGAAAGATATGGTAGATAGAGTTACAGGTTGGATGGACGATACTGCTGAAATGCAAAGCGAAACTATGCTACAGTTAGCAGATGCTATCCGTGATGAACTAGGAGCAGACACCAGCCAGCAATTCCAAGATACAGTAAAGCCTGGGTTAGAAGCACTTTATGCAGCAATGGAACAAACACGTAATGGTTTAATTGCAGGTGTTGGTTTGCTTACCGGCGAAGGCGGAGCAGTAGCTCCTATGGGCGCAGCTGAAGGTCCACCAGCTCCAACAGGCGATGAAGAGCTAGGCGGTGACATGGATATGGATATAGAAGCACCAGGCGATGACGACTTTGGTGCAAGTGCAGCAGCAGCAGGAGGCGAAGAGCCAGCTGACCGTGCAAGACGTGAATCCGTTGATCTTTCACGCAGACTTGGCATGATCATGAGCGAAGGCTACGGTAAAAAGAAAAAGAAAACTTTACGTAGAAAAAAGAAAAGTTACTAAAAATGCGCTTTGCAGAAATCCTGCGAGAAAACATAGACACTAATGCCTTGTATTCAGTTTTTAGAAATTTACAAGGCGAAGCTAATCAAGAAAAAAAGGCCTTAGTATTGCACTACGGCCCTTTTCAACCAGTGCAGGGTGCTATAAACAAAGACCTTAATGAAATTATGTCTAACATTGGTTATCCACAATTTACTGGTATCGACGATATTAATGTCGTATACGACGATCCAAAGTTCAAAGACATAATTGAAGAATTTGATTCTGATAAGATAGTAATCAAGACCGACGCATCACTTCCAGGAAAAGCTGAGCAACCAAAAGATGATACAAGTGATAAGTTAGCTGCTATGGCAACGAATGCTACGAACACAGCTATGAGCCAAGATTTGACTCCTGGCGACAATACTGAAATATCTTGACAAATTTTAAAAATTTAGTATAATTAAATTATGACCGAAAGAACAACAGAAACAATTGTTGAGGAGATAAAACTTCTCATAGAAGAACGGGTAAAACCTGCTGTTGCCGGGCACGGCGGCAATATTGAATTTTTAGATTATAATGATGGGCACCTATTACTCGAGCTAGGCGGAGCGTGTAGTGGCTGCGCTGGCAGCACAATGACTCTAAAAATGGGCATTGAAAACATGCTTATGCACTATATTCCAGAAATTAAAACTGTAGAAGCTCAAGACGATCCTATGAGCACTGTTGATCCATTTTATTCATCAATGGATTTTTATGATTGGGATTCATGGGACGACGAAGATGACACTGATACAGAACAAGTACAATTACCAAAAGCTGGATAGAACTAGCGTTGACGGAAAACGCAGATACCTAACACCAGACGGAAGTGCGGTAGCAAGCGTAACGACTATACTTGATGCCACTAAAGATAAAACACATCTTATTGCTTGGCGTAAACGTGTAGGCGAAGCTAAAGCAAAAGAAATTACAACCGAAGCTGCTGGAGTAGGCACTCGTATGCACAAGTATTTAGAGGATTACGTCGATACAGGCGAATGGCCAATGCCTGGTTCTAATCCGTATGCTCAGCAAGCTCATAGTATGGCAGAGCAAATTAAATTACATGCTATGCAAGATGTAGGAGAAATTTGGGGTTCAGAAGTACAACTTTATGTACCACAACTCTATGCAGGAACAACTGATCTTGTTGGCACATACAAAGGTCAGCCTGCTATTATGGATTTTAAGCAAACCAATAAGCCTAAGAAAGTTGAATGGGTTGAAGATTATTTCCTACAACTTACGGCTTATGCTATTGCACACAATGAAATATACGGCACTAACATCTGCGAAGGCCATGTGTTTATGTGTAGTCGTGATGGCGAATATCAGCAGTTTGATATTTGGCCAGATGAGTTTGCCGAATGGGA
>Ga0255777_10003033_pt1 | contig 14529 bp, 15 predicted proteins | sample 101ome_15_FD_179975 | JGI IMG/M metagenome (GOLD analysis project Ga0255777, IMG submission 179975) | Coastal salt marsh microbial communities from the Groves Creek Marsh, Skidaway Island, Georgia - 101402AT metaG (version 2) | ecosystem: Environmental > Aquatic > Marine > Intertidal zone >...
TATTGACTAGCATTTGCATCATTAAGAATACAAGGTCTGGGAGCATTGTGATTTGAAAAGTGTGATGGGGACGAATGAAACTGGCAACGGTACTCTCTCGCATTCGATAAGTTACGTGCTAGGGTTAGGTTGTGTAAAGTCCTGAGTTCTAAAATTAAAAATGAGTATTAACTATGAGGAATCCTACTCACCCTTTTTGTACCCAAAAAAAGAAAAAGCACCTGCTGCAATCAAGATTATCCAAAGGGGTGGAGGTGGTAAAGTAAGACCTAATAGACCATTGATTGAGAGAGTTGCGATTCCACAACAAATCAAAACTGAATGCCCCAATAGAAGAAGTCGCTTGGATGACCGATCCGGCATATTGCTAGCGATCAAAAAAAGCAGCCCAAGTCCGATGTTTAATCCAGCAACTCCATGGACAGCTGGTTGGATGTTAGCCACCACTTGTCCTGATGGATCATCTAATATAGGGTTTGGAAATGTTGGCGCCATTACAGAAGCACTGGGTAGAACATTAATTAGTGTGAATGTGATAACGCCAATCAGCAAATGAAGCACACCAACGATTCTAATTATCAATTTGGTTTCCATAATCCCTTTAAAAACTCCTCAGTAAATTAGGGTCTAACCCATTTAGCCAAATGATGGAGACCGAAAAATAGATGATACCCAAAAAGGCCTAGGCCCGCTTATAATAGTGGATGGCAATTCCTCAATATCGCTTGAGTTTGGCAAACAGGTTTTCAATCAGGTATCGTCATCGATACTTGACCCTATCGAACTCCCATGGTTGTTTTCAATCAGAATCCTGAGGAATCTTCGCTTCGACTTGGGTACTCAAATTAATCCAAGAGTCCTCTTTGCGCCGCGTAGGCTTTGCTCGCAAAGCCTTGATCTGATTCAGAAGAGTCAACTACAACACTTAAGCACCTTCAAGATCATAGACTTGACCAAGATTCCGATTAACATATTTCCTAACAGAAGACTGGAATGCCTGAAATCACTCTTTCTCCTTCGATTCTCTCAGCTGATTTTGCTCGTCTTGGTGATGAAATTCAGGCTGTATCCGAAGCGGGTGCAGACTGGATTCATGTCGATGTAATGGACGGACACTATGTCCCGAATCTGACGATTGGTCCTGATGTTGTCAAAGCGATCCGCCCTTACACGGACAAACCGTTTGATGTGCATCTGATGATTGAACCATATGAGCCCTATCTTGAGGCTTTTGCCAATGCGGGAGCTGACGTCATCACCGTTCACGTAGAGGCGGGTCATCATACTGATCGAGCGCTTCAACAGATTCGATCTATGGGCAAGAAAGCAGGAGTTTCCCTTAATCCATCAACCCCCGAAAGCTCACTGGAGTATCTGATGGAGAAGTTGGATTTGATCTTGGTGATGAGTGTTAATCCCGGATTTGGAGGACAAACTTTTCTGGAATCTCAATTGAGAAAAATCCGAAGAATTCGAGAGATGATCGGTGATCGTTCGATTGCACTCGAGGTCGATGGAGGGATTAAGCCCGATAATATCGGAAAAGTTGTTGAGGCAGGTGCCAATGTAGTCGTGGCTGGTTCCGCAGTCTTTCATGGTGGAACCTCAGCTGATTATAAGAAAAATTTGGATTCACTGCGTAAAGCAGCTAACGCTCACTAAACTCCCAAATAACGGCGGATTAATTCAGGGTTTTGCCGAAGCTCTTTGCTCGTCCCCTCCCAAACAATCCGTCCACGTTCCATCAGAAAATGTTGATCAACCAAACGCATCAGTTGTTCAAGGTTTTTGTCGATTAACAGAATTGATTGACCCTGCTCCTTTAGGGATTCCAACACTCTCCAAATTTCATCTCGAATCAGTGGGGCAAGTCCTTCTGTGGCTTCGTCCAGGATCAACAACTTAGGATTAGTCATTAGAGCACGGCCAATCGCCAGCATCTGTTGCTCTCCCCCAGAGAGAGACTTGCCCAATTGGTCTCTCCTATTCTGAAGAATTGGGAACAAATCATAAACTTTTTGGAGATCCCAAGCTGAGCTTAGATTGTGCCGATTCGCTGCGGTTGCGAGTAAATTTTCTCGGACAGTCAGCAACGGAAAGATCTGACGCCCCTCAGGAACCAAACCGATACCCAGCCGGCTGATTCGATATGCTGGCCATTGCTGAACTTCCTGACCAGAAAATCGAACTCTACCTGAGCTTGCTTGAGTAATCCCCAGCAGGGAGCGAATTGTGGTCGTTTTGCCCATTCCGTTACGTCCAAGAAGGGACACCACAGTTCCAGAATATACTTCCAGATTTACACCAAACAGAACTTGAGACCTTCCATAGGCTGCTTGCAGATTTTCAATTTGCAACAGGGATTTCATGCTCACCCAAATAGGCACTACAAACTTCTGTATTCTCCCGAATTTCACTAGGTGTACCGGTGGCAATCACGTGCCCATAAACCAAAACGGAAACACGATCTGCAACAGAAAATACTGCATCCATGTCATGTTCAATTAACAGCATGGTGATCTTGCCCTTCAATTGCTGCAGCAGCTCGACAACCTTCAAACTTTCCTCAGGCCCCATTCCTGCCATTGGCTCATCCAGTAGCAACAATTTAGGTTCTAAAGCCAAGGCCATTGCCAGCTCTAATTGACGTTGTTGTCCGTGTGCCAAAGCATAAGCTGGGATCTCTGATTCTTGATCAAGGCCAACCTGCTTTAAATATTCTTTGGCTTTTGATCGTAATTCAAAATCATTACGAGCTACTTTCCAAAATCGAAAACTGTGTCCTTGTTGACTTTGAAGAACCAACGTCACATTTCCCAAGGCGCTGAACTCAGGAAATACTGATGTGATTTGGAATGATCGAACCAGCCCCAATCTTGGGCGAATTGCCTCTGGAACCTGCAAAAGATTTCTCCCATCAAATTGAATCAGGCCTGAATCAGGTTGTAGCGATCCACTCAACAGTGAAATCAATGTTGTCTTGCCTGCTCCGTTGGGCCCGATCAAAGCGTGGAGTTCTCCGTGCTTAATTTGCAGACTGAGATTATCAGTGGCAGCAACTGCTCCGAATGTCTTGTGGAGCTGCTCAATTTGCAAAAGCGCCATCGACCCCTTTCATCTGCTTGAACACCAACGCATGCAGACCCCCTTTTGCAAACAGTACAATGCCGATGAGGAGTGGACCGAAAACTAACCGCCAGTGTTCGCTAAACAGGTACAGCCCTATTTCTTGAAACAGCAGAGGGAGAAATTCCTCGAGCAGCAGGAAGACAATCGCTCCCAGAATTGGCCCAGTCCAAGTTCCAATACCTCCGAGGATCACCATGATCAGCAGGTCCCCCGAGCGAGTCCAATGCAAAAAATCGGGACTCACAAACTCCATGTGATTTGTCAACAGAGCACCGGAAAGGCCTGCCAAAGCACCTGCAATCACAAAGGCCACCAGCATGTAGGGGTAAGGCGGAACTCCAATAGCTTTCAGACGTGTTTCATTCTGCCGCAGTGCATGCAATACCATCCCAAATCGAGACATGGAAAGTCTTCGCAAAAACCATGTTGCCAGACCTAGCGCAACTAAGCTGAGCCAATACATTTGCCGATCTTCACCCAAATCAAGACCAGGGATTTTGTTTCGTCCATCCATCATCATCAGGCCGTCATCTCCTCCATATTTTTCCAAAGAAACAAAGAAATAGAAAAGCATCTGAGCAAATGCCAGAGTGATCATAATGAAGTAGATGCCTCTAGTTCTGAGACAAAGAGCACCAATTCCCAGCGCCACTATCCCAGAAACAATCATGGCGAATGGGATAGAGATGAATCCCTCCAGGGTTCCAGGCAAACCCCAAAAATTGGTTTCCTCGTATTGATGCCAAGCCAGAATGCCAACGACATAAGCACCCACCCCCACATAGGCTGAGTGACCAAAGCTGACAAGCCCCGCGAACCCGACAAGCAAATTCAGACTCATGGCTGCAAGCGCATAGATCCAGATACGTGAGGCTGTTGAAACCAGATAGGGTTCATCCAGCCAATCCGCAAACCAGGGGAAGCCAATGAGTAGAATGCCAACTCCCAGGATTAGTCTTGCCTCAAAATTCTCAGAAACCATCATCGAACCCGACCGAGAACAGGAAGAATACCTTGCGGTCGAAAGATTAAGACTAACGCCATCAGCAGGTAAACCGACATTGAAGAGAGGGCAGCACCAATACTGTCTGCAAATTCAAGTGGAAGTATCAGCCGGAGGCCACTTGCCAAAAACGCCCTTCCGAGGGTATCGACCATGCCAATCAAGAGGGCACCAAATAAAGCGCCCCGAATAGAGCCCAATCCACCAATCACGATACAAACAAAACAAAGAATCAGGACGTTTTCTCCCATTCCCACTTCTACTGAAATCAACGGCCCTGCTAGGGCTCCTGCAAAACCTGCCAAAAGGGCTCCCAACACAAAAAGTCCTGTATTCAGTAGAGTCAAATTTACTCCCAAGGCTTCGACCATCTCCCTGTGAGTAGTCCCTGCACGAATAAGCATTCCTGCCCGAGTGTGCGAAATTAAAAAATACAGGAAAAAAGCGAGGAGCAGACCAGTACCAATGATCAGCAGTCGATAGAGTGGGTAGAGCAGGCCGGGTAAAATTTCTACAGAGATGCTTAGCGTCTCTGGCAAACTGAGGAAGAGAGGAGCACGCCCAAAGCAGATCGTCGTTAACTCATTCAGAAAAAGAATTAAACCAAAGGTTGCCAAAACCTGGTCCAGATGATCTCTACGGTAGAGTTGACGGATTATAACCAACTCCACGAGCCACCCCGTGAAAGCAGCAGCAGGTAAGGCCATCAACAGGCCCCACCAAAAAGAGCCTGTCCACTGCATTCCAATTGCGGTGGCGTAGGCTCCAACCATATACAAGGAACCATGGGCAAGATTGATTACCCCCATGATCCCAAAAATCAGCGTCAACCCTGCGGACACAAGAAAAAGGAATACGCCGAATTGAAGACCATTCAGTAGCTGTTCAATCAGCAGAATCAAGTAATTACTCTGGAACCATTAACTTCTAAAGGCCCTTAGCGGAGCCCGCATTCCTGAACATAGGCATCCTGATGGTCCGTTGCCACTTTTCGTAAAATACGGTTTTGCATCTGACCATTCTTTTTGACAACTTCACGAATGTAGAGATCGTGGATTGGATGCTGATTGGAAGCAAATCGAAAATTCCCTCGAACGGACGCAAACTTTGCGGCTTTCAATGCCTCACGGAAACCTGCCTTATCCTCCAGAACCTTTCCTCCTGTTGCTTTCAATGCGCTCGCAATCAGCTTTGCGGTATCGTAACCTTGGCTTGCGTAGAGAGTCGGCTCGCGTTCAAATTTATTGCGAAAACCTAAAAGGAATTGCTGGTTGGCTGCATTATCTAAGTCATGGTTCCACTGAGAAGTGCTGATGATACCGGAGCCAGCATCACCGATTGCATTGAGAATTTTAATATCAGCCGAAAATCCTGAAACAACCATAGCAGAATCTTTCATCAGGCCTGCTTGTGAATACTGTTTGAGGAAGTTGATTCCCATTCCTCCGGGCAAAAACTGAAAGACCATTTCTGGCTTCGCAGCTCGGATCCGAGCGATTTCAGCAGCGTAGTCGTTCTGCCCCAGCTTGACATAAATTTCGTCAATGACTTCACCTTTGAAGAATCGTTTAAATCCAGCCAAAGCATCTTTCCCAGCCTGATAATTGGGCGCGAGCAACAGAGCTTTTTTATAGCCTAGTTCTGTAGCACCCATTCCTGCTGCCTCGTGTAGGGTGTCGTTCTGCCATGACACTACAAAGTAGTTCTCGTGACATTCTTTCCCCGCAAAAGTCGAGGGAGCTGAGTTCGGAGAGATGTAGAAAATTCCATCCTTCAAGGCCATCGGTGCCACTACTGGAGAAATATTCGAAAAAATCACACCTGTTAAAATGGATATTCGATCCCGATCTAGGAATCTTTTGACGATTTGTCTTCCATTTACCGGATTTCGTCCATCGTCTTCAACAAAGACTTCAACAGGGACCCCACCAAGTTTTCCATCTTCTTCTTCGACGGCCAGAAGAAATCCATCTCGGACATCTTGACCAAGATAACCACCACCAGTAGAGAGAGTAGTGACCATTCCAATTTTTACTGGTTCTTGAGCAACGCCCGCATTGGCTAGACCCAAGCCCAGTACCAAAGTCCCCAAAAGGATTTGAAGCAATTTATTCATTTTCATTCCTTATTCGGTAGTTACTGAAATGCTCTGTTCCCAGAGCCATGGTTTGTTCATTCTGAACGTAACAGTTGCATAATAGCTTTTTCCACATTTGACCATGTCGCCGAAGCAGGATTCACCAACTCAAAATGGCTAATTTCTGCAATTTCCTCAAAATCTATTGCAGTCGCCGGGGCATGCTTCCGAAGTTCGGCCACATCCTCATGAACCATTTTCGCACGGACAATTTCATCATACTCTCCAACCAAGTGAACTTGGGGTACTGTAATTGGTCCCATTTGGCAAGGTGATGCCTGTTGGTAGCGTTCAGGAAACTCCTCAGGCGTTCCACCCATCAAATCGGCACATGCTCCTTGACACACATCCCAGGCAACTCCACGAACTAGATCAGCCACTCCTGCCAATGACAAGATCCCTTTGAGTGGCAGTGGATCTGGGAAATAGAGTTCAGAACTACTAGGCAAGTGAGATCGAGCTCCCAGCCATAAGCTCAAATGTCCTCCCGCAGAATGACCGACTGCGATCACTTGTGAAAGATCCAGCGGATAAATCTTTGCCAGTAATCGCAAGTGATCAGCGCCCCTTGCTACATCTTGCATCGTGAATGGCCACCCGCCCCCCTGACCAAGGCGCTGGTATTCCAGACTCCAGACAGCCATTCCCAATTGACGCAGCGTTTCTGCAACACACCCCAGTGGTTCCAAACCAAAACGACTACGCCAACAGCCACCATGAAGCAGAATCACCACCGGATGCGGTCCGTCTCCAGAGGGCAGATAGAGATCACCAAACTGGTCAGCTTCTGTTCCGTAACTCAGTCGAAAATCAGCCTCAACAGCGGGAAATCGTCCATAATCTTCGCGTGTCAGGTGCTCGTTCATTCTCCAATAGAGAACATGTGTTCCAAGTCGTGACGAGAGTAGGTTCGGAAAGCGATCAGGGTCTCTGTAGCAGTGATCCCCTGCAGTGACCCAATCTTTTCTGTGATTGTGTCCGCCACCTGCTCTGTACTTTTGACACGTACCATTGCAATCAGATCGTATCGACCTGCGACCGAAAATACTTCTGTGACTTGGTGCATGTCTACAAGTTTTTGGGCAACCTCCTTGATCTGCATTCGATCCGCATTCATCAGCACTATCGCTGTAACCATTTTTAAATCTCCAATTGCATACTGAATATTAAATAAAAATTTATGCATCAAATCACCGATCATCCTTTTCATTGTTGAACAAGGCAAGGCTGAGAAGTCAATTAGGATAAGGAGCAGAAGATTCTGACTTTTTCTCCATGCGCCGAGATGTTCCCCGAGCCCTATCCTTCAGCGAGTCATGCGATAAATCCGCTCGGGTCGCCCCACGCCACCGTAACTCACATCTACCTCCACGCTGCCTCGGCTTACTAGGTATTCCAGATAGCGTCGAGCAGTCGTACGACTCGCTCCAACCCGCTCGGCCATTTCCTCTGAGGTAAACATTGTTGAGCACTCCTTCATTTCTTCAAAGATTTTGTCTAGAGTCACAGGATCAATTCCTTTCGGTAGCCCTGAATCCATCCGCGAGGAATCAGTTGGTTTTTCCTGGTGGATGATCCGATCAATATCAGACTGATTCAGACTGTCCAAGGATTGTAGATTGGAATGGTGAGTGCGATAGCGCCGGAGAGTTTGTTCAAAGCGAGAGAACACTACGGGCTTTAGAATGTAATCAAAGACTCCTCCACGGAGGGCTTCCTGAAGCAGACGCACTTCTTTGGCTGCAGTAATCGGAATGATATCCAGTGCTTGCGAACGAAGACGAATTTCCTTGAGCAACTCAATCCCTGAGCCGTCAGGAAAATAGATATCCAACAGCAGCAACTGTGGCTCCATTACTTCAATCTGAAGCTTAGTATCTTCCAAAGTATTAGAAAGGCCAATCACTTCAAATCCTTCGAATTTGCTGACGTAGTGCTGGTGAATCTCGGTAATCCGAGGATCATCATCCGCAATCAGAACTCTGGTGACCATCTTCATCATTCGTAGTGGTTTTAGGGATGTACGCGGTGAAACGGGCACCGCCTAATGAACTTTTCCCAATCGTCAGGTGCCCGTGAATTTGAATCAGATTTTTCTGCACTAGTCTCAGGCCAATTCCTCGTCCCATGCCTGATTTTGTTGTGAAACCCTCATCAAAAATTGTCTCTTGCTGCTCTTGGCTGATCCCTGGTCCAGAATCTTCTATTTCGAAGATCAACTCATTACCCACATCTGTCATTGACAGGGTCACTTTTTTTCTACCTTCGACCAAGGCCGATGCCTCCAGGGCATTTTCTAATAGATTTCCGATGATTGTGATGATTTTTTCACTGCGACTGGATTGGCCGATGTTACCCATTGAGCTTTCTGGATCAATCTCCAACTCTGTTTTGAGTTCCAGAGCCCGATGATACTTACCAACAATAATCGCAGAGAGAAATGGGTCATGGATTTGGTCAGAAAGTTGACGCAACAGGGCATTATAACCGGAAGACTCACGGCCGATTAAGTCCAGTGACTCTTGCGTTGCGCCAATCTGAATCAGACCTGCAAGAGTGTGTAATTTGTTCGAGTATTCATGGGTTTGTGCCCGCAATGCTTGAGAATATTCTCGAATACTTGTCAACTCTTGAACAAGTCGGTCAATCTCCTGTGCTCGCCGAAAACTGGAAACCACTCCCGTCACATGATCTTGTTCTAAAATAGGGACTCGGTTTACCACGACCTCTTCCTCTTCGATCAACATTTCTTGATCAAACTCCCCTTTACCTGTTTTTAGGACTTCCAGCATTCTCGTTTCTGGCAGGAGTTGTTCGATGGGACGTCCCAGAGCTTCTTCTGGAGAGAAACCCAAGATCTGGGCTGCCTGATGATTCATCACGGTCACATCCCCTTTCTCATTGATGGCAATGATTCCCTCACGAATCGACTCCAACAACGCCGTCCGCTCTCGATACAGACCGGCGATCTCGTAAGGCTCCAAACCAAAGATTGAACGCTTTACCTCCCGTGCAATGAACCAAGTTCCCAATGCTCCTACTGCGAATAGCCCTAGAATCCAGAAAAGAAGTCGCTGCTGATAAGGCTGGATTACATCCTGAACGGTCTCGATGAGGTAGCCCACAGAAACAACCCCAAGAATTTCCCCTCCGCTTGAGAAAATAGGAACCTTTCCACGGAGAGAAGGCCCCAGAGTACCAACGGCAATCGAGACATAGGACTGTCCTTGGACAAGTGCTCTCTCATTATCTCCTCCAACCATGTACTTTCCAATGCGCTCAGGAACGGGGTGACTGTAGCGTTTGCCTTCATAATCACCAACTACAACAAAACTTGCCCCTGTTGCCTCCCGCACACTTTCTGCGTATCTCTGGATCCCATCCGGCTCTAGCTGAATCAGTCCCTGAGAAACTATCGGCGAAAGAGAGACTGAGCGGGAAACATTCAGTGCTACTCGACCAATATATTCATTGAGGATTCCTGTGACAATTTGATTCCCAATGAAACCCGTCGCACAAACCAACAGGACTAACAAACCCATCATCAACAACAACATTCTCTTACCAAGTGAACGCGGCAGCCATTTTTGAAATGCGGAATAACTTGGTGTTGGATTAGGTAGCATCAGTTCCTCAGCTTGATTGTGAACTTTATGAACAGTATGCACGAAACAGAATCAAAAAATTTTAAACCCAGAAGATTGACCTGAAGGGAGGTTCAACATATTTCTTTGGTGCGAAAGTGCAAAGGAGTTTATCCTGATGCATTACTCAGGTCGAAATGACAATTCCGACAATGGACGGAATCCATGAACTTTCGACATCAGGAACGGAGGTAACTTCGTTTTCAATTCATGTTTTACGAAAATTAGGAGGGATGGCATGCGAAAATCAATGCAATCAATATTGGGAATCTTGACTGGAACCGCAATTGCGGCAACCACGATGCTTGGGGTCGCGATGGCTAAGCCAGGCAATACCGAGTGTATCGCGCCAGCAGGTGCTGGAGGAGGATGGGATTTCACCTGTCGTGTACCAGCTGCGCAAGTAATGGGAGACATGGGGCTAATTGACGGCACAATGGCCGTAACCAACATGTCTGGTGCCGGTGGCGGAAAAGCTTATGCCCACGTTGTAACAAAGCGAGGTGATGATGAGAATCTGATTGTCGCAGCTAGTATGGCTACCGCAGCACGTCTTGGACAGAACGTTTATTCTGGTTTCAAGGCCTCTGATGTTCGCTGGGTCGGTGCCCTAGGAGCAGACTACGGAGCAATTGCGGTTCACAAAGACTCTGAATTTAATACTCTGGGTGATCTGGTTACTGCAATGCGGGACAATCCTCGTCGAACAGCCATTGTTGGTGGTAGCTCCGCAGGGGGGTGGGATCACTTGAAAGTTCTTATTGTGGCTGACAAAGCTGGAATCTCCGATCTGAAGGCGATCAATTACATCTCCTTCGACAACGGTGGTACGGCAATGTTGGAAATCCTTTCCAAGCGAGCCGATGCTTTCACCGGTGACATCTCCGAGTTAGTAGAATACGAAAAGCAGGGCAATATTCGCATCCTAGCCATCCTCGCTCCGGATCGAATTCCAGCTGTTCCTTCAGCAAAAACAGCCAAGGAGCAAGGCTATGATGTGATTGGAGCTAACTGGAGAGGTTTCTACGTACCCAAAAACATCTCAGATGCTCGATACAACGAGTGGGTGGATATTGTCACAAAAGTTGCCAATTCAAGCCAATGGTCTGACCTGAGCGCCAAGAATGGCCTGGCGCCATTCAAATCCTTCGGTAAAGATTTTGAGAACTTTGTAGGTGGGCAAATTGGTAAAGTTGCTCAGATTTCCACTGATCTTGGCTTCATGAAGTAATGAAGTCCTGGGGAGAGGGAGGAGCCGACAGACTATCTGCCCTGATCATATTGGGGTTTGGCTTGGCTTACGGCTACGCGGGCAAATTCATTCAAGTAGGATTCTATAATGGGGATATTGGTCCTCATCATTGGATCTACATGGTTGCTTCTGTAATGGTTTTGCTTGGTTTTGGACTCGTTCTTAGGCCAACACAGCACGAGTTTGAAGCCGAAGTCTGGAAGGATTGGCGTAAGCGACTTCCTCTTGTGGGTGTGATCATCATTTATTCATTGTTCCTACCCTACACTGGGTTTCTTGGTGCTATGATTGTGATGATGATTGTTGTTGCCAAACTTTTCGGAGCAAACTGGAAACAAGCCATTCTCTGCTCGGTCATTCTCTCTCTCCTCTGTCTACTACTCTTTGACCACCTGCTGGGGATTTCCCTCGGTCGTGGCCTCTGGCTGAAATAAAGCTAGGAGGAAACATAGAATCCATCCAACTACTCTTTGAGGGCTTTGCAACCGCCCTCACTTTTCAAAATATCCTGTTCGTCTTGTTGGGAGTTTTCCTTGGAACAGTGATTGGTATGCTGCCAGGAATTGGACCCGTCAACGCCATTGCTGTGCTCTTTCCAATCGTTTATACGTTAGAAGTTCCGGCAGCTACAGTAATGATCCTTTTCGCAGGGATATACTACGGCTCACAATATGGAAACTCCATCTCCAGCATTTTGCTTAACGTTCCGGGAACATCTGCCGCTGCCGTCACGACCATTGATGGCTACGCGATGGCCAAACAAGGTCTGGGTGGAAAAGCACTTGCTATGTCGGCGATTGCTTCTTTCATTGGCGGTACTATCTCCATCTTTTTTCTTGCCTTCTTTGCACCAAAATTAGCTGAACTTGCGATCAATTTTGGCCCTGCTGAGTACACAGTTTTAATGGTCTTCGCATTTATAGCCCTATCAAGTTTCAGCCAAGGGAGCCTTCTGAAAGCGATTATCTCAGCGTTTTTAGGGCTAGCAATTGCTGCAATTGGCATTGATTCCACCACCGGTGTCAGTCGATTAACCTTCGGGATGATGGAGCTATACGATGGGATTGACTTCATTGTTGTTGTGATCGGATTTTTTGCTGTCAGCGAAATTCTGATTATGCTCGGGCAAAAGGAAGGGGACCAATCTGAAATGCAACCGCTAACAAGCCTGTGGATTACCTTCAAGGAAATCACAGGTTCTCTGGCAACCTCATTGAGGAGTTGTGTCTCAGGATTTTTGATTGGGGTCTTACCGGGAGCAGGAGGAACGATTGCTAGCTTTATCGCATATGCAACTGAAAAGAAAATCCTCAGGCCCAATCAATTCGGCAATGGAGATATTCGGGGGGTAGCTGCTCCAGAATCTGCAAATAATTCAGCCTCTGTTGGATCTTTTATCCCTCTGCTCATTCTGGGAGTTCCTGGAAGCGAAACAACAGCAGTGATGCTAGGTGGACTGATCAGTTTTGGCATCAAACCAGGCCCTCTATTACTGGAAACCAGCCCAGATGTCTTTTGGGGATTGGCAGCTTCCATGTTCATCGGCAATCTCTTTTTGATCATTCTGAACCTGCCTCTTGTTGGCCTCTTTGCCAAAATTCTTCAGACACCCCGATGGATTTTGATGTCCCTGATCACGATGCTTTGTGTGGTCGGTGCGTACACCATCAACGGCAGTGAATTCGACGTTCTATTGATTCTGATCTTTGGACTGATAGGCTATTTTCTTCGTCGAGCGGATTTCCCTCTAGCTCCACTGATTCTCGGAGTTGTCTTGGGAGATTTGATCGAAACCAATTTCCGCAGAGCCATGATCTATAGTGGTGGTGATGTAATCATCTTCTTTGAATCCAATATCTGTTTAACCCTCTGGATTCTTGCTGCGGTGAGCTTGTTCGCTCCAACCCTAATCAACTCAATTCAAAAAAAGGTTCACTCCTAGTGAACTTTGTTCTCTTCAGCTGGCTGAATCGGAAACGGAGGATGGCCTTAGTCGCGGCCTCCGTTGGTTCAGTTGCCTTCCTGTTGTTGGGAATTCCTCTTCCACTTCTACTTGGCCCGATGGCAGGATGCCTGATCGCAGCGCTCTGTCGACAACCCATGGAGGATATGGGAGTGTTCAGCATTTTCATGCGTACCTTCCTTGGAGTTGCGATCGGATCTTCCATCACACCTGAAGTGCTGCATGAATTCCCTCGGTACCTGCAGTCTATTTTCTTCATACCAATCTTCGTACTTATAATTGGACTCATAGGATATCCCCTCTTTCGTCGAGTATTTCATTACGACAAGGCCACGGCATATTACGCCTCTATGCCAGGAGGCTTGTCAGACATGCTGATTTTTGGTCAAGAAGCAGGGGGTAACCCAAGAGCACTTTCCTTGATTCACGCCACGCGCGTAATGGGAATAATTTGGGTAGCACCGACTTTGATGGCGATGATTTGGCAGATTGATTTACACAAACCACCTGGAGTTCCTATCAATTCTGTTCCTGGTTTGGAGCTTCTATTGATGCCAATTTGTGGTTTGTTGGGCTGGAAAATAGCGGAACACTTTCGTCTTTTTGGGGCATCCATCCTTGGTCCAATGATCCTGACAGCAATCGTCTCATTATCTGGCCTGATTCATACCCGCCCACCAGCAGAAATCCTGTGGTGTGCACAGTTTTTTATTGGACTCTCCGTCGGAGTTCACTACACAGGGATTACTTTGGCCGAAGTACGTAGAGATATATTTGCTGGAGTCGTCTACAGCGTAGTCCTAGCCACAATAAGTGGCTGCTTTATCATGATGATCATCAAACTAGGGATCGCCTCAGAATTGAATGCGCTCTTGGCTTTTCTGGCAGGGGGACAGGCAGAAATGATGATGATCGCGGTTATCACCGGGGCCGATTTAACCTACGTTCTCACCCACCACTTGACTCGCTTAGTATTGGTGGTTTTGGGAGCACCCATCGTTCATCGGCTTTTACGATGATGAAGCAATCAGGTGCCGCTAATGCTCATCTTATTGATGCGGAAGGGAGGAGTTAGAATCGGGTTTCTTGCATCAACTTCACAGCCAATCAGATCAAGGTTTTGCAACATTTGTTGGAAGGTGCTGGCAATGGTGAATTCACTGACAGGTTCTGCCAACTTACCCTCACGAATCCAAAGCCCCTGTGCTCCACGGGAATAATCCCCTGTGGTAACATTTACTCCCTGTCCGCTCATAGAGGTCAAATAAAGACCATTATCCACGCTACTGATCAACTCTTCTTCTGTATATTTTCCAGGTTCTAGCACTAGATTAGAAATACCGCCTGCATGACCGGTGGATTCCATCTTTAATTTGTTTCCAGCATAAGTGGAGAGCATGT
>Ga0255777_10003040_pt1 | contig 14512 bp, 17 predicted proteins | sample 101ome_15_FD_179975 | JGI IMG/M metagenome (GOLD analysis project Ga0255777, IMG submission 179975) | Coastal salt marsh microbial communities from the Groves Creek Marsh, Skidaway Island, Georgia - 101402AT metaG (version 2) | ecosystem: Environmental > Aquatic > Marine > Intertidal zone >...
GGGGAGCGTGGGCGACGGTGCCCGAGTTCGTGGGCTGAAACGATGCCGGACGCCCCGTTGTTCAACCCGGCCGACACGGCACCCACCAAGGTCAGGGCCGTCAAGCCGTCAACCGAGATTCGCCAGAGCAGCACGCCGACCACGAGCAGCACGGCCGTCGCATGCAGGTGAACGATGACGTTGTGCGCCCGCCCTTCCTGCAACGGATGCGTGACCTTCGACGTACCGAGGAGCAGATCCAACACGGGATAGACAAGCAAGAGCAACACGAGGGTGCTCGCCATCCACCAACCGCCCATGAGCAGGCCAGCGACGGTCACCGCCGGGGTCAACAGACCCCACAGGTGCGGCACCCACGTCCAACGCATGCCTTGCGGCGACCGTAAAGCGTTGTAAAACTTGGTTTAGGCCGAGGCGAAGAGCGCACGCAGGCGCTCCTTGAGCGTGCGACGAGCAAAGATGCCGTTGCGCACTTCTTGTTGTTCCATGGCGTGCTTCACGTAGGTGTCCAGGTATGCGTCCATTCAAATCGTCCTCCTTTTTGCCATCAGCGCCCCACGGCGATCAACACCACTGCGGTAAAAAGCCACGGCGGTCATCCAACGGTCCCAGAACCCTCGGAAGATGCCGTTTCGGTAAACAAAGCTGTCAACGACTTGCTGCGTGTAGGTGTCCAATTCTTTGTCCATGTCGGTCCCTGAAGGGGTGCTTCCTTCAGTGTATATTTTACACTCGGACCTATTTCAAAGCGTGGTGAAATTGCCAACACATAGATGTTAAAATTAAAGCAGGTGTTTTATTGAACACCACAATGCGGCCATCACAGCGGCTGGAGTGATCAACGAAGGACGTTCATTTCGGCGGCGATTTTCATGTTGAGCAAGACCTCGCCAAAATCTCGAGAATAAGCGCACAGACGGCGAACGGATTCCGAGATGCCGAGGGCATGCGCAACCTCGGTGCCCTCTGCCACGGTTCGCAGCTGGGTACGTTCGTACGCCAGCAAAGCGGTTTGGGTTGCCTTCAACAAATGCCGGGCTTCTTCAATGCGAGTGGAGTCTCGAGTTCGTATGTTGATCATCAATTCCTTCAATGCCCCCATCCAATGGGGGATGTGCTCAAGGGGCGGGAAGTTCCCCTTGTCGGCGACGAACGAAGGATGCTCAACCGCAAATCGGCTGATGGAATGGACGTGGTCCATCATGCGCTCCAAACTCCTGGCGAGATTGGCGTACTCAAGCGCCTGGGGTCGGGTGAGGTTGAGTTTGGAAGCCACGGCGTGGGAGTCCAACAACACCCGGGTTTGCCGCTCAACCAGGTAAAGCAAAGCGTCCACTTCGGATTCACGCTCTTCTGCGTCGCTGAGGAACTCAGCGTCACCGCCGTCGAAGACGTTGAGGATGTCGCGCATCAAGGAGGTCACCAGGAGGTACATCCGGTTCAAACTGGCGTGCAACGGCATGTCGGCAGCGTTGAGCAAACAACGTAATTCCATGAAATTGACCTGCTCGTCAACGATCTCGAAGCCTCGGGTGGATTTGAGGAAACGACGCACGGACCTTGCCAAGACGGCGTGATTGACCTCTTCAAAAGCGATCTTGATGACATCGGCTCCGGAGATGTACGCCCCCATCAAGTGGTCGTGCAGGCTGTGGGGGGGAAGCCGGGAATGGTCGAAAAAGGCGTGAAGTTCACGAACGGTGCGCTCGTTGAGCGGGGTGATCCGCAGCGCCCCGCTGGGCCGCCAATCCACGCGTAACGAGTCCCTGGGTTCCAAGCCAAATTCGACCACCCACGGTTTGGGCAAGCTCAACGTGTAGGTGCTGCCCCCCGTTGCCTGCAGTTTTCGAACTTCGTGGTCGCCCGGTCCCAAGCCCATGAATTACGTCCTAAATACCCCTATATAGAATATACACCAGCCTGTATATGTAGTGTCGTTGAACCAATATTCCGCATGGAACCCATCACCATGCTCTTGATTGCCCTTGCACTGGTTGTTTGCGCCTACATGGCGTGGAACATCGGTGCGAACGACGTCGCCAACGCCATGGGAACCTCCGTTGGTTCTCGCGCCCTGACCCTCAAACAAGCGGTGATCATCGCCGCCATTTTCGAGTTTGCCGGGGCATTTTTCGCCGGCGACGCCGTGACCAAAACGGTCCGCAAAGGCATTCTGACGGTGCCGTTCAACGACGCCGGCGTGGTCGCCGACACCATCCTGTCCCAAGACATCGCGCTGGGTTTCATCGCCGCCATGATGGCAGCGGCGACCTGGTTGACCATCGCCACCCGAATGGGACTGCCGGTGTCCACCACCCACTCCATCATCGGCGGCATCATCGGCATCGGCTTGATTCTCGAAGTCAAGCACGAGACGACCCTCATCGATTGGGAAGTCGTTCAGAAGGTCGTCATGTCGTGGGTTGCCAGCCCGCTGATGGGCGGCCTGTTGGCGTTCTTTTCTTACCTCATCATCAAGAAAACCATCTTGGACAACGACGACCCCGTGTCCCGCTCTCGCTGGCTGGCCCCGATTTTGGCCTTCCCGACCTTCTTCGTGCTCGGGCTCGCCCTCCAGTTCAAGGCGCTGAAGGGGTTCATTTCTCGAGCGGACAGCAACGGGTGGATCGACAAGTCCAACTGGTTGCCCGCCAAGGAAGACGGGGTGTTCAACCCCTACGCTGACAACGCCTGGTTGCCCTTGAACGCGTTGTTGCTTGCCGCTGCCATCGGCATCTTCGCCAGCATTGTGCTCTACTACGTGCTTCGCCGGGTGGACATTGAGGAAGAAGTCCGCGGCTTCAAAGGCGTCGAGCGCATTTTCGTGTGGCTCCAAATCATCACCGCCGCCTACGTGGCCTTTGCCCACGGGGCCAACGACCGTTCGAACGCCATCGGCCCGATGGCCGCCGTTTGGGACGTGTTCTCCAACCCCGACATGGTGCTGGCCGAACAGGCACCCATCCCTCTGTGGCTGGTGCTCTTGGGCTCGGCCGGTATTGCCATCGGTGTCATGACCTGGGGATGGCGCGTCATGGAGACCATCGGGAAGAAAATCACCGACATCACCCCCACGCGTGGCTTTGCCGCTGAGTTCGGAGCTGCCACCACCATCCTCGTCTTCTCGATGCCGTTCCTGGCCGTCCCCGTCTCGACCACCCACACCCTCGTTGGTGCTGTGGTCGGCGTTGGTTTGGCTGGCGGTGCGAAAGGCGTTGATTTCCGGGTGTTCGGAAAGATTGCCGCTTCCTGGGTGGCCTCGGTGCCCGTGGCGGCGTTTGGCGCCATCGTGCTGTTCGTGGCCTCCGGTGGAGATGTGCTGAACATGATCGTCATCCTACCGCTCTCGTTCATCGCCGTTGGCGTCGCCATCTGGAAGAGCGGTGGCGAAATCCACGTGGAAGACGCTCTGTCCGACGCCAGCCAGGAGCGCTTGCAGATGTCGCCCTTCGAGAAGTTCCATGAGCACGCACAAGCCGTTGAGGTCACGGCCAACCACATGCTCACGGCCGTCAACGCTGCCTGCGACGGTGAGGACGCCAGCGAAGCCATTCAAGCCACCATCGATGCCGAATTGGTGGCGGACAACCTCAAGACGGAACTGCGCGACATGGTATCGGACGACATGCGCTTGGGCTATCAAGTTGGCATCGATCACTTCCTGCACATGTTGACTCGCCAAGACCGCATCGCCGACTACGCCCAAAACGTTGCTGAGCAATTGGCCTTCCGTGAGCTGTACGACGATGAAAAGGCGAAAGCCAACCTCAAGGAAATGGCCGCCGCCGTAGCGGCGACCGTCGCCACATACGAAGACACGGTGAATGCACTGCGAGAGTTTACCATCACCGGCCAGACCAAGGCGGCCCGAGACGCGCTGGCCGAACAGATTCGTCAGGTCAACCTCAAGGAGCACGAGGCCGACACGGTGGAAGCCGAGGCGGCAAAGTACGTCTTCTCGAGCGGGGACGACCAAGCCCTGGCGGCCATGCACATGTACCGTGTGCTCCAGCGCCTCGACGACGTCGCCAATGCGTGCGAGAAGGCGGCCAACGCCTTCCTGCCAATTCTCAACCGCTGAGCGAGCCCTTGATAGCGAGGCCGACGCAGGACGGCTCATCCGAGCCGCCCCCAACCGGCGCCAGCCGACCGTGGACCGCGGCTCCAGGAGAGAGCCACATGGCCGGCATGGACCTCCAGTTGAAAGCCAAACTGCAGAAGCAACGCTACCACATCGTGGGCGAACACGGCGGCGTGAAAACCTGCCACTGGACCAAAGAATCGCTGCTGCGCGACCGCCAGTGCTACAAAGGCAAGTTCTACGGCGTTGCCAGTCACAACTGCATGCAAATGTCGCCGGTCGTTGACCAGTGCAACCTCGCTTGCACCTACTGCTGGCGTGAACCGCACATGGACACCCTCGAATTAACCGACCAAGACCCCCTCGACCTGCTCTACGAATCGGTACGCGCCCAACGCCGCCTGCTCTCGGGCTTCGGTGGCAACCCCAAGGTGCCCAGGGAGAAATGGCTGGACGCTCAGAACCCAAAACACGTGGCGATTTCCCTGAACGGGGAGCCCACCCTCTACACCCGATTGGCCGAGTACATGGATCTGTGCCACAAGCATGGCATGACGACGATGCTGGTGACCAACGGCACGCTGCCCAAGGTGCTCGAGAACCTCGATACGCTCCCCACCCAGCTCTACGTCTCGGTCGATGCGCCCAACAAGCAGGTGTTCGACGACGTGTGTCGCCCCAAGTGGAACAGCGGTGCATGGGACCAGTTTGAGAAGACAATCGACCTGCTGCCCTCGCTCGACACCCGCATCGTGTGCCGTCACACGCTCATGAAGGGCGTCAACATGAGCGACGCCCACGTCAAGGAATTCGCCGCCTTGGACAACCGGGCCGACCCTGATTTCATCGAAAACAAGGGCTACGTCTACGTGGGCCACAGCCGAGAAAACCTCGCCATGGAGAACATGCCCAGTCACGATGACATCATGGCGTTCTCCGAAGCCATCGCTCCGCTCACCCATCGAACGGTGCTGTCGGATTCACGCCCCAGCCGCGTGGCGCTGGTGGGCACCGAGATCACGCCGATCCCCATTCCCGAGCCGACGATGTTCTTCCCTGACGACCTCGGAATTGCGCCCCCGGTGAAGCACCTGCCTGTCGTGTCCTGAACGATGAACGGCGTGCCGAGGCAGAGGATAGCGTTAGTAGCGACCCACTGCAAGCCCTTCGTATTCTCACATGATTGCTAAGGGTAATCGGATTTACCGTTGGCATTTGTCTAGAGAACACTAGTAACTCCACTCGTCACCATAATTCCAATCCTCATCGTATTCGTCTTCAGATTGATCCTCAATTACAATGTCGGGATGGAGGCGATTTAATTCAAGGTAAATCTCATCCATTATCTCGCTGGACAAATACTCCCATTCATTTATTATCGTGCAAGACTCATAGTCAAACCTTTGATTCAGATTTAGGAATGATGTACATTTCAGGCCACCCTCGCCTTCAGGAATCTCAAGATATCCAAATTCACCTCTTCTTTTTTGTTGTGAGGTCATCAAAAATATGGACCCCTGAATTTCAATTGCAGGATGTCTATTTATTCCATTACCAGGGTCGACAAATAGGACTTTGACTCCACTTAATGACGTATCATGGTCCTCCTCCCAATAGGAGTAATCACCCCAATGATCCTCAAAACCCATTACAGATGCCTCCTTGAGAGGTGGGTAACGATTGGAGAGTCGTTTGGTCTTTCTTCTCGGTTACAACAAGCAGAAAATACTGCTCATTGAATACGTCCTTACTGCTACTAGCGTAAGAAATAGGGCCTTGCAAATTAGTAAAACTAGCATTTGACATGTCATAAAAGACTGTTTTATGATTAAGTTTTACTGAATTACATGATTGGTTTATTTTTCTCCTTGTTTCTATTAGTTGAATCATAATTGTTCCCTCCTGGGAAGTTGCCATTTGTTGGCATAATGTCGCTAACTTTGTTGTCAGCTATTGTCATTCGAGCATGGAGCGTTTGCGCTCCTAATTTGGTTAACGGACGCATCATTGTATCCCTGTTGATGCTAGCGACAGGTCCCCGTCGGGAGTCTAGACTAGTTTTCATCTGCCAAGAGTTACTTTCGTCAAAGTTATCTCTCGTATCCATTCTAATTCCGTAAGATTTCATGGGACGATCAAAGTCACAAACACAAATTGAACCAGTTCCAAGAATGGATATTGGACTGTTCTCAATCATGTTATTCCCCGCTCCGAATTACTCGGCAAGAGAGTTCCAAAGCCAACGGTACTTAAACACTACGAGTTTGATGTAGATTTCCCGAAATATGAAGGGGGCCCTTCGTATGACCATCAATATTAACGGTACCCTTGTGCTCGTATGCGTGTACAAGGGGGGCCGTTGTGTATGTCGTGTACTCATTTTTTCTTTCTGATGTGATACATCTTTGGTGGCGGGAAAAATAATCCAAAAATTATGCTCCACAGAAATGTGTAATGTGCTGTAACCGCATAGCACTCCCATCCTTCTTCACCGGCATCATTCAACTTGTCGATGTCGTTGAACACATGTGCATATTGATACTTCATTCTGTGGAGGTGGTACAGTCATAGATTAATGATTTCCGTGCAATAGATGCCGGGATATCACTAATTGGAAGGGTTTAGGTTAACCCCCATGTACGCAGACTGCATCTTCACAAGGGTTCGCAGTCCGTCCTACTCATGCCTAGCGTTTGCACCGACCCACTGCGAACCCTTTGCATCTGTTATGCCAATGAAACTCGTTGGGTTTTTGGGGTAATTTTGATTTTCGAATCCATATTTTCCGAAAGCCAATTTCCAAATCCCGATGACCTCGAAAATCCCGCTCTTTTACGCAACTGATCACCCCAACCCTTTTTCCAATCAGGATGGTCTCCTTCCAGCCCCAATAAAACACGGGCAATTTCGGTTTGAATTAGCGAAAGTGGAACCGAGTCATTCTTACTTAAAATTTCATTCACAAGTGTATTGACAATCTCACGATCCGACTTTTTTTGTTGGGACCGTGATTGGGGGCTCTCGATTGCAGTCTTTAGCCCAGATAATTGTAATTTCCTTAAATTAGTCTGGATGTCAAGTAATATTGTCATTATATCTTCGTTTGAGATTGTTTTTTCTTGTTTTCCGGATGTAGATTTCTTTGGGAGATCGGGAAATATAAATTGACCATTCATGAATTGAAATCCACGCAGGGTACGTTTATCGATATCATCCCACGGACGATTGGGATACAGACTTCTTTCGCGTTTTGTTCCATCTGGCTTATCCTTGAAAGTGTCATGTGTTACTATTATCGCATTTGTTTCTAGTGCGTAATCGATGTAGAATATGTCATCAGACTTTACCTTCACTAAGTGTACTTTCCCTTGTTCAATTAGGTCATCTAGAATCTCTATATCACCAACTCTTTTTGGATCAACATTTTTCAATTTCAAAGCCATTTTGTAAGTTCCCTGTTGTAAAAATGCAATGGTTTCCCAACCCTTTCGCTCACAATATTCAATTGCATCTCTGAGTCTTTCTGGCCGAACTTGTGCCAAAGATTCCCCATCGTCATTCTTGATTTCTATTCCAGTATCGTCTCTAATTACATTAGCGGCATCCATAACTATTCTTTCATATTCTTTATCCATATCTTCACTTCCCATTTTCTGATTGTTTTAACAATTCTAATAATGCTACAATCCCAATGCCGGCAGCAGCTCCTGCTAATCCACCGATTAATGCTGCATTGAATACTTCATCTGCACCTTTTTCTTTAGATTGTTTTTTGAGTTTTTTGAGTTGATAACCTATGACTTGCTGAGAGGTTTCTAACTTCTCAGCAATCTCTGCTTGGCTCCATCCTAATGCTCGTAATTTGAGTAATTCAGCAATCTGCTTTGGAGTCAGCGCCATGTCTTGTGCGAGGGGGCACATCTATATTAATTTGTATAATACAAAAAACACACTTTAATTACAAATTATATTTGTTAGATTGTCAAGGAGTACAAGGTTGAATCGGATTCATACGAAGGGTTCATCCGATTACCCTTAGCAATCATATGAGAATACGAAGGGGTTGCAGTGGGTCGCTGCTAACGCTACCGTCTGCTCACATGTTTTGCAAAAAAACATCACGCAGATGCAAGCCATCAAGCCATCAAGCCGCAAGCCCCTTGAAGAGCGAAGACTTCACAGGGTCATGATCACCATGAACGAAGCCCTCATCGCCCTCGGCGGCGGTGTGCTCATCGGCACCGCTGCGACCGTTTTGCTCGCCTTCAACGGAAGAACGGCTGGCATCAGCGGCATCCTGGGCGGCCTCGTGCCGCCCCAAACCGGTGATGCCAACTGGCGGGTCAGTTTCCTCGTTGGCATGGTATTGGCCGGTTTGGCACTGTCCACGACCCTCCCAGAGGCCTTCACCACCCTTGACCGCCCGGTCTGGACCATCGTGCTCGCCGGTCTGTTGGTCGGTGTGGGCACACGCCTGGGCAACGGCTGCACCAGCGGCCACGGCGTGTGCGGGATGGCCCGTTTCTCCACGCGCTCCTTCGCTGCCGTGGGCGCCTTCATGGTGACCGGTGTGCTGACGGCGACCGTCGTGGGTCAATGGCTGGGAGGGGTGGTATGAGCGACCAGCGCACCCTTGCCGTCTCTTTCGTGAGCGGTCTGCTCTTCGGGGCTGGTCTCGTCATTTCCGGCATGACCGACCCCACCAAAGTCATTGGTTTCCTCGACGTCCTCAACGGATGGGACCCCACCCTGGCCTTCGTGCTGGCGGGAGCCACCGGCAGTCACATGGCGGCTCGCCCCTACCTCAAGCGACGCTTCCCTGAGAACGTGGCCTCGGGAATGGAGAAGAAAACCGAAGTCGACCGACAGTTGCTGGCAGGCGCCGGCGTGTTTGGTGTCGGATGGGGCTTGGGCGGTTATTGCCCCGGCCCTGCCGTGGCCGCCGTCATCCCCGCCTTGGGTTCAACCGTGGTGTTTGTGATCTCGATGATCGTCGGCATGGGCGTGTTTCGCTGGTTGCAAGGCCGCGGCATCGCTGCGTGAACCTCGGTCAACCCGCACAGGTTTCAAAAGCACACCAGCAAGCCAAGACCATGCTCAACTGGCTCAAATCGCTGTTCACCTCTGGCCCCAGCATCGCTGACCTGCTCGAAGACGGGGCCCTGGTGCTCGATGTGCGCACCCTTGGTGAATACCGCAACGGTCACGTCAACGGTTCAATGCACGTGCCGTTGCAGCAACTCGAGAAGAAGATCAACGCCATCAAGAAGCAGAAGAAGACCGTCGTCACGGTCTGCGCCAGCGGCATGCGCAGCGGCAAGGCTGCCAAGATGCTTCGAGCAGCAGGACTGGACGCCCACAACGGCGGGCCCTGGCACAACGTGGACCGGCTGATTCAGCGTTGAGGATCAGGGGAAGAACACCGGTTCTCCACCCTCAACCCATTGCTTCTCTTTCTTCATGCAGCGTTTGAATTCATCCGACTCAAGGTGCTGTGCCAACCAAGCATGGACGTTGGCCCACGGTTGAGCGTCGAACCACGCCCGGTCGTGGTTGGCGAATTGCCGCACGAACGGAAAGAGGGCGTCGTTGAGTTGCGGGGCGAAGTCCGGACCTTCGCCCAAGCGGGTATCGAGGTCGCTCAGGTAAGTGGAAGCCAGCGTGCGGTGCTCCACTTCGTCGACGTGGTCGTAGCGGTTGGGGTACTTGTAGCGGTCCAAGTGGACCTTGAATTCGTTATCGTTGCGCGCCACCCAATGCGCTTCTTCCTCGCTGAGTTCCCAATCGAGCACGTGCTGCATGATCTCAAGGCTCTCCTCAATGACCGTGCCGTCGGGCAGCCAGAGCACGGGCACGGTGCCCTTCGGTGAGATCGTCATCATGTGATCGGGTCGGTCCCGCAAGACGACTTCACGCAGCTCCACACCGTATCCGGTGCGAACGATGGACATGCGCGCTCGCATGGCGTACGGGCAGCGGCGAAAGGAGTAGAGCACGGGCAGCGGCACGGCGACCCTTCCTGCCATCACTCGGGTGGCGTCGGGGGTGCGTAGCCGCCGTCAACGGCTTCCTGCACGAGGGCCATGTCGGCGTCCACCATCATCTGCACCAGTTCCTCAAAGGAAGTCTTGGGCACCCAGCCGAGTTCCTTCTCGGCCAAGGCCGGGTCGCCGATGAGCAGATCCACTTCGGCGGGGCGGAAAAACTTGGGATTGGTGCGGACCCGAACCACCCCGTTTTGGTCCGTGGCGATGGTGTCCACGTCTTCGCCCGACCAGGTAAGGTCCATGCCGACGTGGGAGAAAGCGAGCGAAATCATGTCACGCACGCTGTGCGTGCGACCGGTGGCTACGACGTAGTCGCCGGGCTGCTCCTGCTGGAGCATGCGCCACTGCATCTCGACGTAATCCCCGGCGAAACCCCAGTCACGCTTGGCGTCGACGTTACCGATCCACAAGCATTCGTCGAAACCGTGGGCGATGCGTGCGGCGGTCATCGTGACCTTCCGTGTCACGAACTCGAGACCGCGCCGGGGGCTTTCGTGGTTGAACAGGATGCCCGTGCAGGCGAACATGTCGTAGGACTCGCGGTAGTTGCGCGTGATCTCGAATGCGAACACCTTGGCGCAGCCGTAGGGAGAGCGAGGGTGGAAGGGCGTGAGCTCGGTTTGGGGCACGTCGCGCACCTTGCCGTACTGCTCGGACGAGCCGGCTTGGTAGAAGCGGCAGTGCGGTGCATGCTTGCGAATGGCTTCGAGGCAGCGCAGAGCGCCCAAGCCGGTGATGTCAGCGGTCATCATGGGGGAGCGCCACGACTCGGGAACGAAGGACATGGCACCCAGGTTGTAGAATTCGTCGGGCTGGGTTTGCGCCACGGCGTTGTCAATGGAGTTTTGGTCGGCCAAATCGCCGTTCAGCAGGTGGAAGTTGTCGTGACCCATCAGGTGGTTGATGAGGCTTCGACCCGAGGTGGGTTGAGAAACGCGGCGCACCAAGCCGTACACCGTGTAGCCCTTTTCGAGCAAGAGTTCGGCAAGGTAGGAGCCGTCTTGTCCGGTGACACCCGTGATCATCGCGGTCTTGCTGCTCATGTGGGTTGGCACATGGTGCTCCTTTTCAAACGGTCGCTTTGGCGACGGTTCGGGGCGTGAATTGCGCTTTGGCCCTTTCAGTTTAAATACGCCTTGACCGACCTTTCGGCATGGTTCTTGGCGCGAAGCAAACGCGCCCTCGCCTTCTCGTCGTCCGCGGTTCCTTTGCCACGTTGGGGGGCGCCGAACGCGACCTGCTCCAACTGGTGCGAACAGCCCACGAACGGTGGGACGTCACGATCGCCACGCTGACCTGGACCCCCGAAGCCGAGGCCTTGCTCGCACCGGCCAGCCCCACCGTTCACCGACCGGCACAACCCATGGTGTGGCCTGAAGGCGGTTGGGCCGAGGTGTCGGCCAAAGGCAGCCGTGAAGCGGCCAAGGGATGGGCATCGCTGGACCTTCCGTGGACCGAGTTCGACGCCGTCCACCTCACCGTGGGGCGCGGCACGCTGGAGATCCTGCCGCTCATTCCCCATCACCTGCCGGTGCTGTATTCCTGCCACGAACCGCCGCGCTGGCTCTACGAGGACGTGTTGCACCGCCACCCCGACGGGCGACCCAAACGCCCATTGTGGCTCACGAACCTCGTGTTTCGACGCCAACGTCGGCTTGACCAGCGCCTGGTGAAGGCCCTCTTGAACCGCCCCAACAGCACCGTGTTCGGCAACTCTCCCTGGAGTCAACGCCTGCTCGAACGCACCTACGGACTGCGCTCGCCCACCGGTACCGCCAACGGTGAGGTGCCCAAGCGGGACGCACAGGGGCGTCAAGCCGAAGCCACCCACGTGCTGCCCACCGTTGACCTGTCCAACTGGCCCGCCGATGCCTCAGCCGAAGAGGCCACCCTCGATGCTCGCCTTTTGCCCGAACGTCCCTACGTGATCACCGTGGGCGCCGTGTCCTATGTCAAAGGGACCTGGGACACCCTGCGCAGCCTCGCTGGAACCCCGTACGCCCTCGTGCAGGCCGGCGGTGGAACGGACGAGGCCAAGCGCGCTCTCGTCGCCGAGGGCGAGCGTTTGAGCGTGGAGGTCCGATGCCTAACGCGGTTGAGCCAAGCCCACCTCGTGAGCGCCGTGCGAAGCGCCCATGCCGTCGTCAGCCACGCCCGTGAGGAACCGTTCGGTTTGACGCCCCTCGAAGCCATGGCGGTGGGCGTGCCGCCCTTGATGGTGGACGAAGGCGGGTTCCATTTCACGATGCAGGCGGCCGGGGCAGGGCGCCTCGTGGACCGCCGGGACGCCGAAGGCTGGCGAGCGGCCTACACCGCAGCAAGCGACGCTGACCTTCGCCGGCAATGGGCCGAAGCAGGGCGACATCACGTGGCGACGAACTACCCGCCTGAGGCCCAGATCGAAGCGGTGGAGCGCCTGCTCCACGACCTTTTGCAGGCCCAAAGCTCCTGAATCGGTTAAATCCCCTGGACGACCGTTTCCCTCATGGAACACGAGGCGAAGCCGCTGAACATGCTGGTGGTCGGTGCAGGTGGCATCGGCAGCCAGGCCCTTGAATTGCTGACCGCTGCTTTGCGACGGGTGAACTTGACCGGCACCATCACGGTGATGGACGGCGACATCGTGGAAGCGAGCAACCTCGGCCATCAGCGCTACACGGCGGACGACATCGGTCGCCCCAAGGTCACCTGCTTGGCACAGCGCCTGGACGATGAGGCAAGCGGTGTGCGCGTGATCCCCGACGACCATAATCTGCGAAACGCCGACCAACTCACCGGCTACGACCTTGTCATGGTGTGCGTTGACCGCCCTGAACCTCGACGCCTCGTTCACGCATTGGACGTGCCGTGGCTGGACGTGAGATGCAGCGGTGATGGATGGGTCGTGCTGTCCTCAGCATCTCCGCCTGCATTGCTGGAGCGGATGACGCCCGACCACCCACCGAAGAGCTGCCAGGTCGACGGCGCCCTCGATTCGGGGAACCTCGAGTTCGGTTTTGCCGTGGCCGCCGCCCACGGCGCACAGTGGGCCCTCCAAACGTGGCGCGGCCAACCGTCGGTGCCGCAAACGATGGGAAGCCTCACCTACGGCACGCTTCGGTTCCCGGAGGGGTTGGCTTGAGCGCGCAAACCAACATCGCTGTTTTGCCGCAGATGGCGGACCTGCCGTTTGGCGAAGCCGCGTGGCGCCGTGCCTGTGAAGCGGCCCTTGACCAACGGGTGGACGACCCCGTCCTGCTCGACGTGCAGCGGTCATGCAGTGCAGCGGGACGCTGGGACGGGGTGTACCTGCTTTCGGTGCTGGCACGCCTCGAGACCTCGGTGCTGATCGACGCTGAAAACCGCGTGTTCCTCGACTGGGGGACGGCCGGCGAGGTCACGTTGCAGCCACCGGTCGGCGCTCGAGCACCGTTCAAGCTGTGGGTCCACACCCACCCCCGCTTTGCATCGTACTGGAGCAGCCCCGACACCCACAGCCTTGCGTTGGGCGCCGCCGTGGTCGAGCGGGCCATGGTGCTGGGTCAGCCCGGACCGAAAGCCGCCAGCAACGCCCGCTTTGTCGCCGTTGAGGCTGGACCGCGCCTCGCCCGGGATGGACCGCTGGGGGAATGGACCGAAGAGGTACCTGTTCCGTGGGACGATTGGTACGCTCAGCACGGCCTGTTGACGGAGGTGAACGCATGACGGCCCGTGCACCCAAAGACGACGAGGAGCACTGGAAGGCGTTGTTGGCCGTGGCGCTGGGGCGTGGACGGTCCATCGCCGACGTGATTGAACACCTCACGGGCGAGGCCCCGTCAGAAGAAACCGTGGACGCCGTTCGCAACCGACTCCAATTTGCACAGGAGAACGGTGAAACCGTCGACATCCTGGACGTTGTTCGCGCCGTCACGGCCATGCAGGACGCGTGGTCCTGATCACTCGTTCACATACGTGGGTCGGCGGTTCTCGATGAGGGCCGAGAGGCCTTCAAGCGCATCCTTCGTGGCGAAGATCGTGTGCAACCCGTCCAGTTCCATCTTCAACCCAGCCGACAAATCGGTGGTGGCCGTGGCGTCGATGAGGTCGCTGGCCATCTTGAGGCCGATGGGAGCGGTGTAGGAGAGGCTCTTGATCTGGCGCGCCACCGTTTTGTCCTCTGCATCGAAGCCTTCGGGGCACTGGCCTGCCATGAGGGTCGCCATGTTGGCGTCGGTGAAGAAAGATTGAGCGAACTTCGCCACGGGCGATTGTGCGTTCGCAGGAGCGCCGGGGTACTTGTTCGCCGGTTTCCCCGCCTTGGCCAATTCGGCCACCTGTGCATCGACCTCTGCGACGTCGACGAGGTGCGTCACGAGACCGAGATCGGCCGCTACTTCTGCGTTCATGAAGTTCCCAGCCAGCA
>Ga0255777_10003045_pt1 | contig 14501 bp, 11 predicted proteins | sample 101ome_15_FD_179975 | JGI IMG/M metagenome (GOLD analysis project Ga0255777, IMG submission 179975) | Coastal salt marsh microbial communities from the Groves Creek Marsh, Skidaway Island, Georgia - 101402AT metaG (version 2) | ecosystem: Environmental > Aquatic > Marine > Intertidal zone >...
AGAAAAAGGCATTGATTCGGATGAAGCAATGCAACTAGCAGGATATAAGCGTGGTAGCTATATGGGTGCTGGTTCTTATATGTGGGACTATGATCCAAACGAAAGTATTGAAGAAGCACCTGTTGGGCTACTTAAACAAGTAGGTCGTAAACTAGGTGCAAAAGCAGCTGGTGCTATTGGTATGAAAGGTACCGCAGCAAAATTAAGTGGTGCTGCTGACACAGGTGACGAAGCAAGACAACTTAGTGTTGCTCTTAAAGGGTATGCTGGACAAACAGGAATTAATTTAAAACAAATGCAAGGTCCGCAACTTGCAGCATTTTTAAAATCTAAAGGTTATCCTAATATGCATTTAAAAGGTGTTGACGGAATTATGACACCTAAGCAAATGGATCAAGCAATTTTAACAGCAGTACAAGATGCTAAGAAAGCAGGGGGCGATCCTACAACAGGTACAAGTAGTGCTCCTGCGCAACCTAGTGCGCCGACCGCTGGCGCGGCTTCTGGGCAGCAAGGCGGACAAGGTACTAATGTTGCAGGTAAACCAACTAGTCCACAAGTTGACAAAAACAAAGATGGTAAAGATGATAAAACTGGCGAACCAATGGGTGCAGTTGATGCTAACAAAGATGGCAAAGACGATAACACAGGTAAAGTAATTCCTATGCCTACAAAAGGACAAGCCGCAGCAAGCGGTGCTGCTGGCGCAGGCACTATTCCTGCAGATATACAAAAACAACTTGATGCACTAACACCAACAGAGAAAAAAGTATTGGCAGGAGCTCTATAATGAAATTACAAGAAGTAACAGGCTACAATTCACGTACAGCACAAATCCTAACTGAAGGTTATCAAGACCTAACAGAAAGCCAAGTACTATACTTAGGTAAATTTGAAAAAGAACTTTGGCCATTAGTTGAACAATATACTAAACTTGCAGAAGCAGAACTTACAGCAGATCAGATTAAAGATATCTTTAATGGTGCTGAAGAAGTTGCAATGGCAAGTGGCGATAATAAAACTATCGCAGGTAAAGTTGGTGCAGGTGTTGCAGCGGCTGCAAAACTTCCAGTAGACATTGCTAAAAAAGTTGATGCAAAAATTAATGAACTAGGACGTATGGCGCAAAATGCAGGTCCTATTAAAAATGCAGATCAAAAATTTGAAGATTTAAAAAAGCAAATTACAGCAAACAACAGTGACAGTAAAATTGTACAAGGCATTCAAAAGATTAGTGACTGGGCAAAAGAAAATCCAGGCAAAGCAAGTTTAGCAGTAGGTATTTTAACTACTATGGCAGCGTTTGCAGGTGGTCCTGCAGGTGGTGCAGCAGCAGGTTTAATTCTACGTGCTTCTAAAGACTTACTACAAGGTGAGAAACTTTCAACAGCAGTTGGTAAATCAATCAAGACTGGTGTTTATGGTGCTCTTGCTGGTATGGCATTTAAAGAACTTACAGACAACATAGTTGACAACATTGCAAGTGCGCAAAACGCAGAACTAGATGCGATGGAAGCAGCAATGAAAGCAGAAAACTTCCAAAATGCAAAAGCAGATCTATTTGCTGATCTAGGTATGGACGTTGATGCACTTGACGGTGCAAGTAGAATGAGAATGAGTGGTAACTTAAATCAGTTTGTCTATTCATATGATACTGTTATTCCACCTGATATGATGTCACAGTATAATGCTCTTGAAGCGGCTATGGACAGTGCAAAAGACTTTAGTCCAGAACATTATGCAGCAGCAGCTAAGTTTCACGACTTTATGGGTCAGCTAGTAAACAATCCTGAAGCAAAGAACTTAACAGCAGCTTGGGACGCACTAAAAGAAATTCCTAAAGACAGTCTTTCAATAGGTAATTTAGAAACACTAATTGCACAAAGTGAATCCGGCGACGAAGTTTTAAAAGCTATTATGGATGCAGGTGGCGCCGCAGGCGCAGCAGCACAAGGTGCGTTACAAACTGTTGACGATAATGCTAAAAAGGCACAAAGCTCAAAACCAGTTGATCCAAAAGTTAAAGATCAACTAGAGTTAGATCTCAAAGGCGGCGGAATGAACGAGCCTAAGGAAGAAAGCCTTTCAATGGAAGAACGCTTTGAATTGTATCTACTAGAAGCAGATCCTGCACAAGGTGAACTTCCTCTAGACAATCCTAACTCGCTAGGTGCAAAACTAAAACGCGGTGCTAAAGGACTTGCAGGCAAAGCAGCAGGAGCAGTCAAAGGTGCAGCAGGTTCAGCTGTAGGTGCTGTTAAACAAGGTGCTAAAGACTTAGGTAATAAAGTTACTGCTAATAAACTAATGAAAACTTGGAAGTCAATGGGCGAGCCAACAGATTCAGGAAGTATTGCTAATATTTTACAAGATGCAGGAATGAGCGACGATCAAATTAAACAAATTGGTCAAACAAGTAAAGTAGAATTAAGTCCAACAGAAAAACCAGCAGCAGATGCATCAGGTGCGGATACAGCACAAAAAGGTGCGCAAACGGACGAGCCAACTGTTGACACTGACGGCGACGGTAAACCAGATGCACCAGCAGCTAAAAAAGGACCAGCAGTTAAAGACGGACCGATTGAAAAAGGTACTGTAATGAACAAAGGTGGTAAAGACTATCGCTGGGAAGGTGCTCTTTGGGTTGATGTAGAAACTAATAAGCCTCTAGGTGTACAAGCAAGTTTTGATGCAGGATTACCTAATCCTAAATTTACTGCTATCATTAATGCTGCTAAGAAAGATCCTGAACTAGCAAAACTTATTAAAGATCAGTTAATGGCTAAAGGCGTTAAAGCTGCAACAGCAGATGCGCAAAAAGCAAAACAAGCAGGTGTCAAAGGAACTGAAAAACTTAAAACTGCCTAGAAGTAAGGCATTCCAGATTTTTTAGTGATCTCAAAGTTTTCTTCAACCATCTTGCCGATAACTTCTCGTTCTTCAGCACCGAGATAGTATGCTTCGTCATATCCAAGGCCTCCACGCATTAACCAAACAAGTTTTGTTAATTCAAATTTCATTCGTTTGGATTCTTCTTCAAGGACCTTAACTTCTGCTAGGATCTCTGGGACGGTCCACGTCAGGATCCTTATCCGAAAAAATTTGATTGATCAAAAGTAATAGGCACTTCGTAAGTTTCCGGAACGCCCTGTTCGATCTCTTCTGGAGTTGCTTCTGCTGTTAATGGTCTAATAGCAAATTTTTCTCTTTCACCTTCAAGATGTTTTTGAACTTGATTAAAGAATTGTTTGTCTGCATTTTTTACAAACTCTAATATGTGTTTTGAATTAGTAACAACGGTTGGATCTTCATCTTCTTCAGTAGCAGGTATTGTAATAGTTTGAATACCTTTACACATCATATCTACAGTAAGTTCGGTTAGTTTTGCAAAACTATTTGTAAATGCTTGTAATTTATCTTCTTCTGATATTTTATCATCATTTACAATATTAAAGATACGCTGTTCTTCAAAAGTTTTTAATGCACCTGTAGTAAATTCTCTGTATGTTAACGGACGGAGTGAAACAGTCATTTCAGGCATCATAACAGTGTTACTATATTCAAGATTAGCAAAATTATCTAATAGTTGTCTAAGATCTACTTGCATCTCTTTTTCTTCCCCTGTCACTGGAGTTTTAAGAGTAAGTGTCATCATTTCGCCATATGTTGCTAAACGAATTGCAATAAGACAAACATCGAGATCAATACTAGGCATTTTCCAAGCGTCTTTAATATTAGGAATACAACTTTGAATAACATCTACAGTTGCTTGTCCATTTAATAGTGCATCAGGTGTTTTAAAAATTAATTCATCCTTTGCAGTCATTGAATAAACCGGCAGTTCGCCAGATTCTGGAAAATCAATAGCTTCTGGAGCATAATATTTTCCTTGACTTGGAAGTTGAATATATAACTTTGGTTGGCGAAAGTACTTACTAAGTGGATTCGCCTGTTGGTTATTTTGTGACATAGTTTTCTCCGTATAAATACATTATATTGGTATGTATCTCTTTTATTTATATACGCACTTAACTAGGATCTGTAATTAATGGCTGAAGAAGTTAAAATTGTTGATGTTGCCGGCGGACCAGCTGCAGAAGCTACCTTACAAGAAATATTAAAAGTTCTTAAAGGTCAGGGCGGAGCCGGCGGCGGCGGCGCAGGCGGCGCAAAAGCCGCAGCAAAAGCACAAGAACTATATACGACAGCGGTTACTCGCGGAACTACAACCCAGTCACGTAATACAAAAGAAGTTAAAAATACCACTTCGGCATTAAAAACTTTTAGCTCTGGATTAACAACTATCCTCGGTGGCGCATTTGGTGCATTGGGTACTGTTTTAGGTGGAGCAACAGGTATAATTAAAAACTTTGGTGACGCTGTTATGAATGCAAGCAGCATTACCGAATTCGTTGAAGCAATACCTGTATTTGGTAGTTTATTAAGTAAGGCAACAGGATACTTTGACACTAGTTTAGAAACATTCCGTAAACTAAGTGAATCGGGTGCAAGTTTTGGTAACGACATGCTTGCAATGCGATCAGCAGCAGCACAATCAGGACTAAGACTTGAACAATTTGCTGAAATGGTTGGTAATAATGCATCTAGAATGACATTGTTAGGCAGTACCGTTTCTGAAGGTGCAGCACGTTTTGGAAAGATTACTAGACAACTTAGACAATCTGATGCTGGCTTGATGCGTTTAGGTTTTACACAAGAAGAAGTTAACGAAGGCTTTGGTGACTACATTGAAATGATGGCTAGATCAGGCCAACTACAAGGTAGAAGCAACGCAGAACTAGCATCCGGAGCACAAAGCTACCTAACAGAAATTGATAAACTTGCAAGAGTCACTGGTAAAAGTCGTAAAGAATTACAAGACGAAATGAACCAGCGCATGGCCGCAGCAAACTACAATGTACTTGCTGCTAGATTATCAGGCCAAGCACTATTAAACTTCCAAAATAATACCGAACATACTGCTAGTATGATGGGACAAGGCTTTGCTGATGTAATGACAGATCTAGGTGATGGTGTTGCACAAAGTGGATTTGCACAACGATTACAATCAGCCGTACCAGGACTCGCAGATCTAGCAGAAGCTAATGCTAGAGGTGAATTAAGTCAAGAAGAATATCAAGCACGAATGGCAGCGTTAATGCCACAAATTACAGCATTTGCAGATAGAATGGGAGCAGCTGGTACAAGTGCTTTAATGCAAGAAGAAGGCTTTGCAGAGTTTATGGAAAGTGTTGCTAATGCTAGAACATATACTCAACGTATGGCAGATGGACAAAAAGCAGCAGAAGAACAGGCAAGAAGAGCTCCGCTAACTGAAACATTTGCTAGTTTTGGTCAAACAATACAAGATATTAGAAGTGATGTTGAAGAAGCACTATTAGACAGCGGAGTAATGGATGCACTAGGAACTGCGGTTGGTGGTGTTAGCACAGTACTTACAGATGTAGTTTCAGGTATTACTGGACACATTGTCAAATATCTCAAATCAGATGAATTTAAACAAGATGTCGAAACATTCAAAGAAAAAATTCAATCAATGGCGCAAAAAGCAAGAAACTTTGTTTCTTACTTACGCTCGGATGAATTTAAAACTAAGGTAGATAATTTTATACAAGGACTCGAAGACGCTTGGGCATCTATTAGTGGGTTTATAACTGATGTTCAGGAAACAAGTTTTAGCGAAGCAGTAGCAAAAATGTTTGGCGGCGAAGAAGGCCAAGGCGTTTGGGATTTAATTTCAGAAAAAATAGGATCGGGATTAAAATCTATTTGGGAAAATCACTGGATGGAAATTACCGGTGCTATTGCTGCATTGTTCTTAGGACCTAAAATTCTATCAGCAATGACATCGGGCATAGGTAGTATGTTCGGCGGACTATTTAAATCTTCAGCACCAGCTGGTGGCGGTGGAGCACCGGGCGTTAGAGGCCCTTCAGGAGCAGCAAGAGCAGGTCAAGGCGTAGGAGATTTTGTAGGAAACGTAGGCGGAGGTGTACTAAGTGGCATTGCAAAAGGCCTTGCGGCATTTGCTAATCCTCAAACAGCTATCGGCGGCGCGGTACTAGCAGGTGTAATACTTGTTATTGGTGCAGCAGTTGCAGGTGCTACTTGGTTAGTAGGTAAATCACTTCCAACTTTTGCCGAAGGAATGAGCGCCTTTGAAGAATTAGACGGTGCTAAGTTAAAATCAGCAGGAGCCGGTATGCTTGCAGTTGCAGGCGGTATGGCAGCATTTGGTGCAGGTTCAGCAGTTGCAGGTTTAGGAAATTTAGTTGGAAATATTGCAGACGGTATTGGTGCATTATTTGGTGCTGAAAAAGCAAATCCTTTAGAACAACTACTAGAATTCCAAAAATATAATATTGATGAAGCAAAGGTAACAGGAAATGCAAATGCATTAGTTGCATATTCAAAAGCAATGGCAGCATTTGGTGCAGCAGATGCAGCAAGTGGCTTAGGATCTTTAGTAAGCGGACTAGCAGATGGTATAACATCATTCTTTGGTGGTGAAACAGGTATTCCGTATGATAGTTACAACATTTGCAAGTTATACTTTTGACGAACAAAAAATTAAAGCCAATGCAGCAGCAATGGTTGCATTTAATAATGCATTAACAGCAAGCTCAGCAGCACAAGCAACTAGCGGAGTAAGTAGTGCAATCGGTGCAATAGGTAGTGCTATATCAAGTTTCTTCGGCGGAGAAACACCGTTTGATAAAGTTAAAAACTTTGGTGAAATGGATATTAATGCAGAAGGTGTTTCTAGTAATGCACAAGCAATGGTTAGCATGGCAAATGCTCTTAATGCATTTACTGGTGGAGAATCAAGTGATATTGAAATATCAAATAAAACTGTAGCGTCTTTACGTGCATTATCAGAACTGGGTGCTACAACTGGTTTAAGTGGTTTAGCAACTAATTTACAAGCAGTTGCTAATGTTACTGGGTTAAAAGCCAATATTGATGCACTTAATTCTCTTGACAATTCCAGTGTAGTAGCGTATAATAATACTATGAGAGAACTAGTTGACGTCATGAAAGAACTAAATGACGAGCTTGCTAAAGACAATAAAGTAGGATTTGGCACAGGAACAAATGCCGGCGATGTTGTTGCTAAAATGGATACAATCGGTGGTGGGTCCGGCTCTGGTAGCTCAGAACAGCTAGATCGGTTAAATATGTTAGTTGGACAGTTAATTGCCTTGAATACTGATATTAAATCAAATACAGGAAGAACTGTTAATGCAATTAATGGAAACTTACAAGCAGGAATAGGTTAATGAGTTGGAAAAAACATTTTACACCAGTAAAAACTGGTAATAACCCAGAAGGAAGCTACAGTCCTTTTACTCGTGCTGGCTCTGGTGCAGGTGCAGGTCCGGCTCGTACTAATTATAGTTCATACTTACCAGACGTATATGTAGGTTCTCCTAATCGTATTGAACGTTATGGTCAGTACAATACTATGGATTTAGATTCAGAAGTTAATGCAGCACTAGATATTCTTGCTGAATTTACTACACAACAGAATAAACAAAATAAAACTCCTTTTTTAATTGACTTTAAAACAAAAGCAACTAATTCAGAAGTTACTATTATTCAGCAATATTTACAGCAGTGGAATAAATTACAAAATTTTGAAACACGTATGTTTCGCATTATGCGTAATGTCTTTAAATATGGTGATCAATTTTTTATTCGTGATCCTGAAACAAAGAAATTATTTCATGTAGATCCTGCAAAATTAACAAAAATAATTGTTAACGAAAGCGAAGGTAAAAAACCTGAGCAATATGTAATTAAAGATTTTAACTTAAACTTTGCAGAAATGGTAGCAACAACTCCGTATCAGACAAACGGAAATGTTACTGGAGGCGGCGACGGATATCTACAAGGCGGTGTCCGTGGTATGGTTGGCAATGTTAATACATCAGCCGGAGGAGGCCGATTCCAACAAGGTGAAAATGAGATTGCAGTTGATGCAGAGCATATTGTACATTTAAGTTTAAGTGAAGGATTAGACAATAATTTTCCATTTGGTAACAGTCTATTAGAAACAGTATTCAAAGTATTCAAACAAAAAGAATTGCTTGAAGATGCGATTATTATCTATCGTGTACAAAGAGCACCAGAGCGCAGAGTGTTCTACGTTGATGTGGGCAACATGCCTTCACACCTTGCGATGCAATTTGTGGAGCGTGTAAAAACGGAAATACATCAAAGACGTATCCCATCGCAGACAGGCGGAGGACAGAATGTCATAGACTCAGCATACAACCCGCTGTCAATCAACGAAGATTACTTCTTCCCTCAAACTGCTGAAGGACGTGGTTCTAAAGTAGAAACATTACCAGGCGGTACTAACTTAGGTGAGATTGATGATTTACGCTACTTTACTAATAAGCTCGTACGCGGTTTACGAATTCCTTCCTCTTATCTTCCAACTGGGCCTGATGACGGACAAGCACAATATAGTGACGGACGAGTAGGTACGGCATACATACAAGAATTACGTTTTAATACATATTGTGAACGTTTACAAAATTTATTAATTGAAGATTTAAATCAAGAATTTAAACGATACATTCTTGAAAAAGGTGTTAATATTGATACAGCAATGTTTGATATTAGATTCCAACCACCACAAAACTTTGCTGCATATCGTCAAAGTGAAATTGATAATGCTCGTGTACCGACATATACACAAATGAGTGCTATACCTTATATTTCAAATCGTTTTGCTATGAAACGTTTCCTAGGTATGACAGAAGAAGAGATTGCAGAAAACGAACGTTTATGGCGTGAAGAAAATGATGAAAACTTAGAATCACCTGCTACTGACGCAGCCGGAGAAATGCGCGGCGCAGGAATTAGTAGTGCAGGCATTAGTTCTGATCTTGGCGGTATTGAAGATGAAAGTGCAGAAACTCCAGCACCAGAAATGGGCGGTGATGAGATGGCAGGCGCTACACCTGAACCTGGCGCTGAACCTGCAGCGGCACCTGCAACAACAGATCAGACTATTTAGGAATAAATAATAACATGATACTACGTGAATTATTTTATTACGACAAAGAAACATTAGAACCAACAGAAGACGATCGTTATGAAGAACGTGACGATCAAAGTCCTCTTGAATATAATGACACACGTAAAACACGTTTAACACTCCGCCAGATTAACAAAGTCCGCAAGGCAGCAGAGCTACATACTAAAGAGCAAGCAAAAGAACTTGACTTCGTACGTCAAATGTACGGTATAGCAGCAAATGCCGAAGCGGGTGGAGTTTAGTGGCAAAGATAGATAAGTCCTTATACACTAAAGAAGAATTTAAAAAGATTAGAGAAGAGCGCAGACAACAAAAGCGTCTTGCTGCTTTGTCTAGAAATGAATCTTTACAGCATATTCTTAGTAATTCTAAAACAAATAAAACTGCATTTGTTATAGGAAACGGTTTAAGCCGCAAACCTATAAATGTAGAAGAACTATCTCTTATTGGTAAAACTTATGGGTGTAATGCACTCTACAGAACATTTAGTCCTGATTATCTTGTTGCAGTAGATGTTAAAATGATTTTAGAAATTAATAAATCTGGATATCAACATAAAAATGAAGTTTGGACAAACCCTAATAAATCTTATGTAGGTCTGAAAAATTTAAATTTTTTCCAGCCTAGTAAAGGATGGAGTAGCGGACCAACTGCATTATGGTTAGCTAGTCAACACGAATATGATACTATTTTTATATTAGGATTTGATTATAGAGGTGTAAACGACGGAAAGTCCTTTAATAACATCTATGCTGATTCTGCAAACTATAAAAAATCTACTGACAGTGCTACTTTTTTTGGAAATTGGTTACGACAAACTACTACTGTTCTTAAAGAAAAGCCTAATACAAAGTTTTATAGAGTTATAGCATCTGATAATTATATTCCGCCAGAACTAAATAAATTTGACAATTTAGAACATATTCTAGTTGAAGATTTTAGAAAAATGTTCACTCTTTCCTAGCATCAAGCTAAAATGGCTCGTTTTGAGCCTATATCTACGTACTTTTTCTTATAAATAGTAAATAATAATGACAGCCTTACCATAGGTATAACTTTTATAGGAGAACAAAAATGGCAGATCGCAATAAATTTGAAGAAATGCTTGAGCGTCTTATCAATGAAGATAAGGAAGGCGCTGAAGAGCTATTTCACGAGATTGTCGTAGAGAAGTCAAGAGACATCTACGAAGGTCTATTAGAAAATGATTTAGAAGAAGTAGCAGACGAAGAAGTCGACGAAGCTACTGATGAAGAAGTTGATGAGTCAGATGACGAAGAAGTCGACGAAGCTACAGATGAAGAAGTAGATGAGTCAGACGAAGAAGTTGACGAAAACTTTGATTTAGACGAATTTGAAGTTGAAGCCGATGACGACATGGGTGGTGATCCAGCAGACGATATGATGGGTGACATCGAAGACGAAATGGGCGGCGACGAAGAAGATGAAGGTGAAGAAGGCGGCGATATGGAAGACCGCGTTGAAGACCTAGAAGATGCACTAGACGACCTAAAAGCTGAATTTGAAAAAATGATGGCTGGCGACGAAGGCGAAGAAGCCGGAGACGAAGAGGAAGCTGGTGATGAAGAAGCCCCTGAAGAAGAGGCTTATAACTTTGGCGAAGCTGAAGAAGACACAGAAGAAGCTGTAGAAGAAGCAACTGACGAAGAAGTAGACGAAACTGCTGACAAAGAAGTTGAAGAATCTAAGCAACCACTATCAGCAGGCGAGCAAATGCGCGAGTATGTTGAAAAAGTAACCGCTAAAATGGGCGACAACGGTGCAAACACTAAGTCACCTGTAGCTGGTGCTAACGATATGGGCGGAGACGCTGGTAACTTAGTACAAGGTGGCGAAGAAAACGGTGGTAAAGCTGATTCTGCAAAAGAAGACGATGCTGGTAACGTAAATGTTCCAGGCGGTAAAGCTTCTAAGTCAATGAAAGGCGAGCCAAAAGGCCACGGCGCTGAGAAAAAAGGCGCAGGCGAAGCTGCTGACAACAAAAAATCTGTAGTTGGCAAATAATAAGGAAGTTTGAATGAGAAACTTACGAGAGCATCTGACATTCGACCAGGCTAATATAGTCGTTGAATCTGCTAACGAGGGCAAAGATCTTTTTATGAAAGGTATTTGCATACAAGGTGGTGTACGCAACGCGAACCAGCGTGTGTATCCTGTAAATGAAATTGGCAGGGCTGTCAAAACTCTCAATGATCAAATTAGCGGAGGATATAGTGTTCTCGGAGAGGTTGATCATCCAGAAGGCCTTAATATTAACTTAGACCGTGTAAGTCATATGATCACAGAAATGTGGATGGATGGTCCAAACGGTTACGGCAAGTTAAAAATTCTACCAACCCCTATGGGACAGTTAGTTAAAACAATGCTCGAAAGTGGCGTTAAGCTAGGTGTTTCATCTAGGGGTTCTGGTAATGTATCTGAAGATGGTAGTAATGAAGTAAGTGATTTTGAAATTATTACTGTCGACGTTGTGGCGCAACCTAGTGCGCCCGGCGCTTACCCAACACCAATCTACGAGCATTTAATGAATGCACGTGGCGGCTACAAGGCATACGAATTAGCACAGGCAACAAAACATGATAATAAGGCACAAAAGTATCTAAAGGATTCGTTGATTAATATAATCAACAAACTCCAATAATGAGGAGAAAATAATATGTTGGATGCACTAAAAACACTTTTTGAAAATGATGTAGTTTCAGAAGAAGTGCGCAACGAAATTCAAGAGGCTTGGGACGCGAAAATCAAAGAAAATCGCCAACAAGACACTGCTGAACTCCGCGAAGAATTTGCTCAAAAATACGAGCATGACAAGGCAACAATGGTTGAAGCCATTGATACACTTGTATCTGAGCGTTTAGCAGAAGAAATAGCTGAATTTGCAGAAGATCGTAAGCAACTAGCCGAAGCCCGTGCAAAATATGCAGTAGCACAGCGTGAAAACGCTGATCTACTAAAAGGTTTTGTTATGGAGCAGTTAACTAAAGAAGTTGGCGAGCTACACGAAGATCAGAAAGCAATGGCTGAAAACTTCGGAAAACTTGAAGAATTTGTTGTTGAAGCACTTGCAAAAGAAATTGCAGAGTTCCACGAAGACAAAAAAGACCTTGCAGAAACCAAGGTTCGTCTTATCAGAGAAGGTAAGGCACACCTTGCTAAAGTTAAAACTAACTTTATCGAGAGAAGTGCTAAAGCAGTATCCGAAACAGTTGACAAAGCTCTTAAGTCAGAAATTGGTCAACTTAAAGAAGATATTGAAGAAGCACGTAGAAACGACTTCGGTCGCAAACTATTCGAAGCATTTGCTTCTGAATATGCTGGCTCTTACTTAAATGAGAAGTCAGAAACAGCTAAGTTAATGAAAGTTATCTCAACAAAAGATGCTCAATTAGCAGAAGCAAAAGCATTTGCATCTAAAGCGAAGCAACTAGCAGAAGCTCAGGCAACTGAGAAGAAGCGTTTAGTTGAAGCAGCAGAGCGCAAAGATGTTTTAAATGAACTTACTGGACCTTTAAGCAAGGATCAGAAAGAAATCATGATGGATTTACTGGAATCTGTCCAAACTGGAAAACTACGTTCACAGTTTGACAAGTACCTACCGGCGGTCATCGACGGTAACACTCCAGCCAAAAAGGCAATCATCACAGAAGGCACAGAAATAACAGGCAACCGCGAAACAACTTCGCAAACTAACGTTAGTAGACAAGCAGACGCAAAAGATAACTTGGTAGAGTTTAAGCGTCTAGCTGGATTAAATTAAGGAGAAAATTATGTCAGAACTACTAGAAAGTCGCTGGCAGGAGACCAAAGGTGCTCTTCTCGAAGGCCTAACAGGCAACAAAAAATCTGTGATGGCGTCGACATTAGAAAATACTCGCAAGTATTTGTCAGAAGCAGCAACCGCTGGTGCTACCTCAGCCGGTAACGTAGCAACTCTTAACAGAGTTATTTTACCAGTTATCAGACGTGTAATGCCAACAGTGATTGCAAATGAACTAGTTGGTGTACAACCAATGACTGGCCCAGTGGGTCAAATCCACACATTAAGAGTACGTTATGCTGAAACCAATAATGCAACTGGTACAGACAACGATACTACAGCAGGCGATGAGGCACTTAGCCCATTCAAGATTGCTGAAGCATATTCAGGTGACGGTACTGATGGTAAAGCAGCAGCTACAGCAGCACTTGAAGGTTCAGCTGGACGTAAATTAAGCATCCAAATCTTGAAGCAAACTGTTGAAGCTAAGTCAAGAAAGCTATCAGCTCGTTGGACATTTGAGGCTGCGCAAGACGCACAGTCACAACATGGCATCGACGTTGAAGCAGAAATCATGGCTGCTTTAGCACAAGAGATTACCGCTGAAATCGACCAAGAAGTTTTAGGTTCACTAGAATCACTAGCTGGTTCAAACAACAACGAAAACTTCGACCAAGCAGCAGTTTCAGGTACAGCTACATTCGTTGGTGACGAACACGCAGCACTTGCAGTTCTAATCAACCGTGTTGCTAACCGTATTGCTCAGCGCACACGTCGCGGTGCAGGTAACTGGGCAGTTGTATCTCCACAGATGCTAACTGTTCTACAATCTGCAACAACTTCTGCGTTTGCACGTACAACTGAAGGTTCTTTTGAAGCACCTACAAACACTAAGTTTGTTGGTACTCTTAACAACGCAATGAAAGTTTACGTAAACACATACGCAGGCGACACTGCAAAAGTACTAGTTGGTTACAAAGGTACTTCAGAGTCAGATGCAGCAGCATTCTACTGCCCATACATTCCATTGATGAGCAGCGGTGTTGTATTAGATCCTGATACATTTGAGCCAGTTGTTAGCTTCATGACACGTTATGGTTATGTTGAGCTAAACAACACTGCGTCATCTCTAGGTAACGCAGCAGACTACTTAGGTACAGTTACACCAAGCAACGTTAGCTTCAGCTAATAGTTACTTAGGTAGCAATACTAAACAGGGCCTTAGGGCCCTGTTTTTTTATGACTAAAATTTAATGATTTTCATTATTGACTTTAGATAACATTTATGTTTAAATAATAAATGTAAACTCAAATGGGACTTGTTATGCAGTCTCTCCCATGATCTGGTTACATAATTTTTTTAATTTTAAGGAGAAACATTATGTGGACAAAACCTGAATTTACAGAAATGAGATTTGGCTTTGAAGTTACAATGTACGTAATGAATAAGTAATATCATTTAAAAAATTGCCTCGTCTACAAGGCGGGGTAATTTTAAATTTCTCAAAAGGAAAGATTATGAAAGAAATTGTAGTAAGGGAGATTCCCGATCCGTTTCAAGGACAACAAGCATATGCACAGGATGGAACATTTTGTGTGTACCATAACAAACAATGGATTACCAAAGACGAATACGATCGAGGAGTTTAT
>Ga0255777_10003052_pt1 | contig 14489 bp, 6 predicted proteins | sample 101ome_15_FD_179975 | JGI IMG/M metagenome (GOLD analysis project Ga0255777, IMG submission 179975) | Coastal salt marsh microbial communities from the Groves Creek Marsh, Skidaway Island, Georgia - 101402AT metaG (version 2) | ecosystem: Environmental > Aquatic > Marine > Intertidal zone > Salt...
CTGGCAACCGCTGCGATGTACGCCACGGCCATGTTCGGGATGACCATCCTGCTGGGCCTGTCCGGTCAGGTCTCGCTCGGAAATGGCGCGCTGATGGCCATCGGGGGATACATCTTCGCGTTGACGTCCATGAACTGGCAGACGGTTCCGATCCTGGGAACCCCGTGGAATGCCGTGTGGTCGATGGTCTTTGCCGGATTCGGCGGCGTTGTCTTCGGCGCGGCTATCGGTGGGATCGCTGCCCGGCTACGCGGGCCGTACCTCGCGGGTCTCACTCTTGGTATCGCCGTCGGAGTGCCGGCGATCGCCAATCGGTTCCCCGAACTTCTTGGCGGAGAAAACGGCCTGATGCTTCAGGTTCCGTATCCCGCGGGCGGCTACACCAGCGACGACACATCCGACGAAGCCGTGGACGACGGTGGCGAGGTGCCGCTGGGTGAGGAACCGGTGTACGAGGAGTTGCCGGACGATTTTGGTGATTTCGAGGAGGAGTTCACCGATGAGTTCGGCGATGAACTTGACAGTGACTCCGGTGATCTTTCCGACGACGACTTGCTCACCGAGGACGACCTGCTCAGTGAGGATGACTTCCTGAGTGATGACGATTTCCTGACCGACGAGGACTTCACCACCGAGGACGGCTTCGAGGCGGGAATCGACGAGGAGATTCCTGAGGAGGACCTGCTCAGTGAGGATGACTTCCTGAGTGATGATGATTTCCTGACCGATGAGGACTTCACCACCGAGGACGGCTTCGAGGCGGATATCGATTCCGATGCCGGTGCCGATCTCGACGCGGGCCTCGACGGCGGCAGCGAGGCGACTGAGGGCGCGGATATCACCGATCCGGCGGCCGACCTCGACCTCGCCGGGGTCGATGCGGGGGTGGACGCCGGTTTCGTTATCGAGCAGTGGCAAGCATCCATGGCCATCGCTGTCGCCTGCGTGGTGGGCTTCATCGCCCTGAATCTGGTCCGCGGCCGCCAGGGACGCGTGTGGCAGGCGGTACGAGACGACCCGATCGCGGCGGCGGTGTCGGGAATTTCCCCCGCAGGATCGAAGATCAGCGCTTTTGTGGTCAGCAGTCTATTCGCAGCCCTCGCAGGAGCCGTGTTCGCGCAGATCCTGACCTATGTGGGTCCGGGCGCCTTCACTCTCGGGCTTTCGCTATCCCTTCTCGTCGGCATCGTTCTGGGAGGACGGAACTCCTTCATCGGAGCCATCATCGGAGCGGTGATCTTGGTGTGGCTTCCGGAATTCGTCCTTGACGTGTCCGCGGATCGCGGCTGGCAGGACCAGATAACCAATAACGCGCCCAACTTCATCTACGGCCTCCTGGTGGTCCTGGTGGTCCTCGCGGCGCCGGGGGGAATCGTCGGGGGGATTCAGGGCCTCATCGGGCGAATCCGTGGGCAGGCCAAGTCCTCCTCGAGTCCCTGACCGCGGAGCCCGTCTCGTAGCGAAGGCGCCGGTTCGCCCCGGCGTGACCTCCTAGCGGGCGCCCCTAGGGGAGATCCCTTTGGGGAGGGGGCTTTGTTTCGGGAAAGGCGTTGCCCTCTGGGGCAGTTGTGACTACCCTCACGTCAACGTACGTTCACCTTGTATTTACATCGCACCGGCGACGTGAGGGTGACGTTCTTGAAGGGGAGGAATCCACGTGGGTAAGGCTTTCGCTACGCGAGCAATCGCCGTCGCCTCGATCACGGCGTTGGGTGTTGGCGGCTCGATCAGTCCGGCTTCAGCGGCAGACCCGGGGGTGACGAAGTCCAAGATCACCATCGGTATGACGACGCCCCTCACGGGACCGGCGGCACCCGGCTACAAGGACATCGCCCCGGCCGCCAAGGCCTACTTTAAGTACGTCAACGCCAACGGTGGGATCAACGGCCGCAAGGTCGACCTCAAGGTGTACGACGACGCCTACAACCCCGCCAAGACCAAGGTGGGCACCAACCAGCTCATCAACCGCGACAAAATCTTCGCGATGTACGGAGCCCTCGGCACCCCGACGCACTCGGCTGTGGTCCAGGACCTCAACCGTCGCGGCATCCCCGACGTTTTCGTCAACACCGGTGGAGCGGCCTTCGACAACCCCCGCCGTTACCCGATGACATTCCCTTACTTCCCGTCTTACATCGTGGAAGCCAAGGCCATGGGGTACTACATCAGCAACACGTCGTCTCTCAAGAGCAAGCGTGCGTGCTTGATGTATCAGGACGGTGAATTCGGCCAGAACGCCAAGACAGGCTTCAAGGCTGCAGGCATTAACTTTGCCGAAGAGACGTCCTACTACTCCGGCCAGCAGTTGGCAGGCTTCCAGTCCCAGGTGACCACGCTCGCCCGTGCCAAGTGCGAACTGGTGGTCTTCTTCGGTGTGACCTCCGCCACCGCCGTGCTTCTGGTTACTGCGGCGAAGGCTGGCTTCAAGCCAACCTGGATGGTCACCTCCGTTGGGTCCGATCCGGACATCATTGGGGCGCTCGCCGGCTCGAAGGCGCTGCTGAACGACGTGTACGTCCCGAGCTGGATCGTGCCCATCCAGGACACAAACAATGCCTACGTCAAGCAGATGAAGGTCATCGCCAACCGTGCGGGGCTCCCGTGGAACTTCTACACGTACTACGGAATTAACACCGCATATGTTCTGGCTCAGGCTCTTGAGTCAGCGGGACCGAACCTCACGCGTAAGGGCTTCGTGAAGGCGCTGGAGAAGAACGCCAGTAAGTTCCGCTCAGCGGCTGTTGTCCCGATGCGCTTCAGCAAGTCGTCCCACCAGGGCTTGACCGGCTTCTACATGGGCCAGTACGACGCGGCTGGCAACGTTGATCGTCTCACCAAGTACATCATGGTGGCGACAAGCTCCAGCTCCGGCAAAGCCAAGAAGGCCGCCTACCGGCCGGCTGGCCCGACCAAGAAGCTGCTGCCGTAAGCGGCGCGTAGCGGAAGAAAGGATTGATATGAAAATCTCTCTGTCCCGCCGCGTCACCGCGGTGGTAGCGGCCCTCGGACTAGCGCTCGTCGCTGTCCCGGCTTCAGCGGCCAACGCCGACGACCACGCATGTGGCCTCGGCGAGACCTGTGACGGTGTGCTGAGCGGACCGCTCGGCGACAGCACCTTCAAGATCAAAGTTCCGGAAAACTTCAACGGAACTGTGCTGTTGTACTCCAAGGGGTACAGCTCTAGTGTGCCGATACCCGCGGGGATCGCCGTACCATTGGGCTACGCCGATAGCCCGTACTACTCGCCCATGACTATTCCAGGGCTCGGCGCAGGTTACGCAGCAAATGGGTCAGCAACGGTTGTCCCGCCCGGTGCGGCCGAGGCCGAAAGTGTGCTCCTAAATCAGGGCTACGCGCTAGCTGGAACCGGCTTGGCGAGGCAGGGCTGGGCGGTTGCTCAGGGAGTTGAGTCGGGTGAAAACCTCATCAAGTACATCAACGGTGGGGGTATCAAGGGCGTCAAGCAGATTATGGCGTGGGGTACGTCCATGGGTGCCGAGACGACTCAGGCACTCATCCAAGACAACCCCGGGAAGATCGCCGGGTCTCTTCCGGCGTGCATGGCGTCTGTTGACTTTTTCGGCAACACCTACATGACTGCCCTGTACACATGGAAGACGCTCATCGATCCCACTATCAAGGGTTACAACTACGCCCCGGGACAAGCCGGGTATGCGCAGGCAATGGGTGATCTCCAAAAGATCCTCACAACCCTCGGTGCTGTGGCATCGGGGCAGGCCACGGTTTCCTCCGTCGGCTATCCGATCGCGCTTTCGAATCTGCTAGCAGGCCTGCTGGCAGGGTTGCCGACAGTGTCGCCAACGTATGACGGGGTGACCGTTAACCCCGCGGTGGCAACTCTGGGAACAGCCGGAGCCATCGCAGGTGGCTATTCACCACTGAGTTCCGGGCAGTCCGCGGCAGCGGCCATGCTCCAAAACGTCGGTGGGATTATCGGCACCGGTATCACCCTGCAACTCGACCTCGAAGGGCAGGCGCGAGCCATCGGATCCATCCCTGCCAGTGAGGGCGCCGCGTATGTCGGAAACGTTGGTGTGAACTACAGCGAACTGCTTTCCGCTGAGCAGCGGGGTGAATTCGAAGACACCTTCGCCACGGCAGGACCGGGTGTTCTCGATGCGATGTTGGCTGCACTGGCAGCTGGCGAACGAGTTGAGGCTAATCCGGTTGCGGCGAAGGTCGTTTTTGGCCTTCCCTCCGCGTCTGCGACGTACAACAACAAGCCGACGGTCGCGCTAGCCGGGACGTACGACCTTCGAGTTCCAGGCGTGACGGGTGACTTCTACGAAGGTATGGCTACCTCGAAGAAGGGCAAGAAAGCGGTCAAGAAGGGCATGTTGAAGGCCGCTGCCTACTACTCGGTGCCACCGGCAGACGGGTGGACGTCGTTCGAACCCGGGGCGAAGTCTCCGAGTGCAGCGCTCTCTGCCCTGAAGCTCGGCGGGTCGGGTGTCGGCAGTTGTCCGTTCACAACAGACCAGATGGTCGCTGCTGTGAAGGTGATGGCGGCACTTGCGAAGGCAGATTCCGCCAAGGAGGTGACCGCGGCCAAGCGCCTCGGCTACAAGGTGCCCGGGATCAATCGGGACCGGCAGTACCGGCCGCTACCCCCGAAAGACCCCGCTGCCACCATCGGCTAGCAGGTATTGAACGCACGAGGGACCGATCCGTTGAGGGTTGGTCCCTCGTGCGTGTTCAGTCCGTGACTCGAAGGTGGCACGGCGGGTGGTTGTCGCCGCTGCCATGACCCCGGTGGAAGGGTGTCGAGCCTGTGCCGTACTCTTCTGCTCGCCGAAGACCGCTGGTTGCTCGATCACCCGATCGAGTCGAAGGCCCCGCTAGGCGGGCGGCCCGCGCAGGTGAGTGTTCGCAGTCTGCTGCCGCTCGCATGCGCATGCCGCGCCCCCTCTCGGATCCCGAGTTCGGTCCGAACAAGGAGGGAGATCTGATGGCCCGGCAAGACAAGGTCGACACCGTCGCCGAGATCACCGATCGATTCCGATCCGCTGCCGCTGCTGTGCTCACCGATTACCGAGGACTGTCCGTTGCCCAGTTGAAAGAGCTTCGTCGCTCCCTGGGTGGAGCGGTGACCTTCTCGGTCGTCAAGAACACGCTGACCAGGAGAGCGGCCGCCGAGGCAGGCATCGAGGGCTTCGAGGACTTGCTGGTTGGCCCCAGCGCCATCGCATTCGTTGACGGCGATCCGGTCGAGGCAGCGAAGGGAATTCGCGATTTCGCCAAGGACAACCCGGATTTGGTCGTCAAGGGCGGCTACATGGACGGAGCGATCCTCACACCGCAAGATTTCGCGAAGTTCGCGGATCTAGAATCCCGTGAGGTGCTCCTGGCCAAACTGGCCGGCATGATGAAGGCGAAGCAGTCCCAGGCTGCATCCCTTTTCGCTGCCCCGCTCGCACAGGCAGCCCGAGCGCTCGGCGCACTCCAGGCCAAGGTCGAAGCTGACCCGTCGTCCTCAACGTCGACGGCCGAGGCTCCAGCCGCCGAGGCCCCGGCGTCGGAGGACGCATCCGCTGAAGGCCAAGACGTGGCTGACCAGCAGGACGCCGTTCAGGAAGACGCCGTTCAGGAAGACGGAACGTCGCACGACAGTTCACCAACCCCCGACGCACCGGAGGCCGACGCTGAGCCGGCCGCCGAGGCGGAGGAGACAACCGAGGGCTGATGCCCACCCGGCCCTCGGCCGGAATGACCGAAAGGACGCCACCATGGCGAAGATGAGTACCGAAGAAATGTTGGACGCATTCAAGGAGATGTCCCTGCTCGAACTCAGCGAGTTCGTCAAGGCCTTCGAAGAGACCTTCGAGGTCACTGCTGCCGCTCCGGTAGCAGTTGCTGCAGCCGCGGCCCCCGCGGCCGGCGGAGGAGACGCTGGAGCGGCCGCCGCGGAGGAGAAGGACGAGTTCGACGTCATCCTCGAAGCCGACGGCGGAAACAAGATCGCCGTCATCAAGGAGGTCCGCGGACTCACCAGCCTCGGACTCAAGGAGGCCAAGGACCTCGTGGAAGGCGCTCCGAAGCCCATCTTGGAGAAGGTCAACAAGGAGAAGGCCGAAGAAGCGAAGGCCGCCCTCGAAGGCGCCGGCGCGACGGTTTCCCTCGCGTAGGTCTCTCCAGCACCAAACCCTCAACGGGGGGCCGGGGACAACTCGGCCCCCCGTTGTGTGTCCGGATTCAGGCAAATTCGGTCACGGCCAGGACACAAATCCCCTCACCTGCCCTTGCCTGCTTGACCTTTTGCCGATACCGGGCCACCATCTAGGCACGCACACACCCGGTGCGGATCCGTCGGAACGAGGATCGAGTCGGGGCCCGCAGGGGAGCGGTTCGCTGTCACCCCTCATCAGGGACCGATCCGGTCGAGGGACCGTCGGGGTTCCCCCGGGTTAGACAGCGGCGTGCCCCGTGGGTATGCTGCTACTTCGCGCTGCCCTCACTACTCCCGGATTCCGGCCAATTGTTCGCACTCGCGTGTGGATTTGACAGGCTGGAACACGTAGACGTGCTCGGGGTCGGCGCGGACGACGCAGCAGCGCCCCGGAAGGAAACGTCTTGGCAGCAAAGACTTCGGTCAGCACCCCTTTGTCCCCGGGTTTAGCCCGGCACTCGTTCGCGAAAATTCGCGAGCCCCTCGCGGTTCCCGATCTACTCGCCTTACAGAAGGCCAGCTTCGACTGGCTCTTGGGTCGCGAGGATTGGCAGGCGAAGGTCGCGGCGGAGATCGCCGCAGGCAATACCGAGATTCCTCAGATGTCCGGCCTGACCGAGATCTTCGAGGAGATCAGCCCCATCGAGGATCTTGCCGGAATGATGTCCCTATCGTTCCGCGATCATCGTTTCGAGCCTTCGAAGTACACCGTGGAACAGTGCAAGGACAAGGATTTCACCTACTCCGCGCCGCTGTTCGTGACCGCCGAGTTCATGAACAACGAGACCGGTGAGATCAAGTCCCAAACGGTCTTCATGGGTGACTTCCCTTTGATGACGGATAAAGGAACGTTTGTCATCAACGGCACCGAGCGCGTCGTAGTCTCGCAGCTCGTGCGCTCCCCCGGGGCCTACTTCGAGCGCTCCATCGACAAGGCGACGGACAAGGACGTCTTCACCGCCAAGATCATTCCCAGCCGCGGCGCGTGGCTCGAATTCGAGATCGATAAGAAGGATCTCGTCGCCGTTCGTGTCGACCGCAAGCGCAAGCAGCCGGTGTCGGTTTTGCTCAAGGCCCTGGGCATGACCACCGAGGAGATTCGCGAACGATTTGGTCAGTACGAGATCTTCATGGCAACGCTGGAGAAGGACACCATCGAGAGCCAGGACGATGCGCTGCTGGACATTTACCGCAAGTTGCGGCCGGGTGAGCCACCCACGTTGGAGAACGCACGCAACCTGATCGACAACTTCTACTTCAACACCAAGAGGTACGACCTCGCGAAGGTGGGTCGGTACAAGGTCAACCGCAAGCTCGGTCTCGATCTCCCGTTGAACCAAAGTGTCCTGACCCTCGACGACGTCCTCGCGACGATTGAGTACATCCTGCGTCTGCATGCAGACATGCCGACCATGGAGGGGCCGCGCGGTGAGGTCGTCGTGGAGACCGACGACATTGACCACTTCGGCAACCGTCGCCTTCGCACCGTCGGCGAGCTCATCCAGAATCAGATCCGTACGGGCCTGTCCCGAATGGAGCGAGTGGTTCGCGAACGCATGACTACGCAGGACGTCGAAGCAATCACACCGCAGACGTTGATCAATATTCGCCCCGTCGTTGCGGCGATCAAGGAGTTTTTCGGCACCAGCCAGCTCTCGCAGTTCATGGACCAGACGAATCCGTTGGCGGGGTTGACGCACAAGCGTCGACTATCCGCGCTGGGGCCCGGTGGCCTCTCACGCGAGCGTGCCGGTTTCGAGGTTCGCGACGTCCACCCGTCCCACTACGGACGCATGTGTCCGATTGAGACCCCCGAGGGCCCGAACATTGGCCTTATCGGCTCGTTGGCCACCTACGGTCGGATCAACGCTTTCGGATTTGTCGAGACTCCCTATCGCAAGGTTGTGAACGGCAAGGTGAGCGACCAGGTCGACTACCTCACCGCTGATGAGGAAGACCGGTTCGTCATCGCACAGGCAAATACGCCGCTGAAGGACAACGGTGCGGTGTCCGAGGATCGCGTGCTTGTTCGACTCAAGGGTGGCGAAGTCGAGTTCGTGAAGCCCAACGAGGTCGACTACATGGACGTGTCTCCGCGCCAGTTGTGGTCCGTGGCTACCGCGATGATTCCGTTCCTCGAGCACGATGACGCCAACCGTGCGCTGATGGGTTCGAACATGCAGCGCCAGGCGGTGCCTCTCCTGAGAGCCGAGGCTCCGCTTGTTGGCACCGGCATGGAGTTCCGGGCCGCATATGACGCAGGTGACATGGTTCTGGCAACGAAGGCCGGTGCGGTGACCGAGGTCTCCTCAGAGCTGATCACTGTCGCGGAAGATGACGGCGAATACACGACGTACGCGCTGGACAAGTTCACGCGCTCCAACCAGGGAACATCGATCAACCAGCGCCCGATCGTGACCGAGGGCCAGCGCATCGAGGTGGGTCAGGTGCTCGCGGATGGACCGTCCACCGATCAAGGTGAACTCGCCCTCGGCAAGAACCTGTTGGTCGCCTTCATGTCGTGGGAAGGCCACAACTACGAAGACGCCATCATCCTTTCCCAGCGGCTCGTCCAAGACGACGTGCTCTCCAGCATTCACATCGAAGAGCATGAAATCGATGCACGGGACACCAAGCTTGGCCCGGAGGAAATCACTCGAGACATTCCGAATGTGTCCGAAGAGGTGCTTGCCGATCTCGACGAGCGCGGCATCATTCGCATCGGTGCCGATGTCGTCCCCGGCGACATTCTCGTCGGCAAGGTGACGCCGAAGGGCGAAACCGAATTGACGCCGGAGGAGCGATTGCTCCGGGCGATCTTTGGCGAGAAGGCTCGCGAGGTTCGCGACACGTCACTGAAGGTGCCGCACGGTGAGTCCGGGAAGATCATCGGCGTTCGTGTTTTCGATATCGATGAAGGGGACGAGCTCCCGCCGGGCGTGAATCGCCTCGTGCGGGTTTACATCGCGCAGAAGCGGAAGATCACCGAAGGCGACAAGCTCGCTGGCCGTCATGGCAACAAGGGTGTGATCGCCAAGATCCTTCCCGTCGAGGACATGCCGTTCCTCAGTGACGGAACTCCCGTCGACATCGTGCTCAACCCCCTCGGTGTTCCCGGCCGCATGAACGTCGGCCAGGTTCTGGAGACACACCTGGGCTGGGCGGCCGCCGCCGGCTGGGAAGTCGACACGTCCGATCCGCGGGTGGCAAATCTGCCCAAGGAAGTCCAGTCCGTGCAACCACGATCGCGCATCGCCACCCCTGTCTTTGACGGGGCGCGCGAGGACGAACTGTCCACGATTTTGGAGTCGACGCGCCCGACGGCCGATGGCTTGCATCTGGTGAACGCCAACGGGAAGGCCAACCTGTTCGACGGTCGATCCGGAGAGCCGATTCCGGGCGAGATCTCCGTCGGCTACATCTACATCCTGAAGTTGCTGCACCTGGTGGATGACAAGATCCACGCGCGCTCCACTGGGCCGTACTCGATGATCACGCAGCAGCCGCTCGGCGGTAAGGCGCAGTTCGGCGGCCAGCGCTTCGGTGAGATGGAAGTGTGGGCGCTTGAGGCGTACGGCGCCGCATACGCCCTGCAAGAACTGCTCACCATCAAGTCCGACGACGTCCTGGGTCGAGTCAAGGTCTATGAGGCGATCGTCAAGGGAGAAAACATTCCCGAGCCCGGCATCCCCGAATCGTTCAAGGTGCTAGTTAAGGAAATGCAGTCCTTGTGCCTGAACGTCGAGGTGCTCTCCAGCGATGGTGTCGCCATCGAGATGAAGGACAGCGACGACGACGTCTTCCGTGCGGCGGAGGAACTCGGCATCGATCTCTCCCGCCGCGAGCCCAGCAGCGTCGAAGAACTGTAGACGCGACAACACATTGACGACCGGAAACTAACGAAGGACATCCACGTGCTTGACGTCAACTTCTTCGATGATCTGCGTATCGGCCTCGCGACGGCTGATGACATCCGTACCTGGTCCCACGGCGAGGTCAAGAAGCCGGAGACCATCAACTACCGGACGCTGAAGCCGGAAAAGGACGGCCTGTTCTGCGAGAAGATCTTCGGGCCTACGCGGGACTGGGAGTGCTACTGCGGGAAGTACAAGCGGGTGCGCTTCAAGGGCATCATTTGTGAGCGTTGTGGCGTCGAGGTCACACGCGCCAAAGTTCGCCGTGAGCGCATGGGGCATATTGAACTTGCTGCTCCGGTTACCCACATCTGGTATTTCAAGGGAGTCCCCAGTCGCCTGGGCTACCTCCTGGACCTCGCTCCGAAGGACTTGGAGAAGGTCATCTACTTCGCCGCCTACATGATCACCTGGGTCGACGACGAGGGGCGTCACGAAGCTCTTCCGAATCTCGAGAAGCAGTTGGGCGTCGAAAAGAAGCAGATCGCCTCGCGTCGAGATTCCGACGTGGAGGCTCGGCAGCAGAAGTTAGAAGCCGATCTGGCTGAACTCGAAGCAGAGGGCGCGAAGTCAGACGTCCGCCGCAAGGTGCGCGAATCCGGCGAGCGGGAGATGGCGGCTATCCGCCGGCGAGCCGATCAGGAGATTGACCGTCTCGATCGGATCTTCGACCGATTCCGCACGCTGAAGGTCCAGGACCTCGAGGGTGACGAGATGTTGTTCCGGGAGATGCGTGATCGCTACGGACGCTGGTTCGACGGCGGCATGGGCGCCGAAGCCATTCAAAAGCGCCTGGATTCCTTCGATCTTGCCGGTGAGGCGGCTGCGCTGAAGGAGATCGTCACGACGGGCAAGGGTCAAAAGAAGACCCGTGCGCTGAAGCGCCTGAAGGTCGTTGCCGCGTTCTTGAACACGACTAATTCGCCGCGCGGCATGGTGCTCGACGCCGTGCCGGTCATTCCACCGGACCTGCGTCCCATGGTTCAACTCGACGGCGGCCGGTTCGCGACGTCGGACCTCAACGACCTCTACCGTCGTGTGATTAACCGCAATAACCGGTTGAAGAGGCTGTTGGATCTCGGTGCGCCAGAGATCATCGTCAATAACGAGAAGCGCATGTTGCAGGAGTCCGTGGACGCGCTGTTCGACAACGGCCGCCGCGGCCGTCCGGTCACGGGTCCAGGCAATCGCGCCCTGAAGTCACTGTCCGACATGCTCAAGGGCAAGCAGGGTCGATTCCGTCAAAACCTGCTCGGAAAGCGCGTCGACTACTCAGGCCGATCGGTCATCGTGGTGGGGCCGCAGTTGAAGTTGCACCAATGCGGTCTGCCTAAGCAGATGGCACTCGAGCTCTTCAAGCCCTTCGTTATGAAGCGTCTTGTCGACCTCAACCACGCGCAGAACATCAAGAGCGCGAAGCGCATGGTCGAGCGCTCGCGGTCGATCGTGTGGGATGTGTTGGAGGAGGTCATCGCCGAGCACCCGGTGCTGTTGAACCGTGCGCCGACCCTGCACCGTTTGGGTATCCAGGCGTTCGAGCCGCAACTGATCGAGGGCAAGGCCATCCAGATTCATCCGTTGGTGTGCACCGCGTTCAACGCGGACTTCGACGGTGACCAGATGGCAGTTCACCTTCCGCTGTCGGCAGAAGCTCAGGCCGAGGCTCGCATTCTGATGCTGTCCACGAACAACATCCTGTCTCCGGCGAACGGGCGACCGATTGCCACACCAACCCAGGACATGGTGCTGGGCATCTACTTCTTGACGACTCAGAACGGAGCGAACGCCTCGACAAAGGATGAGGAGCTCCCCTCCTACGCGAGCGTGGCCGAAGCCCTGATGGCCTTCGACGCGGGCGCGCTGGATCTGCAAGCACGCGTCAAGATCAGGATTGAGAACACCGAGCCGCCGCACGGGTGGCCGGTCCCCGAAGGCTGGGAAGCCGGACAGCCCTTCACCCTCATCACCACCCTTGGGCGGGCCCTGTTCAACGAGGCGCTCCCAGCGGACTACCCCTTCGTGAACGACCAGGTAGACAAGAAACTCCTGGGTGCCACGGTCAACCGACTTGCCGAGCGATACTCCAAGGTGGAGGTCGCCGAAACTCTCGATCAGCTGAAGGCGCTCGGGTTCCGTTGGGCGACGCGCTCTGGTGTCACGATCTCTTTCTCCGACGTCGTCGCCCCTCCGGCCAAGGCCGAACTTCTGGCTTCGGCGGAGGAAAAGGCAAGCAAGGTGCAGCAGCAGTACGAGCGCGGTTTGATCACCGACTCCGAGCGCCGCCAAGAACTCATCGAGATCTGGACGCGAGCCACCGACGAAGTTGCCCGTGCCATGCAGGAGAACTTCCCGGAGACGAACTCCGTTCACATGATGGTGGACTCTGGTGCGCGTGGTAACTACATGCAGGTTCGACAGATCGCCGGAATGCGCGGTCTCGTGGCCAACCCGAAGGGTGAGATCATTCCTCGCCCGATCAAGTCCAACTTCCGGGAAGGACTGTCCGTCCTCGAGTACTTCATCTCCACGCACGGCGCCCGTAAGGGTCTGGCCGACACCGCTTTGCGTACCGCAGACTCCGGATATCTGACACGTCGTCTCGTCGACGTGTCTCAGGATGTCATCGTCCGCGAGGTCGACTGCGGCACCGAGCGGGGCAGCGAGATCGCTATCGGCGAGAAAGTCGATGGAGTCCTGCGCCCCGTGGACAACCTCGACACCTCGGCCGCCACGCGAGTTCTCGCGCGCGATGTGGAAGTTGACGGAACCGTCGTCGGAAACGCGGGGGAGCAGCTCGACGTGCCTCGCCTCGAAGCTCTCGTCGCGAGTGGAGCAGAGACCATCCGGGTGCGCACCGTGCTCAACTGCGAGAGCGCGGTTGGCACCTGCGCGATGTGCTACGGACTATCGATGGCTACCGGCAAGTTGGTGGACGTCGGCGAAGCAGTCGGCATCATTGCGGCGCAGTCCATCGGCGAGCCGGGAACGCAGCTGACCATGCGCACCTTCCACACCGGAGGTGTCGCGGGTGAGGACATCACGCACGGCCTTCCCCGCGTGGTCGAACTCTTCGAGGCTCGCACCCCCAAGGGTGTAGCGCCGATCGCCGAAGTCAGCGGACGGGTTCGAATCGAAGACACTGAGAAGGCGCGCAAGATCATTGTCGTTCCGGACGATGGCGCCGAGGAAGTTGCCCACCAGGTCAGCAAGCGTGCGCGTCTGCTGACCGAGGACGGCGCCCACGTCGAGGTCGGCGAGCAGTTGACGGTAGGAGCTGTCGACCCCAAGCAGGTGCTGCGGATCCTCGGCCCACGGCAGGTGCAGTGGCATCTCGTGGACCAGGTCCAGGAGGTCTATCGCTCGCAGGGCGTGTCCATCCACGACAAGCACATCGAGGTCATCGTGCGCCAGATGCTGAAGCGGATCACGATCATCGACTCTGCGGATGCACCTTTCCTTGCTGGAGAGCTCGTCGAGCGGAGTGTCTTCGAAGCGCAAAACCGCCGCGTCGTAGCCGAAGGTGGAACGCCTGCTTCGGGACGTCCCGAGTTGATGGGGATCACCAAGGCCAGCCTCGCGACGGAGTCGTGGTTGTCGGCTGCTTCCTTCCAGGAGACGACCCGCGTGCTCACCGATGCCGCCATTCACGCGCGATCTGATTCGCTGCTCGGACTGAAGGAAAACGTCATTCTGGGCAAGCTGATCCCCGCCGGTACGGGTATGCCGCAGTACCGCAACATCCGGGTCGAGCCGACCGAAGAAGCGAAGGCTGCGATGTACGCGACGTTCACCGGATATGACGAGATGGACTATGCCGCGTTCGGAACGACGGGGGGAGCCGCTGTTCCGCTCGAGGAGTTCGACTACCGCGGATACTAAATCCGTCGATTCGCTCCTCGTGGGCTAGTTGCTGGCGAGTAGCCACCGGTGCAGTTCGCTGATGGAGTGAACGGGAAGGTCGCCGGTGGCACGCCGCACCCCGACCGTGCGCATGCCCGCGGCGCGGCCTGCGGCAATACCCACATCGGTGTCCTCGACGACGATGCAGTCGTCGGCTGGGATGTCGAGCAAATCAGCGGCGCGCAGGTAGCCATCAGGGGCTGGTTTGCCGTTGGCGACCTGGTCACGCGTGACTAGAACCTGTGGCGTCACGCCGGCGGCCGCGAGACGCACACGGGCCAATTCGGCGTCTGCGCTGGTGTAGATGGCCCACGGCCACGACTGCTCGTCGAGGAAGGCCAGAAGATCAACTGCCCCGTCGATCGGTTCGATCCCTTCCACGTCGTCGTATTGCAAGCGAAGTTGCTCGGCGGCCAGTGAGGCAACGTCGTCGGGTGATGCGTCTGGAAACCAGCGTGCGACGGTGACGTCGGCGGGCAAGCCGTGGA
>Ga0255777_10003057_pt1 | contig 14475 bp, 18 predicted proteins | sample 101ome_15_FD_179975 | JGI IMG/M metagenome (GOLD analysis project Ga0255777, IMG submission 179975) | Coastal salt marsh microbial communities from the Groves Creek Marsh, Skidaway Island, Georgia - 101402AT metaG (version 2) | ecosystem: Environmental > Aquatic > Marine > Intertidal zone >...
AAGCAACAGCCATAACTAAATTGCTGAACTTCGCATCAAATTTTGCTGCATTTATTATTTTTGCAGTACAAGGATATGTAATCTGGACACTTGGACTAACCATGGCAGTAGCTCAAATAGCAGGAGCATATACTGGGTCAAGATTTGCTATAAAAAATGGTGAAAAAGTTGTTCGCCCAGTATTAGTTATTGTTTCCATCTTGTTATCTCTAAGGATTCTCTTAGGATAAAAAAAAACCGGCAGCCTAGCTACCGGTTGTAAAACAGTTTAACTTCTAATCTATTTAAGATTCTCAGCAGATGTTTTTCCGTTGTTTTGAACTAACTCATATTCAACAACTTGATCTTCTTCAAGATCTTGCATTCCTGCATTTCTTACTGCAGAAATATGTACGAATACGTCTTCTCCACCTTCATCAGGTGCAATAAAACCGTATCCTTTGGTTGAGTTAAACCATTTAACTTTGCCTTTCGGCATATTTCTCCTTAATAGCTTTGTCTTTTACAAGACGAAATAATAATACATTAATCAAAAAGTTTTCTTTGTATTTAAAGTAAATTTATAGCCTGTTTTATGACTTCAACTGTCTCATCCCTTTTTGTTGGTTCAAGATCAAGAAGTTGTAAATATACAGCTTCTATGCCAACTTCCTGCCACATAGATAAAGTAGAAGCAACCTCTTCTGGAGTTCCATATAAATAACTTCTCTCTTTCCAGTTTTTTGCTATTTCATCTTCTGGTTGAATAAGCGCCTTAGCAGCTGCTATCAGTGAATTATCAACGCTCTCTTTTGTTAAACCAACTACTGGTGGGCAAGCTGTTGTAATTTCAAGTGAGTTAACATCCCTCTCGCTATCCTGAGCTACAGTTTTAAATAAATTTATACTGTTTTCTAATGTTTCTTTTGGACCCGCATAAATATTAAATTCTTCAGAATACTTACCAGCTAATGTAGGAGTTTTTACTTTTCCTCCACCACCAATAATTATTGGGATTTGAGACAAGGTTGCTGGATCTATAGGAAACTTTTCTAATTGATAATACTCCCCTTTAAATCCTTGATTATCGCCAGATAAAGCCTCTCTGATGTAAATAAGAGACTCCTCTAGCATTTCAAATCTAGTTTTTAAATCTGGAAAAGGGATACCAAAAAGTTCGTGTTCTATTTCTAACCATCCTGTACCTACACCTAATCTAAATCTATTTGGTGCCATTTCATTAATCGTTGATGCCATCTTTACAAGAACACTTGGATGTCTAAAGGTTATTGGAGATACCAAAATAGAATATACCATTTTTTCTGTATCTCGTACTAAACCAGCACTTGCAGTAAGTAAATCTAATGCAGGTGCTGGATTGTTTTTATCGTGTCTTTGTTTGCCAACAATGTAATGATCAGGCAGGCCAATTCTCTCAATTTCATTTTGTTCGGCCCAATTAGATAAGTTAAGTAATGTTTCATAACTACCTCTAGCTTGGATATAAATTTTCATTATGCAGATTTTTTCTTATCTTTGTATTCTTCTTCTAAAAACCTCATAGCAAGTGTAGCTAGTTCATTTGCATCTACTCCAAAATCTCTACAGTAATTTTTAATTGCTAAATATGCTGGATCTTCATCTCTATAAGGAACATCTTTAAAATACATTTGGTTAAAGCCTTTTGCAATGTCGTTGATTTCTTTAAATGAAATATCTTCTCCATTTCTTAGTTTTTCTATACCACTATCTAAAGCTAGGTGTGCGAATGTTGCATATTTTGCTGCATAGGTATCGAATAATTGATTTCTACGAAAGTTTATTTCAGCAATCAACAAGTTGTTATGCAATCGGCGATTGATAGTTGATTTATTTTTTCCTAGTTGTTTTGCAACTTCTGCACCATTTAAGCCAAACGTTGTAAAAAAAGCTATTTGGTAATCTAATGCATCTAGATTTCTATCAAAATTATCCATATAGTAATTTTAGCAACTCAAAACGTCGCTATAAACGCAATGTTTACTGGGCTTCTTTGTAATAAAAGTTACTTTTTAACTTTAATACAATTAATCATTCAATATATAGATTGCTTCAGCAGTGGTTTGTCCAGGATAGCTCATTAAAACAACACCATGTTTTACATAAACATATTCTGATATGTCTGCTTTAAAATTATATGCATCTACTTTTACTCCGTTGAGATATATTTCAGTGTTTTCGGTGATACTTACATACATATGTTCACCTACTAAAATTCTTCTAACTCTATCATTTTGATGATATTCTATATCATTGAGTTCTGCTGAAGTTACAAATCCACTAGTGGTATTCTCTCTTTTTTTTATATAGATTGCTGAAGCAGTGCCTTGTGCCGGAAGACTCTCCATAACTTGGTCATTAAAAACAGCATGCACATATTCAGATTTATCTGCTTTAAAATCATACGTATCTACTTTTATGCCGTTGAAATATATTGCAGTAGATGAGTTAATTTCTGCATATATCTCATCATCAATTAAAATTTTATTTTCATTCTTATATATTTCTTCAACGTAACCTCTAAAAATTTGACCAGGTAGGGTTTTTTTAATATTAGTAAAAGTTAAAGGAGTTATTTTTTCTACTTCAATGACAATTAAATCATCCCATCGATATGATCTGAAAGTTGCTCCTGGCTCTATCTTTAATAAGAAATCTGATTCGCCTTCAAAAGTTCCATAATATTTAGCAACTAATTTCGAATCCTGATTTGTTATTTGGTTAGGAGCTGTCCATTCATATCCAGAGAAACTTCCTCTGATCCACAAATACTCCTCAAAATCATCAGGAACTTTACACCCACCTTCGTCTGTGATGCAAGGGTTGCCACCTTTCTTAACCATATATGGTCCAGGTAGTAGATCGTAATCTGATGTCTTTTCTACTTTAATAATAAATGCATCATAAGTAGCATCAATAGTTTTAGTTAATCCAGTTGAGATCCAAGCACCTCTTATCAAGGAATATCTGGATTGATCATATGACTCACCAAATGTACTTAACTCTCCTTCAATTTTTCTTGCTGGAACTGCTGAATCTGGAAGATCTTGTAGTTCAGCTTCAGGTGAATCTCCTTTAGACGCTGGAATAGTGGTAGTTGTAGATGCTGTTGTTGTAGTCGTAGATTCTTCAATTGAAGAATTAGCAAGTGCTTCCTCAACTGCTTGCGTAACAGCAGCATCAATTTGTGCTTGAATCTCTTCTTGTGTTGGTTCAGAACTACAAAATGAAATCAACAATGTAAAAATTAATGTTGTAAATAGTAATTTATTTTTCACAAGAAAATATTAATTAGAAATTTTTCTAAATAAAGTATATCAATAATATTTTTAATTTGAACCTGTGACTTCTTCCTTATAAGGGAAAACATCTTTATAAAGATTTATAATAAATTAAAAGAAAAGGAAAAATATGAAATCTGTAGTAAATATTAGAAGATTCATTGCTATCTTTTTACTCTTTTCTACAATTCAAGGTGTAATTTCCGACTATGAACAAGGCATTCCTTTTAATGAAACCATAGGTGGTGTCGCTCTAATGACATTAATTATATTTTTCCTAGTCAAACCACCAAAAGAGAAGAACAAGAAATTTGAAGTTGAAGATTTAGACTACGAAGAAATTGATGAAGCAATCGTAATTGAAGAAACTTTTGACGATTTAGAAACTTTAGAAATTGAGGACAATGAAGAATTTCTACCTACTGAAAATTTTGAAAGTAACTACGAACAGAAAAAAGAGAAAAGTAGCTATCCAATAAAAGATAAACAAAGCTTGATATCAAGAATTTTTCAAGGAAAAACTGATAGATATTAATTACTTAATTTAATAACGAATTATTCTCAATTTGTGGATTTATTTGATATTGCAATTTTGCTATTTACGTTTGAGTTAATATTTTATAAATTTATACCTCAAAGAGTGTTCCTATTTTCTATTTACTTAGGAGTATTAACTGCAATTGCACAAATAATAGTTGTTGGATATAAATGGCAATACATGCCTATATATTTTATTATCTTTGCCTATTCAGTCAGATTTACATATTCGGCAAAAAAATTTAATAACCTCTTGTCAAGACTCTCCTCATTTGTAATGTTTTTGATATTTATCATTGCTTTAGTTCTCAATTTTGTTTTTCCTGTTCCTACATTTGAAATAGAAAACTTCAAATACTCCGTTGGTTATGAAGAAATACATATTGTATTAGATAAAGAAAATCCAAAAGCTTTTGTTGAATTAAGCAATTTAGAACCTGGTTCAAATAGAGAATTAATGGTTGATATATATTATCCAAGTAATGAAGAATCTGATTACGTTCAATTAGTAAAAGACGAAGGTAAGGTTGGTGGCACGATTGTCCAGTATCTAAATAGGACTTGGAGTTTAAACATACCTGAAGTAATGTTGGAACACCTATCATTAATTAGTTTTCAAGTTTCTGAAAATATTGAACCAATAAATGAAAAACTTCCCGTTGTTGTTTATTCACATGGATGGGCTGGAACAAAGTTTTTTGCTGCAGAGCAATTAATGAATCTTGCTTCTCAGGGATATATCGTAATAGCAGTAGATCATACAGGATTAGCAATGTTTACTAATTTGCCTGATAAAACTATTTACAATACTGGTTCTAGTGAAGTGTCATCAAATATATTCAATGTTATGAATGGAATGGCAATAGATATTGAAGACACCTTAAGTTATTTACAAGAAACTTCATTGTCTGAGAACTTAAATACATTATTTAAGAACTATGCAGACTTTAATAACATTTCATTAATTGGACACTCTACTGGAGGTGGATCAATATATTTATACTGCACTAATAATCCATGTCAAACAATGATTTTACAAGATCCATTTTTCACACCATTGACAACTGAGCTTGGCATTTTAAACATGCCCTCTGATACATACTGGATTTACTCACAAGACTGGTATAGAGGATTTGAACTAGGGGTGGAAACACCAGAGTTTGATGTTTATAAGGACCAATTTAATAGAAATGGATATAAAGCAGAAAGTTACTATTTAAAAGACTCAAGACATTATGACTTTATTGCTTTTGGTTCTATAAGCCCCTTATCAGGTTATACATTTTTAAAAGGACCAATCCCTTATAAAAATGCTTTAGAGTCAAACAATAGTTTCAATTTAGCTGCCTTAACGAATACCAATATTATTGAAACTGAATACCTTATTCAAATTTCTGAGTGAATACAATACACTAATATTTATAATTAATAAGGATTTTTCATTATGACTCTAATAGATGGTACATATTTAGCAATAGAAAAGCCTCTTCTCTATATACATATTTTTGCAGGTTTTATATCACTCAGCATCGCTTATTTTTTATTGTTTATAAAAAAAGGCAATAAAAGACATAAACAATTAGGAATGATTTATGTTTACGGAATGACAACAATTTTTATCACTGCTATTCCAATGAGCTTGCTTGGAGGTTTGAATATATTTTTATTTGTTGTGGCTATCTTTTCATTTTATTTAGCTTTTGCTGGATATAGACAAGGTAGAAACAGACAAGGTGCAAGAGAAAATATTGATAAACTTTTTGCAGCATTTATTCTCATTGCGGCTGTTGGGCTATATGCATTGGCTGTTCAATCTTATTTAAATGATGATTCGATGTGGATAACATCAGTTGTATTCGGTACCATCTCTTTAGCTTTTGGTATTAGAGATATTTTAAGATTTAGAAAAAATGAAAAACCTAATTTTTATGATAGAACAAATTTGCATTTGATATTGATGCTGAGTGCAACAATAGCAACTACAACAGCTTTTTGGGTAACTATTGATTTATTCCCTCAAGATTGGCTTAACTGGGTTTCCCCTAACTTTGTGTTAGTTCCAGTAATTATTTACTTTTCTAGAAAAGAACTGGCAAAAAAAGAATTTTAAATCTAATTTAAAATATTTTGAATAATTGCTTCACAATGAAGGTCAACTGTATCAAAAACAGGTAACGATGAATTTTCGCTATTAAGTAAAAGTCCAACTTCTGTACATCCTAAAATAACAGAATCTGCTCCAAGTAATTTAACATTTTCTACAATTTGAATAAAAAGTTTTCTACTTTCATCTTTTAATATATTGAAACATAATTCATCATAAATAATTGAATGCAAAACTTCCCTATCTTCACTAGAAGGGACAATTGGGTCGAGTGAATACTCTTTTAATTTAGAAATATAAAATTCTTCCTCCATAGTGAATTTTGTCGCAATCAATGCAGGCTTTGAGTATCCGGAGTCTTTAATCTTCTGTGCTGTAGGGTTTGCAATGTGAATAAAGTTTGTTTCAACACCTTTTAACATAGCTTGTTCTAACTTATGCATTGTATTTGTACAAAGCGCTAACACCTCAGCTCCTGACGAAGTTAACAACTTTGCTTCCTCATTCATAATTTTACCTAATTGGTCCCAATCATTTTCATGCTGAAGTTTTTCTATTTCACCAAAATTTAAAGAACTTAATAGTATTTTTGGTGTTGTTAAATCTCCAAAATGATCTGAGGTTAATTTATTTAACATTTCGTAGTATGTAATGGTCGAAGAGTATGACATTCCACCTATAAGACCAATTATTTTCATATGTTTAATTTACAATATAAAATAACTTTATGAATGATTTAGGTGTGAATGAATGCACTATAACTGGGCAAATATATATTTCTATTTTTGAAATCTTAGAAGAGCATTTAGACAGTGGAATAAACTGGACTGAACTAAATAAAACATTAGAAAAGAAACATCCAGATTTTCATCCTAAGACAATTAATGGTTGCGTATGGAAATTAGTACAAAAATACCCTAATAAAGTACACAAGCCAGAGAAAGGATTGTTCAAATTAATTCAATAAATAAAGATATAATTGAAAGCTTAAAAGGAACAGATTTTCAGATTATGGTCTGGAAAGAAATTGCAAAAATTCCATCTGGACAAACAAGAACTTACAAAGAGCTTGCTGAAAATATTGGTAGACCTAAAAGTTCCAGAGCAGTAGCTAATGCATGTGGGAAGAATCCAATACCTCCAGCAATTCCATGTCATAGAGTTGTAAGAACAGATGGAAAATTAGGTGGATACAGCGGTGAAGGTGGGATTGAACAAAAAAGACAGCTTTTAAAAAAAGAAGGTGTAATTATTTAATTACGTTTTTACGTTCAAATCTGATTTTCTCAATCTTATAGTTTCAGGAGTAACTTCAACAAACTCATCATCACTAATAAATTCTAATGATTGATCAAGAGACATTAATTGAGGAGGTCTTAAAGGAACTGTATCATCAGAACCCGATGCCCTGTGGTTAGTTAGTTTTTTCTCTTTTGTTATATTTACAACAAGGTCTCCTTCATTATTTCTTTCGCCAATAATCATGCCTTTATAAACCATTGTTCCTGGTGTAACAAACAGGATTCCTCTATCAGCCATTGCGAGACTTGCATAAGTTGTAACTTTTCCATCTCTATCTGCAACAAGAACACCAGTGGAACGCTGAGGAATATCGCCAAACCATGGTTTATAAGAATCAAATAAAGTATTCATTATTCCCGCTCCTCTAGTTTCAGTAAGAAACTGATTTCTAAAACCTATTAAACCTCTGGAAGGAATTTCAAACTCTAATGTAGCCCTACCAAAACCATTATTCATCAAGCTGGTCATTTTTCCTTTTCTTGCTGATAGATTTTTTGTAACATTGCCAACGTACTCTTCAGGAATATCTATAAAGACATTTTCAACTGGTTCGTGTGTTTTTCCATCAATTTCAGATGTAATAACTTCTGGTCTTGAAACCATAAATTCAAAACCCTCTCTTCTCATTGTTTCGATAAGAACTGCCATTTGAAGCTCTCCTCTGCCTTTAACCTCAAAAACATCTGTTTTGTCTGTTCTTGATACTTGAAGTGAGACATTATTAAGAATTTCTTTTTCTAAACGCTCTATCAAGTTTCTTGAAGTAACAAACTTCCCTTCTCTGCCAGCAAAAGGTGAATTATTTACATGAAAAAAGATAGAGACAGTTGGTTGATCAATGCTTATCCGGGGTAAAGCTATAGGTTCTATATTGTCAGATAAAGTGTCTCCAATATTAATGTCATCAATTCCAGCAACAGCAATAATATCACCTGACTCTAAGCTCTCTACAGATTCTTTTTCTAATCCTTTAAACGTATACAGAGCAGATAGTTTTAAATTGTTTTTGATACCTTCTTCAGTACAGAGGCTATACCTTTCATTAATTTGTAAAGTACCTTGATCAAGCCTTCCTACAGCAACTTGACCAACATAATCGTCGTAAAACAAATTTGTTATAAGAAATTGCGTTACTCCCTCATCTGAAGTTTCAGGACCATCAAAATAATTAATTATTAAATTAAATAATGGTGTTAAGTCAGTTGGTGTATCATCTAAATTATCAACTGCAACTCCATCTTTTGCATTTGTATAAATAATTGGAAATTCTATTTGTTCATCATTTGCATCTAGGTCTATGAATAAATCATACGTTTCCTGAACTACCTCGTTTACTCTTGCATCAGGTTTATCTATTTTGTTTATGACCAATACAACTGGTAAATTTTTTTCTAAAGCTTTTTTCAATACAAATCTAGTTTGTGGCAGTGGCCCTTCACTAGAATCCACAAGTAACAGAACTCCATCTACAAGATTTAAGCTTCTTTCAACTTCCCCACCAAAGTCAGCATGTCCTGGAGTGTCTACAATATTTATTTTTATATCTTTATAGTGGATTGCAGTATTCTTAGAAGTAATTGTAATACCACGTTCTTTTTCTAAATCTCCAGAGTCCATAACACGATCTTCAACAACAGTGTGGCTGCTAAATGTACCACTCTGCTTTAAAAGACCGTCAACTAATGTCGTTTTACCATGATCAACATGTGCAATAATTGCTATGTTACGTATATTCTCTTTTGGCATAAGAGAGAATTATATATCATATTTTTAGATGTCGGATTAAAAAAATATTTGAATAATATATTTCAACTAATAAATCTACTTTCTTTTACCAGTTCTATTAGTGCGAAAATCGAGGCGACCTTTTCTTTTACTCATGTGAATTTTTTTGCGCTTATCACGTCTAGCTTCCCTAATTTCTTTTTCAGCCATATAACTATGTTAATGTTATTACATGAATAACAACTACTCACAAAGTATTCCGAAAATTGGTCTTGGAACTTACAACATGACTCCTGAAGAAGCAGAAATTATGACGTTCGAGTCTATTAAACATGGCTACAGGCATATTGATACAGCTGCAGTTTATAGAAACGAAGAAGGTGTTGCTAAAGGTTTAAACAAGATTTTTAAGGAAACACAATTACAACGTGAAGATATATTTATAACAACTAAATTATGGCCTGGTGGTTTAATGAAAGTCGATTTAGTTAAAAGCTACGATGGAGCAAGAAAGTCATTCGAAAAAAGTATGCAACGTTTAGGTTTAGAGTATTTAGATTTATATCTAATTCACTCCCCTCATGCAAAAGAAAAAAGACTCGATCAATGGAGAGCGCTTGTTGACTTAAAAGAATCTGGGAGAGTTAAACATATTGGAGTATCTAACTGGGGAGAAACACATATAAATGAATTGTTAGAGAATGATTTACCGTTACCTGATGCAAATCAAATAGAATTACATCCCTGGTCTCAAAAACCTGATTTAGTTAAATATCTAAGATCACATGAAATTGAAATTATTGCTTACAGCAGTTTGGTACCTCTATCTACATGGAGACACAAAAAAGGTGAAAATAGTAAAAAAACTGAAGAGATGCAATCAATAGGAAATCAGGAAAGCTCACCTTTCAAAGTACTTGCTGAAAAATATAACGTTACAGAAGCGCAATTTTTACTGCAATGGGCTATTCAAAACAACTATGCTGTTTTACCAAAAAGCATTCAGATTGATAGGATGCAAGAGAATTTTGATTTTGAATTCGTGATTGCAGAGAATGATATGAAATATATTAATACTCTCGATAAAGGTGACAGTGTTACCTGGGAATACGGAGATCCCCTAGCTGTTAAATAAGATACTTATATAATTTTAAAATATTTAAGCGCTCTTATAGCAAAATAGATAATCCCAATGAATACAGAAGAAGCTAACAATATTTCACTCATGCTTGTATCAGGTGGAATGTAAGTTACAACATTTAAAATTATAATTGAACCAAAGATAAGTATTTGAAAGATTTTTTTCTATTCATCTAATTCTTAGCTAACTATTCAAAAAATAGATCAGCTATAGGTGTTCCTTTGAGATACTTTCTATATTGTTCTAGCTCTTTTGGGTTTTCCATTAAACATGCAGAACAATATGCTGGAAGCCCCTTTCTAATTTCAACATTCAGTCCACATAACCAACAATGTGTTTTTATTAAAGGTAATTCATATTCACTATTTTGATTTAACGCACCATACATATCATATAAATCTAGATTCTACGTAAGACAGATTTGTTACTGAGAGAGTAGAAGGAATCCAAAAAATAAAGGAATAAGAAGTATAAATGCTCCAAATACAATTCTTGTTCCCTTCATAAAACTACTTTTCTCTTATCGATATAAAAAATACAGCTAACGTCACTAGACCAATTATTGGAGATACTGCACCTGGAGGAGCATCTCCTAAAATTAAAGGTTTATATAGTCCTACTGCTCCTCTTAAAATATTTTCCAAAGCAATAATGAGCAACATAAGAGGTATAAATTCTCTCATTTTTAAAACAACAAGTAATAAGATGCAAGCTAAAACTAGCTGAGAAAAACCCCACTGTGCAAATATTGAAATTATATTGTTTGCAGCTTCAGAAGAATATGACTCAAGCGGAATACCAGCAATAGACTCCGCTCCTCCATCCTCATTAAAAATATGCTCTAAACTTCTGAAAAAATTAAATGCAACTAATAGCCATGTGAAATAAAAGACAAATTTGTTATTTGGAATTCTATTCTCAATTGTGTCAGGAATTATTTTTTTCATTCATATCAATTCTAAAAAGAGTGTGGTTAAATGTTTTTGATTATTTTTTTTAATTAACTATTTGTAGTCAGAGGCAGAATCGAACTGCCGACCCCTTGTTTTTCAGACAAGTGGTCACGTATAATATCTACATGAAAAGAATCTATACTTTTGGCCACGAACAGGTTCAGAGAAATATAACCGTTGGTGATATCATCGAAAACAAAAAAAATAGTGTCAAAATGACCCAAGTAACAGCTGCAAATAGAGAAGAAGCAGAGATATTAGCTGAACAAGAAATTGATATGATAATTACTGGAAGTGACTGGTATCAAGATGTAAGAAATGGTGCTCCAAATACATTTATAACAGCTGCCTTATTTGCAGGTAGATTTATAACAAACGAAGAGATATTACGAGGAGCATTTGATGCTGTTATGGCTGGTGCTGATTCTGTATTAACACCACGAAGCTATGAAGTAGTTGAAATGCTTGCGAATGAAGGGATGCAAGTTCAGGGGCACGTAGGAATGGTTCCCTCTATGTCAACAAAATATGGCGGTATCAGAACAGTTGGTAAAACAGCAGAAGAAGCAGTAGAAATTTTGAAAGATTTAAAAAGATTGGAAAATGCAGGAGCATTTGGAGCTGAAGTAGAATGTGTTGCTGAAGATGCATTAGAGGAAATTAAAAAACATACTTCATTGGTACTTAATTCACTTGGATCAGGATCAGGTGGGGACGTCATATTTTTATTTTTTGAAGATATTTGTGGGGAAACACAGGGAATCAAAAAACCACGTCATGCAAAATCTTATGGTGATGGCAATAAAATTAAAGAAGAACTTAAGATTGAAAGATTGAAATCTGTTCAATCATTTAAAAAAGATGTTGATGGAGGCTCGTTTCCTTCAGCTGAATACACAGTTCAAATGAATTCTGGTGAAAAAGATAAACTATTAGAACTGTTGGATAATATTTAACTGAACAATTTTGGAAAAAGTTTAGGAGTGTTTTTTAAGTAATCTTGATATTCAGGTAAATGACCATATCTTTTTTTACCAATAGCTGTTAATAAGTTAACTCCACTCATTCTTGTTAGAAGAATGTATACAAAGATCGGAGAAATAATAACTCCGTACTCAACACCAGTAATAGTGTGGAGTGACATAATTAAAATTCCTGTCCATAAGGTGATCTCTCCAAAATAATTAGGATGACGCGATCTTGACCAAAGGCCTGTATTGATAAATTCTGTATGTGGATCATGAGATTTTCGAAAAGCTCTTTTTTGATAATCTGCAATAGACTCGTAAATAAAGCCAAACCACCATATTGCAGCTCCTACAATAACAAAAATAGACAGAGTATCTGGCTCAGGTGAGAGAATAGCAATTACGGCTGCGCAAGCGGTTAACGACACCCACAATGCTTGTCCCATCCAAAATTGTAAAAACCAGAAGAAGTGTTGTTTTGCTTTATCAAATCGAACGTCTTTGCCATCATTACGGACCCTTCTGAATAAGTATGTTCCTAATCTTCCAGCCCATATCAATACATACACAAAAATTAGAGTGTCTAATGTGGTTGGGTTATCAACTGATGTATAAGCAACACTTACTACAGCTATGTATGTCAGGCTTCCAACAAGATCATATACTTTTTCAGTTCGTAATAGATACGATGGAATAAAAGCAATAACCTGAACAATTACAGCTGTTAATAAAACAAAACTAAATGCATTAATACCGTATATAGTTGCTTCGATATCTCTACCAACAAAACTTACTAAATAAATTACTAATAAGAATGCTGATGAATTGATGATATTTTTTAACTGTCTACTCATGTGTTTATTTTATTCTTTTTGAGTAATTAACATGTTGATATGGAAAATGGTACAAATTTATATGAAGAGAATGCATACATAACCTACTTTGATGCTCTGTATCTCTTAAATATAGTTTTTAAAAATGATTCAAAGTATGCATTTATTGACTCCTCCCATGTTGAAGGCATTTGGAGTAATGAAAAAGATAAATATCATAAATTTTGTAATATAAAAGCCTTTAAATATGAACTTGGTGGCTACGTTGTACAGATTGATGATGAATATAAGGGAGCATCGGAAGAATTAATGCCACTATCTACGAATATTAAAAATTCTTATAACCCTTTAATAACTAGTGAATCTCCTAATTTTAAAAAAGCATATTGGGCACGAAGGGACAATGCTTTATCAACATTTGTTGACGGTGATGAAAATATCAATGAACATTATTTTATTGCTGGCTTTACAGAGAAATATGATTATGAACATCAGAAATTACTTGGTTTGAATACCCCATATATAAATTTTGTTATCAATAATGACAAAAGCTAGTGGTAGAAGTTCTTGAAATATTTTAAACCACTTATTCCCTACCTTCTAGGTTTATTCCTTTTATACACTCAATCAAATTTCAACGAATTACTTTCAATCAATTTAGTGGTTCAATCTATTCTCTTTTTTATTGTTGTTTGTATACCTATCAATAGAACACAAAGAATGAGTTATGTAGATATTGCATGGCCATGGGGTTTAGTGTTAATAGGACTTGTTAACTATTTCTATAATGATGGATCTGAAATTAAAGTGCTTATCGCAAGTATCATTGTATCAATTATTGGATTAAGAATGGGCATCGGTGCTCTTGGATTATGGAAACAAGGATTTTTAAATAAAGAGCTTTCAAGATATGAGTATCAAAGAATAGTTTGGAAAAAAGAAGGAAAAACAAATACTCAATTAGCACTTCAGATAGATGCCATCACACAAGGGTTCGCTAATGCAACATTTTTAGCAGTACCTATATTTCTATCTGGATCAAGTAGCTTAAGTACTTTTACAGTTATTGAATATCTTGGTCTTTTTATATGGTTAATTTCTATAATTTTTGAATCAATTGCTGATAGTCAAAAATTAATATTTCTACGAAAAATGAAAAAGCAAGGTCTGAAAAATCAGGTTTGTGATGTTGGGTTATGGAAATATAGTCGACATCCGAATTATTTCTTTGAATGGATGGTTTGGAATGGTGTTATTTTATATTCAATACCATCACTTTTAAATAATCAGACAATATCTGGATTTAACTTAATATTTATTGCTGGTTGTTTACTTTATGCTTCGAAGTTAATGTACGACACTTTGGTATATAAGACTGGTGCTGTTCCATCTGAATACTTTTCTTTGAAGAAAAGACCTGGATATAAAGAGTACCAAGAAAAAACAAGTCAATTTTTTCCACGATTTAAATGATATTGAAGATTTTTTTGTGGGGAATACAAGACTTGAACTTGTGACCTCTTCCATGTCAAGGAAGCGCTCTGCCAGGCTGAGCTAATTCCCCAGAACTTCAATTGTACAAAGAAAAGAAACTTTTATAAAACGTTTTTATC
>Ga0255777_10003059_pt1 | contig 14468 bp, 14 predicted proteins | sample 101ome_15_FD_179975 | JGI IMG/M metagenome (GOLD analysis project Ga0255777, IMG submission 179975) | Coastal salt marsh microbial communities from the Groves Creek Marsh, Skidaway Island, Georgia - 101402AT metaG (version 2) | ecosystem: Environmental > Aquatic > Marine > Intertidal zone >...
GATGCAAGAGGCGTTGTTGTCAGTGCAAAGGGTAATAATATAGATTTTGTATCTCGTTGGTTTGGGCCACAAACAGGTGTAAACGAGGATCCAGTAACAGGTTCAGCTCATGCATTGCTTGCCCCCTATTGGGCAGAAAATCTTGGAAAAAACTGTATGCAAGCAGCTCAGCTCTCATCAAGAGGTGGAAAGCTTGTTTGTGAGTTAGATAGCGATTTTGTATATATAACTGGAGACGCAAAACTTTATCTTAAGGGTAAAATTAATTTAGGCTAATTTATATTATGTTGACCTCACCATACTTCTTACTTCCAGCGGTAATTTTTGATGTGATTTTCACGGGTTTTGCATTATGGTTTGCTGCCCGAAGAGGCGATAAGGGGTGGTTTATTGTTTTTTTACTTATACAGTTGTTTGGAATCCCAGAACTGATATATTTAATTGCAATACGAAATAAAAAGAAATGAAAAAAATTATCTTTATAGCTTTAATACTATCGGGCGCGCTAATTTTTTTTATGAATCAAGGAGAAAAAATGACAAAAGTAAAATTGAATACCTCATATGGCGAAATAGTTATTGAGCTGGATTCAGAAAATGCACCTATTACAACAGAGAATTTTCTGTCCTATGTCGATAGCGGTTTTTATGATGAAACTATTTTTCACAGAGTAATTTCAAACTTTATGATTCAAGGCGGTGGTCATAACGAAGATATGTCAGCAAAAGATAATAAGTTAGACCCAATACAAAACGAAGCAAATAACGGCTTAAAAAATGATAGAGGCACCATTGCGATGGCAAGAACTGCAAATCCTCACTCGGCATCATCACAGTTTTTTATTAACCATGTCGACAACGATTTTTTAAATTTTAGAACAAATCAAGTAGATGAAGGCTGGGGCTATGCTGTTTTTGGAAAAGTTGTTGAAGGACTAGATGTGGTTGATCAAATTGCAGCAACACAAACAACTTCGGTTCCTCCATACCAAGACGTTCCTGTTGAACCTATAAAAATATTAAAAGCAGAAAGAGTTGATTAGGTTATAAGCTAATTGCTTTTTCTATTTCTTCTTGCGTTTCGTATGGCTTGGACATTTCTGCCCAGTCAACATTGAAGTTATCTTCAAGCTCTGCATAGCTTAAGACACCAATTTGTTCGTATTTTTCTTTTACGGAATCTGTCAATAGACCTATGCGTTTTAGATTAGGGATGATCTTTGTGAATAGTAAAGTTCTAAAGTTTTGACCTTGTTCTGATTCATAGGCAATTTTATCAGCTTCCTCTGGAGTGTAGTCTAGAAATCTAGCCACAACTTCTCCTGATATAAGGCGACCCCTCATTACTAAGCATGCCTCAAAAGCAAACTCTGCTCTCTCTTCGATTTCAGATTTTGAAAGAGATTTTAAATAATCCTCAAGATAATTAACCCCAAAGGTTACATGTCGAGCTTCGTCTCTGATGACATAGTGTAGCAGTTGTTTTAATAGCCCATCATTTAAGATAAATTTCATATTGTTGAAAGCTGCAAGTGCCAAGCCTTCAATGATTATTTGCATGCCAATAAACTTAAGGTCCCACCTTTCGTCGGTTAAAATTTTGTCCATTAATGATTTAAGTCCTTTGGTAGCTGGATATTGAAACCCAATTTTCTCTTTTAAATATCTATTAAAACCCTCGACATGACGTGCCTCATCAAATGTTTGCGAAGCAGCATACATCTTTGCATTAAATGTTGGCGCACAAGACACCAACTGAGATGCTACTAGTAATGCTCCTTGCTCTCCATGGAGAAACTGACTTAAGTTCCACGAAACTCTGTGACGGTCCATTTCAATCTTCTTTTCATGAGATAAATCCTCATACCCAGCAAGCTCAACTTCTGGCGCTTTAAAAACTTCTGAATTAATCATGAACTCATTTTTTGGAAAATTTTCACTCCAATCCAAGTCTGAAGAAACATTCCAATTTAACTCTTTTCCAAGCTCATAAAGCTTCTTAATCCTGTCATCAACAACTGTATAGTCCCAACAATATGCAGCATTTAATGGGCTGTGAAAGATTTCATTTATGCACTCAATAGTATTTTGATCTTTAGGATTTATGTCTGAATAGTTCAAAATTTCTTGAGGTTGATTACTGACGATTTTGCTTTTCATGTTTAATTTCTTGTATTGGTTTATTATATGGCGATGACAGAACGAATTAAAGGCAAAGTTGCACTGGTAACAGGGGGTGCTTCTGGCTTTGGAAAAGGGATAGCACAACTATTTACAGAACATGGAGCAAAAGTATATATCTCCGATATTAATGTAGAAGGTGGCCAAGAAGTCGCCAAAGAACTTGGAGTCAGCTTCCTTGAACATGATGTTACACAAGCAGAACGCTGGGAAGAAGTAATAAACCAAATTAAAAATGAATGCAGGGCATTAAATATATTGGTAAACAATGCTGGTATTGGCTGGATGGGGGATGTTGAGTCAACCACCAATGAAGCCTGGGATTTGATACATAAAGTGGACCTAGATTCAGTTTTCTATGGATGTAAATATGCATTGGGTTTAATGAGAGATTCTGGAAACGGCTCAATCATTAATATTTCTTCGATTTCAGGAATTGTAGCTAGCCACAACTTTACGGCATACAATAGTGCCAAAGCAGCAGTGAGACATCTTTCAAAATCTGTGGCTTTACACTGTGCTAGAACCACAAATCTTGTCAGGTGCAACAGTGTACATCCTGTTTTTGCTAAGACTGAGATTTTAGAGGCCCTGCTAAAAGACACCTCAAATGATATGTTGAGCAAGCTTGAAAAACAGATTCCTGTGAGAAAATTAGCTGAGGTTGAAGATATAGCCAATGCTGTACTATTCTTAGCATCCGATGAATCTAAAATGATAACTGGAACCGAACTTGTCATCGATGGCGGGCTGTCTGCCCAATAAAAATTATGGATAAGAAACTTCTTGAAGACCAAGACAATACATTCGATAGAGTTCTTGATCGATTAAAACTTGAACAAATAGACACCTATCTTTTTAGATACAAAGGTAAGAATGCAGGCCTGTTAAGAATATTTGGTGGCCAAGTCATAGCACAAGCATTTATTGCTGCAAATCATACAGTTGCTGATGACACACATCTGCATTCTTTGCATGCTTATTTCTTAAGACCTGGAGTTATTAAACAACCAGTATTATTTAGTGTAGATCCTGTAAGAGATGGCAGAAGTTTTTTTACCAGAACAGTTAAAGCTATTCAGAACAATGAGATTATTTTTACAATGACTGTTTCGTTTCATAAAGAAGAAGATCAAGGGTTAACACATAGCATAGAAATGCCCAAAGTGCCTGATCCAGATAAGCTAAAAGATGAAATTCAAATGAGAGAAGAGGGCATAGATAAAATTCCAGAAGATCTTAGGCCCTTCTTTCTTAAGAAAAGAGAATATTCAATTAAGTGGGTTGAATGGAATGATATTTTTGATCCAAAACCAATGCCTCCAATTAGAAATATTTGGTTAAAACCAAACGGTGAAATGCCTAAAGATAGAGTAATAAATCATGCATTTCTATCTTATGTGTCTGATGCAGGTTTGCTGGCACCATGCCTTTACCCTCATGGAAAAAGTTATATGTCACCTGATATAGCAATGATGGCGAGCTTAGACCATGCCATGTGGTTTCATAAAAGAGATTTTCAATGGGATGATTGGATTTTATATTCTACTGACAGCCCATATACTGGTGGATCAAGGGGCTTAGGAAGAGGAACTTTCTTCTCAAGAAATGGAGAAGTATTGGCCTCGGTAACACAAGAAGGCTTATTCCGAATTAAGAAGCCTTAATCTATTTAGAAATAATCCGACCTTATTTGGGTCAATATCAGGAGTAATTCCCGAGCCTAAATTGCAAACGTAATTATTATTACTTTTATATTTGTAATAAATATCATCTGCCAAAGTTTTGATTTCAGTTTCACTTTTATGAAAAACCTGAGGATTAATATTGCCCTGGATCGCAATCTTCTGAATTAGATAGTCATCAAGCTTTTCTCCACTATCAAGATTAAAACACTTTAAGCTTGTATTATTTAGGTATGGTTTTAGGGTCATACCACGACTATAAAGGATACAAGGTGTATCTTTTGGTAAAGATTCTTTGATTTTATTGATGTATTGCAGTGAAAATTCCTGATAGTTGTCTTGCAAGATTCCACCCCATGAATCAAAAATCTGCACACAGTCAGCCCCATATTTTATCTGAGACTCTAGGTATTGGATTGAAACATTTGTGATCTGTTCAAGTGTTTGGTGAACATAATCCGAATTATTTTTTATATATTCATTTATATGATTAAAATCTTTTGGAGATTCTCCATAAAACATATAGGTAAAGATTGTCCAAGGGCTTCCAGCAAACCCGATCAATGGAATATTTATATTAGACTTTATTAGTGTAGTAGCTTGGTAGACGTAATTTAATTTCTCATTAATACCATCGATACTCAAATTCAATGATCTATCTTTAATAATTGATTTTGAAAAAACTGGCCCTTTTTTTTCAATAAATTTTATCTCGAGCCCCATTGCTTCAGGGACTGTAAGTATGTCGCTAAAGGTAATTGCCGCATCAAGTGGAAATTTATCAAGAGGCTGCATGGTCAGTTCGCAGCATATCTCCGGCTGCTTTATCATCTCAAAAAAATCAGAAAATTTACTTCTAACTGCACGATATTCAGGCATGTACCTACCAGCTTGCCTTAGGAACCAAACAGGGACATAAGGTTTGTTATTAATCTGGTTTAATGCATCAAGATAAATGCTATGATCTAAATTCTTCAACAAATTCTCCAATAAAATTTTGCAATTCTCTTGGGTTGCTCTCTTCATAAAGCACTGGCTTCCCAAAACCCTTGAGTAAGACTAGATAAATCTGGGAATTTTGATTTTTTTTGTCTGATTTCATGAATTGAAATATCTTAGTTGGGTCTAAATTAATTTCTGAAAAATCAAAATTGAAAGAGGATATAAGATCCATCCCTTGAAAACTATTTTTTTCTGACAAAAGTTTTTTATGCATGGAGTATTTTATGGCCATGATCATTCCTATAGCCACTGCATGACCATGAAAGATAGGGCAATCAAGATTTGATGATTCAATGCCATGCCCAAAGGTATGACCAAAATTTAGAAATTTTCTTCTACCCTTCTCTTCGAAGTCGTTCATAACAATGTCTGCTTTTATTTTTATGGATCTTTTTATGATTTCATTGAGCATTGTTTCATCTCTGTGATTAATTTTATCGATGTTACTGAAGATAAAGTTAACCTCATCATCTGATGTAATAAAAGCATGCTTAATTACTTCAGCTAATCCATTTAAATATTCCTGTTGACTAAGAGTTTTTAAAAAGCTCGAGCAAATTACCACATTTTTTGGAACGTAGAAGCTGCCAACTAAATTTTTTACATTACCAAAATTAACAGCTGTTTTCCCACCAATAGATGCGTCAACTTGTGCTAAAAGAGATGTTGGAACTAGTGTAAGGTTTAAACCTCTTTTAAATGTTGCAGCAATAAAACCAGTAAAATCTGTCAATGCTCCACCACCGATTGCAACAATCTCATGATCCCTATTAATGTTTTTTTCTGTAAGAAACTTATATGCTTCTTGTGCTTTGGAGAGGTTTTTATTTTCTTCAGCATGATCGATTAGAAAAACGTCTTCAATTCTTTCATCCAAGAAATCTGATAAAGGTTTTGTAGAGTTTTTTAATGTTTTATCTACAAAAATTATTTGATTACTTTTTGATATGTAAGAAAGAACACCATCAATACTGTCAACGAAGTTTAAATTGGAGGTTTTATTTGAGCTTTTTATCTCAATCTGATTCATATTGCTTTATTTTTTTTGCTATTTGAATAGGTCTAAGTTCATCTGTATTAATAGTGACATTAGCTACAGAAGAGTATAGTTTCCTTCTTTCATTGTAAAGTTCGATAAATCCTTTCAATGATAAGTTTTTCATTTTTGGTCTTTTAAATTTTTTCTTACTGGCACGCCAATAAAGTTTTTCTGGATCGGCATCTAGAAAGAAAACTCTTTTCTTCTTTAGTAAAGAAGCATTGTATTCTCTTTGAAGAACTCCACCACCAGTTGCCACAATGATATTTGGGGAATCGCATAATTCCTCTAGGGCACTAGATTCAAGATCTCTGAATTTTTCTTCTCCAAATTCATGAAATATTTCAGCAATTTTCATACCAAAATCACGCTCAACCTTGCTGTCTAAATCAAAAAATTCTTTTTGTAAAATCTCTGAAAGCTTAATTCCCACAGAAGATTTTCCTGAACCCATCATTCCTACTAAAAAAATACTCATAAAATTAAAAAAAATAATGAATCTGAATAATAATATATATCTATGCGCTTTCTAAGAATTTTTCTTGTGTTGATTCAAATAGGCTTATTAATGCTGGGGCTTGTATTTACTTTTTTTTCAAGAGATTTGCCTAATATTGAAATCATCACTGAGATAAAACTTACGAACCCAATGAGAGTCTATACAAAAGACGAGAAACTGATTGGCCAGTTTGGAACTGAGAAAAGAGAAATAATTAGGTATGAAGAAATTCCTAAAACTCTCAAAAATGCAATTATAGCTGCAGAAGATGGTGATTTTTATCAGCATTCGGGAGTTAAACTAACTAGTTTGTTACGAGCAACCTATGGAGAAGTTACAGGGCAATCTCTCGGTGGTGGTGGAACAATAACCATGCAAGTAGTTAGGAACTATGTGCTTAACTTTGAAAGAACCTATGAACGAAAAATTAAAGAAATTATTTTGGCTTTCCAGCTTGAAGATATTCTTTCCAAAGAAGAGATATTTGAGCTATATTTCAATAAAGCTTTCTTGGGGAATAGGAACTACGGCTTCGCTGCTGCATATCAGTACTATTTTGGCAAAGATTTTAGACAAGCAACAAATTCTGAGGCAGCCCTGCTTGCTGGAATTCTTCAGCAACCATCAAGAGTAAATCCAGTAAGGAATCCATCTGCATCAAAATTAAAACGTAATTCTATATTAAATCGCATGTATATCGAGGGGTTTATTAGCGAAGATGAATTATTTCTAGCACAAAATGAAGAAGTTTCCTCAAATAGTTATGGCCCAAAGATAGAAGTAGAAGCCAGCCATCTAGCGGAAAAAATAAGAATGGATATTCTAAAACTTTTCGGCCCTAGAGCATATGAAGATGGTTTCAATATTTACACAACAATAGATTCCAATATGCAAGAAAATGCAGTTAATGCAGTAAGAGAAAACCTGTATTTATATCAGGATAGATACGGCTGGTCTGACATCGATACAGCTTCAGATTTCAATTTTCAAATTCTTAAATCTTTTTATGATAATGAAAATCTTTATTTGGTTAGTTCAAAGCTAAATTATTCAGAGGTATTGCAAGAAAATTTAGAGAACATAAGATCAAGGCTATCAACTTACAACATAATTGATTCAGCTCAACCAAGCCTTGTTATATCAGTTTATGATTCTGAGATCCTATTGTTAGATCAAAACCTTGAAAGCATTAAACTTAAATGGGACAAATCTTACTCAAGCTTCAGTCAAAATGATTCATTTAGAGATTTTTTACAGGAAGGAAGCATTATTTATTTTAGAGAAAATGGGACAGAAAAAAAATTAATTCAAATTCCAACAGCAGAAGCAGCACTAGTAGCTATGGATGGCTTTGATGGAAGCATAAAAGCATATGTTGGGGGCTATGACTTTTCAAGATCAAAATTCGACCGAGCAAGTAATTCTGATCTATTATTAGGCTCAAGTATTAAGCCGTTTATTTATGCCTGTGCATTTGAAAATGGTATAAATCCTGCCTCTATTTTCATAGATGGACCTATAGCTTTTGAAGATGAATTATTAGAAGAAGTTTGGAGGCCAAGAAATAATTCTGGTACATTTTATGGCCCTATAAGACTTAGAGAGTCTCTAATTCAATCATTGAATCTTGTAACCATAAAGCTAGTAAGGTTTATCGGATTAGAACCAACCTTGAACTGCCTAAAAAAATATAGGTTTGCGAATTCTGCCATGAGTAACAACCTATCTGTAGGGTTGGGCACTGGATCTCTTAATCCCCTGGAATATGTTGAAAATTACTCATTATTAATAAATGAGGGCAATCATAAAAAAGCTAAACTCATTGATAGAGTAGAAAATTTAGAGGGGGATATTATTTATGATCCAGATAGAAACTATTCAAAAGAAATCAAAGATCAATCGCAGATTAATTTTCCATGGATGTCCGAAATATTATTTGATGAGCTAAATATACCAATGTTGAAATTATCAAATCAAAAAGATCCTAATGTGATGGATTCAAGAGTCGCTTTCATAGTAAAGGACATACTAAAAGAGGCCTTGATTAGAAACGCTAAAAGAAGAAATCTCAAGCTACCTATTTCTGATATGGGTGGTAAAACAGGAACTACAAATGATGCAACTAGTACTTGGTTTTCAGGCTATGCTTCCAATATTGTTGCGTCAGTTTGGGTGGGGAAAGATGACTATACTTCTTTAGGAGTAAATGAATTTGGCAGCACAATCGCTCTACCAATTTGGCTGGATTTTATAACTAAATCAAGCAATGATTTCACTCAGAGGGAATTAATGATACCAGAGGGTATTTCTGTTGTGCGGGTTGATAGTGATTCAGGGCAAATATCTGACACTTTTTCAAATAGTCTTTTTGAATATTTTCTCGAGGAGAATCTTGAAAAGATATTGGCAGACAGCAATTCTGATTATCAGGATGTATTTAATTAACTATAGTCTAGACTTAAATCAGGAAAAATTGTATTTAGGTTTAGCTCAAACTCTTCCTGTATAATTCTCAGGTCTTCCTCAGTATTGCCTTCAAATCTTAGAACAAATTTTGGAGAAGTATTTGAAGCTCGCAGCAAACCCCAACAATTTTCCTTATTTATTCTAACTCCATCAGTTAGATTGACTTCTGCATCCTTAAATTTCATTTCTGATATAAATCTTTCTACCATTGCAAATTTTTTATTGTCATCAACGTCTAAATTAAGCTCAGGTGTAGAAAAAGTTTTAGGAAACTTAGCAACCATATCTTCGATGGTAATACTCTGTTCTGAGAGTATCTTGCTCAAAATTGCTGCAGTGTAAATAGCATCATCAAACCCATACCAATTGTGATTTATAAATATGTGTCCTGACATTTCTCCTCCAAGAACAGCATTATGATCTTTAATAGAGTTTTTAATGTTGAAATGTCCAGTTTTTTCCATTACGGGCTGCCCTCCATGCTTACTTATAAGTTTTGGTAATTCGTTTGAGCATTTGACATCAAATACAACTGGCCCCTTAATCAAATTTAGGTAATACTCGCAAAGAATCATGATGATATGGTCCGATGAAATTTGTTTTCCTGAAGCTGTTATTAGTCCTACGCGATCACCATCTCCATCAAACGCAAAACCAAAATCAGCACCCACATCGATAATCTTCTCTTTGATTTGGGCTAGATTTTTTTCTTTACTAGGGTCAGGATGATGGTTGGGAAAGTTTCCATCTGGTATTTCGTTTATTGCTATGACATCTGCACCAATTTCTTTAAATACTTTGGTGGCTAGTGGACCTGATGCACCATTTCCAGCATCTAAAACTATTTTTAAGGATCTTTTTAATGCAGCCTGTGTTTTAACTTCCTGAAGATATTCATTTTCGAAGCTTGTGTCTTCAAGAAGTTCATCTTGTACATTAACACCGTCAATTTTCAAGACTTCATCTCTTATTTCCAGACCGGAAGTTGGGGAATCATTTATTACTATCTTTAATCCATTATCTTCTTTGGGATTATGGCTTCCAGTTATCATTACTCCATGGTTACATTGCCCTTTTTTTGTTGCGTAATAAAGCATAGGTGTTGGGACTAACCCTAAATTAAATACCTTTACTCCAGCAGCATTTAATCCTTTCACTAGGCTTTTAAAAATCTCCATTCTTGATAGTCGACTATCATGCCCAACAAAAATTTCATCATCTCTAAATGATTTAACCTTCTTTCCTAGAGCAAAACCAATTTTTTGTACTGTAGTATCATTGAGATCCACTTCGGCATTGCCTCTTATGTCATATGCTCGAAAAATATTTAAATTCATCTTATTTCCCTTAGTAAAGCCAATTAATTATAATAGCCTTTATGTCAAATACATATTGGGTCGATGGAAAATATATAGAAAAAGAAAATTTTTCTATAAGCCCACTCACACATACTTTTCATTATGGTCTTGGGGTTTTTGAGGGAGTGCGCTCATACAAAAGTTCATCAGGGGAGATAAATATTTTTAGATTAAAAGATCATACAGAGCGACTTTATGAATCTGCAAAAATTGTTGGAATAGAAATAGATTACTCTTTTGAGGAAATGCTAGAAGCCCAAAAAGAAGTGGTGAAAAGATCTAATCTGAGTGATGCATACATTAGGCCTTTAATTTATATTGGAAGCGAACGTCTTGGCTTGGATATTGAAGGTATAGACAGGCATGCTATGGTGACATGCTGGGAATGGCCAAGTTATTTCGGAGAAAAGGCGCTTGAAGAGGGAATTGATGTAATGGTTTCATCTTTTACGCGACAATACCCTAATAGTTTAATGACAAAATCAAAAATTTGTGGTGGCTATGTCAATGGGATTATGGCACATGATCTTGCTAAGAAAAACGGCTATCAAGAAGCAATATTGCTTGATACCAATGGATTTGTTGCAGAAGGTAGTGGCCAAAATATCTTTTTAGTAAAAGATGGAATCTTAATGACACCAGAACTTACTTGCTGTCTAAATGGAATTACTAGACGTTCAGTTATTCAGATAGCGCTGGACAATAACCTGCTTGTCCAAGAAAGAAATTTAACTAGGGATGAGCTTTACACTGCAGATGAGCTTTTTTTCTGTGGAACTGCGGTAGAAATTACCCCTATAAAATCTGTAGATAGGGTTAAAATTGGCTCTGGCAAAAGAGGAGAAGTTACAGAATTGATTCAAACAACTTACCTTAATACGGTAAGAGGTGAAGACTCAAAGTATACAGACTGGCTCGATCGAGTCTAATGAAGAAACTCAATTTAGCTTTTTTAAGCTACAGAAGTAGCCCTTTATCTGGCGGGCAAGGGATATACCTTAAAAATTTAACTGAATCGCTTACAAAAATTGGACACAAAGTTACAGTTTTTTCTGGAAGTCCTCTCCCAGAGCTAAATGAAAGTATCAGATTAATTCAAATTGATACTCCAGGATATTATGAAACATTTGATTTTAATGAAAGATTAAGAATATTTTCGTCCTTACCTCAAAAAAATCATATAGAGATTGATGATTTTTTTAAAACTATGTCAGGTGTCTTTAGTGAACCTATCTTATTTGGGAAGCGGTTAGCAAATAATAAAGAATTCCAAAGTCTTTCAGGTTCATTCGATATTTTTCATGACAATCAATCCATAAGCAAATATCCAGCCTTTATGCATAAAAAACTTATTACAACTGTTCATCACCCTATACATATAGATAGGGGCTTAGACCTTAAATTTGAGCAAAATTTTTTTTCTCGTTTGGCGATTAAAAGATGGTATTCATTTTTGGGAAACCATGAGAAAAACCTAAAACAGTCTAGACTAATCATCACACCTTCAGATTGCTCAAAGGCTGATATAGAAAAATTCTTTAAAGTGAGTGGAAAAAAAATAGAAGTTTTATGGAATGGGATAAGCAAAATTAATTTTAATATATCCACAAAGAAAGAATTTAATAACAGGCTTGTGACAATAGTTAGTTCAGATATCCCAATGAAGAACCTATCAAACCTAATTAAAGGTTTTGCAATTGCTAAGAAAACTAAGAAAGAGCTAACTTTAACAATAATTGGCGACCTACGAGAAAAAAATAAAGAGCTTATTGATCAGCTAAGCTTAACCTCATCAATAAAATACAAGCCAAAAATCTCGAATAAAGAGGTAATAGCAGAGCTTCAAAAATCAGATATTGGTGTTTTAGCATCTCTTTATGAAGGTTTTGGTTTTCCGTTGATTGAAATGATATCAACTGGATTGCCTGTTATTGTTTCAAATAAAGGATCTTTACCAGAATTGATGGGTGACGCTGGTTTGGCATTTAATCCAGAGGATATTGCTGATCTTGCAAAAAAAATTATTCAAATTTGTGATGATGAATCTTTAAGAGAAAATTTTGTTTCTTTGAGTATAAAAAGAAGAGATGATTTTTTTGATTGGGACGAGTATGCTATGAAGCTTACTAAGCTCTATCAAAAAGTAATCAATGGATACATTTGAATTTTCTAAATTAAATTTAAAAAAAATTAGAAAGATAATTGACGTTGGCTGTGGAAATGGCAGGCACCTTAAGTCCTTATCATTTGTCCTTCATAATGCAGAAATAATAGGCATTGATCACTCTAAAGATGAGATTAATAAATTAAAAGATGAATTTACTAATTTCTCATGCAAGAACCATAATTCGTATGAGTTCTTGCACCATGATATTAGAGACATTCCGATCAAAGATAGCTCACAAGATCTAGTTATATGTTCAGAAGTTCTAGAGCATGTACCTAACTACGAAGCAGTGGTTGCTGAATGTTATCGTGCTCTTAAGCCTGGAGGAGTTTTACTAATAAGTGTACCAACTTACACACCAGAAAAATTATGTTGGTTATTTTCAAAGAAATATCAGCAAACACCTGGAGGACACATCAGAATATTTAAGAAAGATCAGCTAATGGAATCTTTTAAAAAGCACAAACTTATCTTGTTTAACCACCATAGGCAGCATTCATTTCATTCAATTTACTGGATACTAAGATCTAAAAATAACATGGAGGAATCAGATTTTTTAAAATCATTTCATGGGCTGTTGGTTAAACAGATGTTTGGTCAAGCACAAACCTCAGCTTTCATTGAAAAAATGCTTAATCCTTTATTTGGCAAAAGTGAATGCTTTTATCTAACTAAATGAAAAAGCAAGATTTGGCACCTCATATTGATTGGATAATAAAAAATCAATCGCCTGATGGCAGTATCGCATGGGATCTTAATGATAAATGTGATCCATGGGACCATCTAGAATGTCTAATTGCTTTGGCAATTTGGGAAGAGGATAAAAATTTTAAAAAGGGGATTGATTGGTTTTTATGTAACTTAGATGCTAATTCTTTTATCAAATCAGAGTTTATTAAAGGCCAGTCCTCTAGGGAATATTACGAACATCATCATGCTATTTATTTAGCAGTGCCTCTTTATCAATGCCTCTTAATGAGCAATAACGATAGCTATGTAAAAAACCATTTGAAAACTCTTAACAATCTGGTCGAAGCAGTATTGGATGTCAGAGACGATCATGGATGCTTTTATTGGGCCCAAGATGAAAAAGGAATGTGCGATAACTCACTAATTACAGCAACTGCTTCAATTTATTTATCCTTAAAATGTGCAATCAATACTTTTGACTATTATGGTTCAGAAACAAATGCCCTGAAAAAAGAACTGGAACTTATAAAAGAAAGTTTCAAAAATAACAAATCCAGATTTAATAGAGATGGGATAGATAGGTCTCGTTTTTCAATGGATTTTTATTACCCTTTTCTTGCAGGACTAAATGAAAACTACCAGCACTTAAATGATGAAATGAGAAAATTTCATGTCGAAAGTCTTGGAATAAAATGTGTGATTGAAGAGCCATGGGTCACATTTGCTGAAAGCTCAGAATTGATAATTGCGTTATGCCGAGCCAATGATTTTGAAATGGCAGAGCAGATATTTAACGAAATAACAAATTTTAAAGACAGCGAAGGCATTCTGCCAACAGGCTATCAATATGCTGAAAAAATTTTTTGGCCAGAAGAAAAATCTAGTTGGACAAATGCTGCTTATGTTATTGCAGCAGATTGTCTATTCGATGTCACAGGTAAGGATAAGGCTATTTTGTCTTAACTAAGGCAACAAGACTTTTTACTCTTCGAAGGAGTTTAAAATTTGTTTCAAGAGCCTTAAGCATTATTGTTCTGGGTGCTTGTCCTCCTTCTTCCTCGCTATCATAGATATCGTGAATTGCCAGAATGCCACCTTTTTTTATTTTTTCATGCCATGCATAAAAGTCATTTTCTGCCGATTCAAAAGTATGGCTGCCATCAATAAAGACAAAACCAATATCATTTTTAATTATTTTTGATGCAGATATCGAGTCACTTATCAAAGGAATAACAGCATGGAGTAAAGACACACTATCCAAGTTTTTTTTGAAAGATGGATACGTATTTATTCTATTTAATCTTTCATCGTATTCTTCTGGGTCGTGGTACTCTTGACCAAGTTGATGCTCTTCAGATCCTCTGTGATGATCTACAGAAATA
>Ga0255777_10003061_pt1 | contig 14462 bp, 13 predicted proteins | sample 101ome_15_FD_179975 | JGI IMG/M metagenome (GOLD analysis project Ga0255777, IMG submission 179975) | Coastal salt marsh microbial communities from the Groves Creek Marsh, Skidaway Island, Georgia - 101402AT metaG (version 2) | ecosystem: Environmental > Aquatic > Marine > Intertidal zone >...
TCCCTCCCTTAAAAAAATCATGGCAGAAACGGGCGAACCGGCCATCCTGCGAGCGTCAGCACTCAATCAGTTTGGTCAGCTTGGGAGCCCCGATCTCGCCCAATCTGTAGCCGTCCTTTTGGGTGCTAAAGACAGCTTGATACGGGCCTCGGCGGTAAGAGCATTAGCGCCCTTGGGGCCCCAGCAGCGGTATTTAATGCTGAGGGCTCTCATTGACGACCCCATTCTGGCGGTCAGGATGGCGGTTGCAGAACAGCTTGCCGACACGCCTTTTGAGGAGCTCAGGCCCCAGGATATTGCGGGGCTGGCGCCCTTGTTCGACGAGTATGAGCGGGTTCAATCACAGCATCTGGATATGCCGTCGGTGCAGCTTCAACTGGGAAATTACTGGCGACTGCGAGGCGATTTCCCGCAGGCCGAGAAGGCCCTGCGCGAGGCGCTGGTGCTCAATAACCAGATGGAAGCCGCCTACATAAATCTTGCTGATTTACTGAGAGCGACCCAGCGGGACAAAGAGGCAAAAGAGCTGCTCACGCGCGGTATTGAAAGTATCCTGAACCCGGGCACACTACTTCATGCACTGGGACTACTGGAAATTCGTGAGGGCAACACGGAACAGGCCCTGCCCCTGCTCGCTCGCGCTGCCGCAATGGAGTCAGAATCAACCCGTCATCGATACGTCTACGCCGTAGCACTCCATGACACCGGATCACCGACCGAGGCAGTTCAACTCCTGGGGCGTCTTAACACCGAGTTTCCGGGTCAGCCCCAGTTACTGTACGCGCTGATTAGCTACCACGGCGAGCTGGGAAATCGCGCTGAAGAGGGCCGCTACCAAGCGCAACTGCAAGCGCTATCTCGTACCCTAGGCTCGCGCTAGAGCCGTTATTTTGTCTGAAAACGGATGTCGATGGTCACCGGCACTGTGCTCGCAATCGCAGAAAGTCCAGCCAGCTCCTGCAGTGCCGTAACACCCGCGCCCAACCCGAAGTCCCCGGCGGAAATAAGCACCGGCTCTCGGGTTGTTACCCAAAGCCGCTGGCCCACCTTGGCTGCTCGCAATTTTGCGATGACCTCAGCGCTGACCCCATGCAGCGAAAGCGAGAGAGGTAAATCGATTTCCAGCGGAGCACCAGACTCGATCTGTGCCATATCCTGTGGGGATAGCTGCCCGGTAATCCGCGCTTCTGGATACTGGTCGACCTCAAAGAAAACCTCACGCATCCGCTGATTGCGAATGTCTACTTGAGTTTCTACCGAGCTCAAATCGATGCTCAACGTCGCCTCACCTTTCGACGTAATGTTGCCGGTCACCGAGGTAAAACGATTGTTTTCTGCGACGACATTATTTTTTATTGAGACATAGCTCACTGACGACGTTGACAAGGCCTGCCACTCAGCTGCTTCAACCGAAAAAGTCGCCAATGCCGCCATTAACAGTGCCACGGTTTGCCAACATCTCATCATGTTTCCTCCAATTGCTTTGCTAGAGCGCGACCTCGGCCAAGTTACCCTTGGACTCGAGCCAGGTTTTCCGATCCCCCGCCCGCTTTTTCGCTAGAAGCATGTCGAACATGCTATCGGTATCGTCATCGGCGTCCAACACCAGCTGCACCAACCGGCGGGTATCGGGATCCATCGTCGTCTCGCGAAGCTGAGAGGGGTTCATCTCCCCCAGTCCCTTAAACCGCTGTACGTTGGGCTTGGCTCGCTTATTTTCTGCAGCGAGTCGCTCCAGAATACCGTTGCGCTCGGCGTCATCCAGCGCGTAATAGACTTCTTTGCCCACGTCGATACGATACAGCGGTGGCATGGCAACAAAAACATGTCCTGAACGGACTAAGGGGCGAAAATGACGCAGAAACAAGGCGCAAATCAGGGTGGCGATATGGAGGCCATCAGAATCTGCATCCGCAAGGATGCAGACTTTTTTGTAGCGCAGGCCCGACAAGTCATCGCTACCGGGATCAATCCCGAGCGCTACCGAAATATTATGCACTTCTGCCGACGCCAATATCTCCTGCGAGTCGATCTCCCAGGTGTTCAAGATCTTGCCCCTCAGCGGGAGGATGGCCTGAAATTCGCGATTTCGAGCCTGCTTGGCAGAGCCGCCGGCGGAGTCGCCCTCCACCAAAAATAACTCCCCCTGGTCGGGGTCCTCGGTTGTGCAGTCGGCAAGTTTACCCGGCAGGGCGGGACCCGACGCGACCTTTTTACGCACGACTTTTTTCGCCGATCGCAGCCTGGCCTGAGCACGGTTGATACACATCTCAGCCAAAAGCTCCGCTTCACTTGTGTGCTGGTTAAGCCAAAGGCCAAAAGCATCTTTAGCTACCCCTGACACAAATCCCGCGGCCTCTCGCGAGGAAAGCCGCTCTTTGGTTTGACCCGAGAACTGCGGATCCTGAAGTTTCGAAGACAACACATAAGCACATCGATCCCAGATGTCCTCTGCTGTCAATTTAACCCCTCGAGGGAGCAAGCTTCGAAGCTCACAGAATTCTCGTATCGCCTCGAGCAAACCCGAGCGTAGGCCATTGACATGGGTCCCCCCTTGAGCCGTCGGAATCAGGTTGACATAGGACTCGGTGATCAAGTCGCCGCCCTCGGGAAGCCACTGAATCGCCCAGTCTACCGCCTCGGTCTCCCCCTGAAAGTTGCAGGTAAAGGGCGCTTCGGGAATGACAGGAAAATCAATGGTCGCGTCGGCCAAATAATCAGCTATACCGTCCTCGTAATACCATTCGGTCTTTTCTTTTTTCTTTTCATCGAGCAAGGTGACTCTTAGGCCGGGGCAGAGTACGGCCTTTGCCCGTAGCACGTGTGACAGCCGTGACAGGGAGAAATTGGCGGAATCGAAATATTGCGGGTCGGGTATGAAACGAATGCCGGTTCCGGTGTTGCGCTTGCCACAGGTATCAACCACCTTCAGATCCGAAGCCTTCTCTCCGTTCTCAAAAGCCATTTCATACACTTCACCCTCTCGGCGGATCGTGACCTCGAGACGCGTTGACAAGGCATTGACCACTGAAACACCGACCCCGTGTAGGCCGCCGCTAAACTGGTAATTTTTATCGGAGAATTTGCCGCCCGCGTGGAGGGTCGACAAAATAACCTCAACCCCCGGCTTATTCTGAACCGGATGCATGTCCACCGGCATGCCCCGCCCGTTGTCCACGATGCTGATTGCACCGTCCCCATGGAGCGTCACGTCAATCTTGTCGGCATGACCACCGAGAGCTTCATCTACCGAGTTATCAATAACCTCCTGGGCGAGGTGATTGGGCCGGGTGGTGTCAGTGTACATACCAGGCCGCTTGCGCACTGGCTCCAGTCCGGTCAATACCTCAATTGCATCAGCGTTATATTGGCTCATGAATAAAGCCCAATCTCCCTAGCGATAATGTGTGACTGTGTTGCCATGTCCCGCAGCACGACCACGACCACGACCCTCCAGCGGTTTCGCGCATTTGCGCCACTGCGTTATGCCTTTAGGGCGACCGCTATCGTTGTTACGACTACTGATAACCCTGTCGTTCTGTGTTCGCGGGAAACAATCGAGCGTCCACTCGACAAATATCTGTTAACACCTCGCCATTTGGCAACAGCTCTAACCAACGATAGCCCGGACCAACCTGGTCGACTTTGAACTCTACCTGATTCGGCGCGAACTGTACGCAGGTTGAGGGCGCGGTTAACAGGCGAACCTTGTCAAAAACCTGATCGGTTGCCTGATGGACATGGCCCGACACCACTACTACTGACTTGTTACAGTCAGCTACGGCTGATAAAAGCCGTTCGGCGTTCGCGACCCGCTGTTCATCCAGCCAATCACAGCCGATAGGCTGTAACGGATGATGAAGCGCCACCAGCAAATGCCTGGCTTCGCGATTGGCTCGCGCCACCGCCGAGTTGAGGATGGCGAGCTCCTCGTCGCTCAGAAAACCGCCAACCTTGCCCGGCTGCTGTGAGTGCAACATCACAATGTGCCAAGCCCCCGCCTCAATCGCCCTGACAAATCGCATCGGGTACCGAGTCGAAACATCGGGGCTGTCGTGATTACCCGGCAGCCAGAAAGCAGGCGGGCCATCAACCGCGGTGAAGCCCTCAAGATAATGCTCGAGCCGCTGATAGGCTGCTGCGTCACCATCCGCAGCGATGTCACCCGTTACCAGCAACAGATCTGCTAGTCGCCCATCAGATGCCGCCAAGGAGAGCACCGCCTGTAACGACTGGTCCGTATTGATGCCCAGAAGTGCGTCTCCGTCTGAGGCACCCAAGTGAGTGTCGGAGATCTGCAGAAGGCGGACAGCACCTTCAATCGATAATGCTACTGGGTCGCGGGACACGGCGTCAGAAGTCATCAATAGCAGATAGGCATGTCGGCTCGGGCACATATCCCGACGCTAAAATAATGGCGAGTATCTCTGCGACATACCGGTTCTGCTGAAGCTTCTCGTCACGTTGATACATCGCGGGGTTGGGATACTCGTATCGCCCTTTTAACTGGTTGTGTCGTTGCAGCGCGACAACCTCGGCCATTTTGGCGTCGTGATAGAGCCTGACATCGAGGCGAATTCCCGCTCTCGGCAAGCCCGCAGGGCCACGCTGCATCAGTCTCAGTGTCGTGGTGTAACGGCAACGTTCAACGACGTCGATTGTTATGGAAAGTGCGCCTGACACCACTTCCGTGCGGTTGACGTTTTCGTAGCCAGGAAAGACTTTCGTCAGGCGCAAGTAGTTCGCCTCACAGATACTGTGAAGATCACCCAGATTTACGCTGTATCGCGACTCAAAGTCACTGGCCGAGTAGGCCATGGTCTTTCCTCCCCATGCTCCTGTGAGTGTAACAACACCGAGGCCCCTTAGCAGTCCAAAATATCACGAGCATTTTCAGGTGTGCAGGCTGTATACTCTATCGGGTTTTTTGCACGCTGTTCCAAGGAGCCCACTATGCCCCGCAAGTACCTGAAACCCTGGGGAATCGCACTAACAGCCCTTACGTTTTCTTGTTCTGCGCTCTCGGTAAGCGCAGAGACGTTACTGGATATCTATGAGTTGGCGCTCGAAAATGATGCGCAGCTCAAAGCGCAGGAGGCGCAGTTTCTTGCAAACGTTGAGAATAAGAATGTGGCGTTGTCCGCGCTACTGCCGCAAGTGCGGGCGGGATATGGCATCACGGGGACGGACGCCGAATCGGTAAGCCGGCAGATCGTTGGGTTCACCCCCGCCGGACAGCCCACGATTGATGATGGCTATAACAGAACCGATGTAAAAACTGATGGGTGGGATTTTGCGCTGGCCCAACCCCTGTTTGATCTCGGTGCGTGGTACAGCCTGCGCGCAGGTCAGGAGTTCAGTAAGCAAGCAGAAGCGGAATTTGCCTCTGCGACACAAAATTTAATTGTTCGGACCGTCGAGGGCTACCTCGGAGTTTTGCGGGCCCAGGACAATCTTGCCGCTGCTGAGGCTGCCGAACGCGCCTTCAGCCGGCAACTCGAGCAAACCCAGCAGCGATTTGAAGTGGGCCTGATTGCCATTACCGACGTCTATGAGTCGGAGGCGGCGAGGGATTTAGCCGAAGTCCAGCGTATCGTCGAAGAGAACAACGTGGCGGTAGCCAAAGAGCGGCTCTCGATCCTGACAGGTCAGGATCACGGCTCCTTGTACTTGCTGAGCGAGGAGTTTGAGGCCAACCCGCCAACACCTGCAGACAGGGCTGAGTGGGTCAAGATGGCGCTCGATAACAACTACGATCTTGCGGCGGCTCGATATGCTGAAGAATCCGCTCGCCAATCGGCCAAAGCCAGTGCGTCCCAGCATGCGCCAACCGTTACCGCCTCCTATCAATACTCAGATACCGAGACCGAGGGTACGCGAACCGCCGATCCCACACCTATCTTCCTCGTTCAACCCCAATCCGACGATCAGCGGGAAGTGTGGCAGGTTCGGGTTGATATGCCGTTATTCTTAGGGGGTAGGTTACACGCCCAAAGACGCCAGTCAGCTCAGCAACACGTAGCGGCGATGGAGTCGCGTATTAACCTCGAGAGAACAACGATTACCAATGCACGCTCTTTGCACATGACCGTTGCCTCTAATTCAGCGCGGGTCAAGGCGCGCAAGCAATCGATTCGCTCCGCGGAAAGCGCACTAGACGCTACCGAGGCAGGGTATGAGGTAGGTACACGCAATATCGTTGATGTCCTCAATGCACAAAACTTGCTCTATACCTCTCTGCGGGACTACGCAAACGCCCGCTATGACTACGTCATCAGCCTGTTGAAACTGAAAGAAAACGCAGGGTCACTGTCACCAGATGATGTCGCGATGCTGAACAGCGCACTCGTGCCACCACCCGCGCCCACTGCAGGGGGCGGAGCCGCGTCACCCTAAACATGTCTGCCGCGGTCATCGCGCACAAGCGTTTGCTGAGCCTGCCGATAGTTCTGCCGCGGCCGCCCCACGGCGGCACATTTGGGTAAGGCCCTTGTCAAATACCCAACCAACTAGACGAGGCGGGTTGTTACTCTACGACCTGCTGTTGCACCTGCTATCACCGCTTCTACTTCTGTTAACGCTGATTGACGCCAAACGGAGGGGGGGTGGTTTCGCTTATATTAGAGAACGCTTTGGTTGTTTTAGGAGAAGCCCGGCCAACACCAGGCTGTGGTTTCATGCCGCATCAATTGGCGAAGTCCAACTGGCACTGCCTCTTATCACCGCCTTTAGCAGCAAAGGTGTGCTGCTCACCTGCAATACCCCCGAGGCATTTCGGCTGGCAAAAAAGCAGCTTAGCGCCGACGTCCAAGTCCATTTTTGTCCACTTGATTTTGGCTGGGCGGTAAACCGGCTGCTATCACACTATCAACCGCGTGCCCTTTTCGTCATTGAGACCGAGCTATGGCCTAGGCTATTCGCCGCCGCTCACCGACGCAGCATCGGAATCTACATTATCAACGGTCGGGTCGGTCACAAGACGGCGGCATCACCGCGCCTTATCAGGCAGCTCTATCGACAGGCACTGGCTCAGGTTACTTATGTGTGGGCCAGAGAGCCGATTGATCAGCAACGGTTTATCGCCCTCGGTTGCCCGGAGAAGCGCATCAGTACTGTCGGTGACATCAAGCTATCGCGCCCGGCGAATGCAGAGCTGCCGACCAGTCCACTGCTATCGACGCCCTATTCACTGGCCATCTCAACCCACCATGACGAAGAGCAAAAAATTGCCCGCGCCTGGATGGCCGCAGGCAAAGCCAACCTGCTCGTCATTATTCCAAGGCACCCCCCAAGAGCGGCAAGTATTGCCAAGGAATTATCGGAGAAAGGGCTCATTTGTCACCGGCGAAGTGAGTCACCCACTCCCCCCAATCCGATCGACGTTTACATAGTCGACACTATCGGCGAGGTGGCAGGCTTTTGTGCACAAAGCGAGTTTGTTTTTGTCGGTGGGTCGCTTGTCCCCGTAGGCGGCCATAACGTGATGGAGCCGGCGATGCTCGGCAAGGCAGTCATCACAGGACCTCATACTCACACCCAGGAGACCGCGGTAGATTATTTATCAGAGAACAACGCCATCGCCATCGCCGCCCGGGAGGACGAACTGGCCTCGCTGTGGCAAAAGCTATCAACCGACAAGGAATGGCGCCACCAGCTGGAAGCCTCTGCCAAACGCGCCGTCGATAAACTTCCGGACAGAATTCAGCTCTATCGCGATCACATTAGCAAGCTGGTCGACTAGCCAGCACGTATCTCTCCACGGTTAACTTGGACCTGCGATGGGCTCAACCCTGCAGCTAGCTTTTAACGAGCGAATTCCGTTTCATAACCCCGCATGAGGGATTTCCAGGCGGGGCTCTCAGGGTTTGCACTTTCGGGGCTTATTTTGCACAGTGATCGCTGAAAGCGTTGAAGGTTGGCACGCCGCCATGTGCCCGCCGATGTAGTCGACATAAATCGACACTTATCGAAATCGATGAGAAACCACTGGTCTTGTCTATTGAGCACATTGGTTACGTTCAAGTCGTGATGAAAAACTCCAGCCCGATGAAATTCAGCAATCGTGCTCCCCACCGACAGCCAGCACTCCTCTGACATGGCGCCCTCGATAACCAAGGACGCCAGGGAGGCACTTTCGGTAATGCGCTCAGTGATCAAACTGCCCCGGTAAAAAAACGGCCCTACTTTCACTGCATAAGCAGCCACCGGAGTCGGCACAGGCAGTCCCAAGGTGCGCATCTGACAAAGCAGATTAAATTCCCGAACCATGCGTGTGCGCGTAAAGCCGGTAAATAAATAAGCGTCGGTGAGAAGGTGTTGCATCATGCCCCCACGCACATACCGCTTCAACACCCATTGACCCTCGGGAGCAGACAAAAACCACACCGCACCGCGACCCTCACGATGGTGAGAGGCTTTGTCGCCCCAGTGCAGGGGATCAAATAGAGCCGCCTTGGCATCCTGCACAAGACAACTGTCGTACACTATGCACTGGTCGCGCTGGTGTTGTATTGCACGCTCGATAGTGGGTTTCATGGCGACCGCTCTGAAATGACTTTGGTTTTTAGAGGCACTGTGTCGGGATCGTCAATGAAAGATACCACATGCACACCAAAATCGATTTGCATCATTCGCCTGTCGGCTATTGGTGATGTCTGCCACGTGACAGCCATTGTGCAGGCTATTCAGGCCGCCTACCCCGCGGCGAGTATCACCTGGATCATCGGCCGCGTGGAATACGAATTACTCAAAGGTCTGCCGGGCATACAGTTTGTCGTTTTCAATAAGAGCCTCGGGATCAGGGCGTACCGGGACGTCCGAAAAACCCTCGTCCCACTGGGGCAGTTCGATCTACTGCTGCATATGCAAACCTCGCTCAGGGCCAATGCTCTGGCGTGGATTGTCAACGCAAAAAGAAAGATCGGTTTTCCAAAGACAAAAAGCAAAGAGCTGCACAGTGTCGTGGTCAACGAGCGCATTGAAGATCAGGTCGATTTTCATGTTCTCGATGTCTTCAGGGGCTTTGCCGATGCGCTGAATGTTCAGCCGTTTGAAGCACGCTGGAATATTCCGGTTTCCGATGCGGCGGTGCAGAGAGCAGTTAGTCTCATCCCCCAGAACAAAGGCGCCGTAGTGATTGCTCCCTCTGCGAGTAACCCTGAGCGAAACTGGCTCCCAGAGCGATATGCACAGGTCGCTGATTTTTGTGGTGATAGAGGATTTGACGTGTTGGTTACCGGTAGCCCCGCCGATAGTGATATCGGCATGGCCAAGGCGATCTGTGGCCTGGCGAAAGTCCGCGTGGTTAATGTTGCCGGCCAAACCACGCTACAAGAGTTGCTCGCCATCTGCGGACGTGCCCAAGTCGTGATAGGCCCGGATTCGGGCACGCTTCACATGGCCACTACACAAGGCACGCCGGTCATCGGACTATACGCACATAGCAATCCACAGCGCACAGGGCCTTATCTTTCTCTGAACAACGTCGTTGACGTCTACACAACCAGTTTAGACGCATTAGGGATACCCCCAGCAGAGCGTCGATGGGGATTGCGGCTCAAAGGCAGCGAGCTGATGCGCGCCATTTCAGTAAAGATGGTGCTCGAAAGGCTCGACGCACTGCTAATCGCCTATGATCGTGATTGAGCAGCGGGACTGGCCAATGTAGGTCCTGCCAACGCCAGGCTCCATATAACGATAAGCGCATGATTTACCTTGATATCCAGAAAGTTACTTTCTGTGAGACCAAACAGATGAAAGTATATCTGTGCGATAAACAAACCGATGAAGAGCAATCGTTGCTCTGAGTGTGCGGCGGCCTTAACGCCCCGAAAGGTGATGATCAGCATAGTGATGATCAAGCCGTTGTAGGCGGCAAACGCCGCTGCACCCCCATCTACCCAGGCCTGTAAATAATTACTGTGAGCGTGGCTAATAAAGTCAGCATCGTTCGCGCCAATTACGTCGTAGTAAGCGGGTAGGTGCGAAGAGCTCACCCCGGCTCCATAGCCGACCCAGGGACTATCGGTAATCATAGCCAGATAAGCCTGCCAAAGCGGCAAGCGAACACTCAGAGATCGATCGGGCTCCTCGCCAGCAAAAGCAATTTTGTCAACAAATCCACTGCCTGTCGGCAATAAAGTCAATGCAGCCAAGCCGAGGGTGAGCACGACTACACCTAACGCCGCTCGTCGACCTAGATCACCCGCCCTCTCCATCATCATAAGCCCCAGCAGAACGCTCCAGAAAAGGCCCAGATACGCTCCTCTTGTTCCACTGTAAAGCACGGCAACAATCCCCGCTAACGTCGCTACCGGAAGCAACCATGCGGCGTGCTGACCCGGTTCCCTACAGCCGGTAAGACGGGCGACTGAAAGCGGGAACAGCAAAAAAGCGAACATGCCTACGACCCCGGCATAGGACTGGGGCAGACTATAAGTTCCCTGTGCACGGTAACGCTCTCCACTCAGATGTAAACCGGTTTCCCGCCCTGAGAAATCGATGCCGCACCAGAACTGTAGCGCCCCGTAGAGTGATATCAGACAAAGTAAACCGGCCATCAATGCGAGCCCTGACCTGATAGCTGCATCGCCAGCACGTTGAAATACAAATACCAAACACAGCCAAAACAGCATCCAACGCAAACTTCTAACTTCATCAATGAAATCAGTTGTCAAATATTGCTCGGTAGCAAGCGGCAAAACACACAGCGCCGAAAAAACCATCGCCAAGAAAAAGGGCCACTTGATGCTAATACCAAAACTTTGGCATGGGAGATTCAGATCACCTTTGAATAGCGCACCAACCATGACAACAACAGTGATCACGGAGAGCAGTTCGGCTATCGACAATGAAATAAGCAACGATCCAGGCAATAACAACGCAAGCCAGTAACAGGCGCGGTGTAACCCATTAGGGGCGAACAGCCCATCATTCATGGGTTTTACTCATCCGCAAACCTAGTAGCTGGAGTTCCTTCGAAAAGGCGTAAACCGATTCGGCCATGGCCACGACCAGCCCCCGATAACCGGAAAAAACAAGCCCTCGGATTAGAAAAACCTTGATGAAGGTGAACGGGAAAATGAACGATAACTTCGCAATGCTCCCTCGTTTGCCGCATCGATGCTTATCCTGAGCACGCAGCACCGCATATTTCAGCTGTTTCGCAAAAAATACTTCGGGTGCGCTGTAACCAAAATGATGTAGTTCGCCGTGTGCGGTGACAACCGCGCCGTCAACCTCTAGGTTTTCATGCACGGTGCGATCCTCTGGATAACGGGCAAAGCCCCGCTTAAACATACGAATGATTTTTCTTTTTCTCGATAATCGATGAAGAGGCTCACCCAAGATGAAATCGTTGATGGGTATCTTGATTGCTGAAATATCTTCCCGTGCCGCCAATTTAATGAGCTCCTCAGCTAACGCAGGGGGCACCACCTCGTCACCGTCAACGTTAAAGAGCCAGTCGTGTTTGCACAAACCCGCCGCTAGCGCCTTTTGCTTGGAATAGCCAAGCCAGTCTCGCTGATAAACGGTAGCGCCCATTCTCCGGGCAATCTCTGCTGTGCCGTCAGTAGAGCCCGAATCAACGACTACGACTTCCTCGAAACAGCTAAGGCTATCGATCACGGCGGAGATATGCTCCGCTTCGTTAAGGGTCACCAAAAAAGCGCTGATTGCGGTTCGGCTCATTGATTTCACTAAAACAAAAAAGCAAGGGTACCAGTGGCACCACTAACGGCTCAAACAATTCCGCTAATCGAGGCTGGCGCTCTTTCCTTCGTCCGTCTGGCGCATCGACCACAAACACGCATATTTGTGAAACGCATACTGCGCTAGCACCCCAGCCATAAGCAGTCCGCGCCAACCGTCGAGGATGCCCAGGCGAAAAATAGCCTGATGGATAAAATCCGTGAGCAACCGGAGGTACGCATAGGATAAAGACGCTTTCTTCCCAGCCTTAAACTTGTCCTGCGCACTTAACACGGCATAGCTAGTGTGCTTGTCGATTAAATGGCGATAACTTCGCCAGCTGTGGTGGGTGAGCGGCTGACGGGCGGTCATACTCTTTTCTTTTGGCAGCACGAGGGTTTCATGTACCGACCGCTGCTTAAAGCTGGCCCCTGTTTTCAGAAATAGCTTCCCTTGAGGCGTCGAGTAACGGCCAAATCGTAGCGGCTTACCGAAAAGCAGAGTTCGCCAAGGAAATTTTACGAGCGTGACGTTACTGGGTGGACCGGCCAAAAAGGCCTCTATTTCTTGCCTGAGCGCAGGGCTGACTTCTTCATCAGCATCGATGTTAAGTACCCAGTCATGCCGGCATTTTTCAAGTGCTCGATTACGCTGGGCACCAAACCCGGGCCAGTCCGTAGAAAAAACCTCGCTGGAATAACTCTGGCATATCTCAAGGGTGCCATCGGTGCTACCGCTATCGAGAATAACCAGCTGGTCGACCCAGGAGGCAAGAGATTTTAAACAAGCGTCGATGCGATCGGCTTCGTTACAGACGATGACAAAACAGGAAAGCTTTCGCCGCATGACCTGGCTACTCCAAACCCGAGGGTAAGAACTGCTGCACTTTATCCCAAACAGCGCTGGCAGGAAGTCCCGTTTTACTGCCAACCAAGCAAAACAGGGCCGGATTGTCAGGACCAAACGTGAACGCTGGCTGCCAGTGCTCAAATGGATGGGCTTCGTGACCCAGCAGGGTCTGTGCACATTGGCTGGTGCCGCATTCCACATGGAATTCATCGATCATCCCCGTCGAAGCGCCGTGTAGGTAGTACAAAGAGTACTCGGTCCATTTTGAGCGGAGCAGCCGGCCAAGCGTCCAATTGCTGGGGTGTGTGGGGCGGTGCAAACGACACAGGCGATCAATCCAGGTGCCCCGTCGAGGCGTGAGCTCCGACGTCAAGGACATGCAAATTTCTCTGGAGAGAATCGCCGGAGTAATCGACATACCCCACACCGGGTCACCCACCTCAGGCGACACGCCCAGAATTCTGGCCGACGAGGCCCACCACTTTGGATGCAAGCTTCGGTTTTCGTATTGGATAAGCGCTTTATCACCAGGGCACAGGTCGCTGACAGTAACAGGTCTGGTACAAAACACATCGGCATCAAAGGTGATGAAAAAAGGGTTTGCCAACATCCTGGGGGCCGCCAACTTCAGGATCTGTTGCTTCCTCCAGCCTCTTAGCCGGGGGTAATTTTGCAGCTCTGGTGCCAGGACGGATTCGCTCGTGACATGGATAGGCAGGGTTTTCCACGTCGAGAGATGCGCCCTAACCTGCTCTACTTCCTCATCGGGAGCAACTACTAGAAACGTTCCGAACAGCTGTCTATCGCCAAAAGCAGACAGTGAAGCCATCAAAATATCGGCCCGAGCGAGATCCTCTGTACCGTAGCTGCCGCTGACTTTTAAGGGCAGGATGCCATCAAGTTTCATAAAGGTCCCGAAAAGATAAGGTGGAATTGCTCTGCCGCCATCAACCTAACAGCGACTTGGAGAATCGCCGCATTCTCCGACCCACTGCTCAATGTGAACCGCCGCTCTCTATGAGGCGTCGCTTCACCGCCACCAATGTCAGCGGGTTGGACATCGCGACTGGCGTTTCAAGCGGAGCGCCAGGGCTTCTCGACTGCGTGTACCAAAACTCCAGTGCTGCGTTTATAGTGTTGCCCCCAGTCAGGGCCACATAATAGGATCAGCGAACCAAGCTTGCCAGCCCCACTGAGATCGACCGATATTTTACGGGTTTTGCAAGGAGGGTGAGGGTGCTGACAAAGGAGCCCTCACATAGTCGCTGGGAAAATTCCTTCACGGCGCACGAGGAGAGGCCGCTTTCATGACCCTACCACCCCCCCCTGAAGTTGTGGGCTTTCTTCCTGAGCACGAGGGGGAGGCACTCCACCAGTTGGGCCTTTTGGCAGGACCCCTAGGGCCTCTTCTGGAAATAGGCAGCTGGTGTGGTCGCTCTACCATATGGCTCGCACACGCGGCCAAAGCGACGGGGAGTGTAGTGGTTGCGCTTGATCATCACAGAGGGTCTGAGGAACACCAGCCGGGAGAATTTTTTCATGATGACGCGTTTGTCGATGGCCACGGGCGGGTCGACACGCTGTCAATTTTTCGACACAACCTAGCCACTGCTCAGGTGGAAGATGTCGTCATTCCGGTGGTCACAGACAGCGGGTCTTTTTCGCGCTGGTGGCAGGGCTCCTTCGGCATGGTATTCATTGATGGTGGGCACAGCCTCGAGGCAGCCCTAACAGACTGGCGCCATTTCGGTCCCAAGGTGGCGCCCGGGGGCATTCTGGCCATCCACGATATCTATCCCGATGTCGCCACAGGCGGACAGGCGCCCTTCACCATCTGGCGCCTCGCCCTCGCTTCGGGTTTGTTTGAAGAACACTCGCGTACCGACACCCTGTGGGCCTTGCGACGCCTCCCGGCAAGCTAA
>Ga0255777_10003068_pt1 | contig 14441 bp, 16 predicted proteins | sample 101ome_15_FD_179975 | JGI IMG/M metagenome (GOLD analysis project Ga0255777, IMG submission 179975) | Coastal salt marsh microbial communities from the Groves Creek Marsh, Skidaway Island, Georgia - 101402AT metaG (version 2) | ecosystem: Environmental > Aquatic > Marine > Intertidal zone >...
CTCCCCTCTTCTTTCAGTAGATGGATGGACAAATAATACAAATATAAATCTATTTGATTATATTGATGAAAACTCATGGATTAAAAATATATTAGCTACTGATATTTCTGTTGATGGAACACTTCAAGGTCCAAATCTTAATATATATAAAAATCTATTAAATTATAAAAATATAAACTTAATAGCATCTGGTGGCATTGGATCTATCAATGATATTTACAACCTAAAATCAATATCATGTAATGAATGCGTTGTAGGTAAGGCTATATATGAAAATAAAATATCGCTTGGGGATTTGCTAAATGTTAACTAAAAGAATTATTCCATGTTTGGATGTTAAAAATGGATATGTGGTTAAAGGTATAAAATTTAAAAATCATGAGATTGTTGGATCGATTTTAGATTTGGCAAGTAAATATAATGAAGAAGGTGCTGATGAGTTAGTTTTTTATGATATTGGTGCAAGTACTTATGATGGTATTGTTTCTAAAGAATGGGTAAAACAGATTGCAGAACTTATTAATATTCCTTTTTGTGTTGCAGGTGGAATAAAAAATCTTATAGATGCAAGAGATATTCTAAACAATGGTGCAGATAAAATTTCGATAAATTCTCCAGCTCTAGCAAACCCTAGTTTAATACAAGAGTTAGCAAATGAGTTTGGAAGTCAATGCGTTGTTGTAGGTATTGATTCTAGATATACAGATAACAAATATATTGTCTATTCTAATACTGGAGATGAAAAAACAATAAAAAATACACAAATAGAAACTAAAGCATGGATAGATCAAGTTCAAAATCTTGGTGCGGGAGAAATCGTTTTAAATTGCATGAATAAAGATGGTGTTAGAGATGGGTATGACATCAATCAGTTAAATATTATGTTAAAAAATTGTGACGTTCCATTGATAGCATCTGGTGGAGCGGGAACAAAAGATCACTTTAAAGATGTACTCACCAAGACTGAATCTAGTGGAGCTCTTGCTGCAAGTGTATTTCATAAAGACTTAATTAAAATAAACGAACTGAAGGATTTTTTAAGAAAAGAATCAATAAACATAAGGTATTAAAAATGGATATAGATAATTTAAAGTATGATGAGAAAGGTTTAATTCCAGCAATAATTCAAGATTCCCTATCTTTTAATGTTTTAATGCTTGGATATATGAATAAAGATTCTCTACAACACACACTTAAGACTGAAGAAGTTACTTTTTTTAGCAGATCAAAACAGAGGCTTTGGACTAAAGGTGAAACATCAGGTAATAAATTATTACTAAAATCAATTGAATTTGACTGCGATAAAGATGCTTTATTGGTTAAAGCAGAACAATTAGGACCAACATGCCATCTAGAAAATTATTCATGCTTCAAATCAGAGAAAAAAAATTCTTTTTCAATAATAGCTAAACTTGAAGCTACGATTGATGAAAGAAAGGCTGAGTCTTTAGAAAATTCTTACGTAGCATCTTTGCTTAATAAGGGTGTTAAAGAAATAGCAAAAAAAGTTACTGAGGAAGCAGGTGAAACATCAATAGCAGCAGTTACAAATGATGGAAGGCTTATTGATGAATCAGCAGACTTATTATTTCATCTGCTAGTTCTTCTAAAAAATCAGAATTGTTCTTTTAAAGATGTGCTTAAAGAATTAAACAAACGGTCTTCTAATCAATAGATTTAATCTCTACATACTCAATTAACATACGCCCTCTATCTTTATCAGATAGATTAGAGCATTCTTGATCTTTACAATAATATCTTTGATCAGGAGTACCTCCTCCATTTCCACCAACTGCAACATTTAAAATTAGATAGAAATCATTATTAAAAGGCCAATAATCATTGTTGAATTCTGTTTGAGTATTTTTATCAATAGAAAAATATGGATCTGTTTGAGTATCTAAAAAATACTCTATTTTGTCAGTCTGCCATCTCATTGTTACAGAATGAAATTTATCATAGAAATCTACATCTGCTGGAACACCCCTAATTTGATATATATTTCTAGCAACGTTAGATCCGAAATGAATTGTTGATTGGGTTTCGTAAGCTTGATGATTTTGCATATGCTCAACCAAGTCATTTTCTCCATCAACTGGCCATCGTTTTTGTCCTTCAACAAATCCTTGGGGAAGCATCCAAATTGCTGGCCAATGGCCCATACCCTCAGGATGTTTAAAGCAAACAGTTACCTCTGTACCAGGTGAAATAATTTTTTTACCAGATGTCATTATACGCGCTGAAGTATAATCCCAAGTGTAGTTACAAGACTTATCTGAACAATATGGATCAGGCAATGGATCGTCTTCGTTAAAAATTGGTTGTATTTTTAATAGGCCGTCTTCAATAAAAGCATTTTCAGTTGTATTCTTTTCTTGGTTACAGTTTTTTGAATATCCGTCATTGCAACTTGTGTAATACTGAGCTTCGTTATTACCCCATCCTTGTATAAAATCATCATCACCGTTTGGACAACCAGGATTTACACAAAAACCATTTGATTCTTGATAAGTAAAAATATTCTCATCTAGAACATCTGAATCAAATTCTTCGATCCAGTAAGAAGATGAATCATTTACTGGAGTTGCGCAATATGAATCTTTGTTTACATCATATATAGAAGTAGAGCCACCTGAACCTCCAGAGCCACCTGAACCTCCAGAGCCACCTGAACCACCTGAGCTACCATCATCAGAAGGACCGCCTCCTCCGCCTCCGCCACATGAAATAAGCAAAGTCAATAACAAAAAGTTAAGTAAGGATTTTTTATACATTTTATTTGAGATGGTTGATTACGAACAAATTATATTAGTTTTCTTTAACAAAATCATTAGTAAGTTCTTTCATTTCACCTCTTAGCACAAACAATGCAATTAAATTTGGTATTGATACAAGTGCTACTACTACATATGCAATATTCCATACAATAGTTGTATCAATAACTGCTGCTAAAATAAAACATAAAACATAGAAATTTCTATACCAAAAAACACCTCTTTCACCAAAGATATATGCAGTTGATCTATCCCCGTAATAACACCAAGTTATTGCAGTTGAAAATGCAAATAAAAGAAGCGCTATTGCAACCAACTTGCCACCATATTCACCAAAAACACCTTGAGAAAATGCTTTTGCCGTTAACTCAGCCGAGCTAACTAATGATTTTCCTTCTAAAATAACTGATTCAGATATTTTTCCATCAACAATATTTAAAGTTCCTGTGTATAAATTTTTATTATTATTTATAACTTTTATATCTTCAGCAATTGATCTCGAGTGAAGAACTGTAATCTCAGAATCAATCAATCTTCCTTCTTCTATATAAATAGTTCCAGAATATTTTTTTACATCTGAGTCTAAGGATTGAACAAAATTTGTTAATTCATTTATTTGATCTGGATAAACATATGAGCCATCATCATTTTTTTTATCAGAATATATTCCATCAAGAATAACCATGTCTGTTTTAGCAAATGTTGTATCAAATTTTTGAGTCCAAACTCCACTTGATAATATAACTAATGCTGTAACACTACAGACTACAATAGTATCTATAAATGGTTCGAGTATTGATACAACTCCTTGGTCAATAGATTTGTTTTTAGACGATGCATGAGCAATTGGCGATGAACCTTGACCTGCTTCATTAGAGTACAAACCTCTGGCAACACCATATTTTAAACTCATTGCAAAGCTGGCACCAAGAAAACCACCCACTGCAGCAGAGCCTGTAAATACTTGAGAGAAAATAGCATTAAAGGAAGGTATTATATTTTGATAATTCTCAGTAAGAATAATTAAAGCGCCACCAAAATATATTAATCCCATTATTGGTATTATCTTGCTTGCAACCGAAGCAATTCTTTTAATACCACCAATAATTATAATCCATAGGAGAATACCTAAGAATAATCCTGTAAATAGTTTTGGTACTGAAAACTCAGTATTCATTACCAATGCTATATTGTTGATTTGCGGCATATTTCCTGATCCAATTGCTGTAATCATCATTAAAAAAGCAAATAAGATTCCTGCCCACTTCATATTTAATGCACTTTCAATATAGTACATTGGACCACCAGAAATTGACCCATCTTCTAATTTAGTTCTATATTTGTGACCCATTGTTACTTCAACAAATTTTGTAGTCATACCAAATATAGCTGTTATCCACATCCAAAATATAGCTGCTGGCCCCCCTGTCCATATAGCTAAAGCTACGCCACCAATATTACCTGTGCCGACTGCTCCAGACATCGCTGTTGTTAGGGCCTCAAATGCAGTTGTTTCACCATCAGTATCTGTTTTTTTATTCTTTCCAGAAACTATATGCCAAGCTTTTCCAAAGAACCTAAATTGAGGAAAGCCAAGATATATAGTAAAAAATATGCCAGTTCCAACTAATAAAATTGGGAACCACCATGACCCACTTAAATTGCTATCAAGTAAAATTAAAAATTCATTAAATTGGTCCATAATTTATTCCTTATTTTGCCACCAAGCCTCAAGCTCTGTATAACCACCAATATCATTACCATCTATTTTGATCTGAGGAAATGTTCTTGCTGTAGGGAAAATATTAAAGAATTCTTCTCTAGTAAAATCTTTGTCTAATTCTTTGTATGAATATTCAAGCCCCTCTCTTTCGCACAAAGCTTTTGCTTTATCGCAGTATGGGCAGAAGGTTTTTCCGTATATTTCAATCATCATGATATTATTCCTTTATTGTTAATTTATTATAATCAAAATGTCATTATTTAGCCTTAAAGATAAATCAATTTTAATAACCGGTAGTTCTAAAGGTATTGGAAAGTCTATAGCTCACCAATCTGCGCATATGGGCGCTAAAGTAATTATATCATCAAGAAAACTAGATGCTTGTGAAGCTACTGCTAAAGAGATAAATGATGATATTGGTGAAGAGGTTGCTTTTCCTATAGCCTGTAATATAGCCGATGATGATCAATTAAAAAATCTTGTAGATAAAACCATTGATACTCTGGGAAGTATTGATACTTTGATCTGTAATGCTGCAACAAATACTTTTATGGGATCTATGCTTGATATGAGCATTGAACAGTTTGATAAAGTTATGCACAACAATATTAGGTCCAATCAACTACTATGTAACTTATGTCTTCCAAGCATGATAGAGAAAGAAGATGGGTCGATAATAATAATCTCAAGTATTGCTGCAATCAAAGGCAGTCCAATGTTGGGTGCTTATAATATTAGCAAGGCAGCAGATGTTATGATTGTAAAGAATATAGCAGCTGAATTTGGTCATAAAAATATTAGAGCTAATTCTATAGCTCCTGGCTTAATTAAAACTGACTTTGCAAAAGGACTATGGGAAAATCCTGATATTTTGAAAGCAGTGTTACACACCAACCCTATGAAAAGAATTGGTGATCCAGATGAGATAGCAGGTGCAGCTATAATGCTGTCTTCAAAGGCAGGTAACTATATTAATGGGCAAACAATAGTTATTGATGGAGGCACTATTGCTGTCGGATAGATTGTTTTAATTCACTACAAAAATAATTTAAAACATGGGTCTCATTTATTGATGAAACGTTATAAAAATCATGACGTAAGTCATTGAGTTCAACAATAATATTTGAAATTTTTAAATTACTAAATTTTTTGGAATTAAAACTTTCATATGTGCCGCTTAAACTTTCATTTGTTAATTTTGACTTTAAAAGTATTTTTAAGAACTCTACTAGATAATTTATCTTTGAAATAAAGTTCATATCTAAATCATTAATATATTTTATTGCTTGTCCTTGATCAATTTTTAAATTTAAAAATTGATTAATAATAGAAATAAATTCTTTATATGAATTATGTTTATCGCTCTGGATATCATCAACTATATTTAATGGCATTGCATAACTTGGAAAATCAGTTGATGAATAATCAGTAATTCCATGTTTAATTAACCATTCATCAATTTTATATGCTGATATATGCGGTATATTGAAAACCTGACATCTGCTATAAATAGTTTGTTTTAATGACTTAGGTCTACTAGTCGTCATAATAATATATGAATATGAAGCTGGCTCTTCTAAGGACTTAAGAAGCGCATTTTGGGATTCTTCATTCATGCTGTCAGCATTCATAATACAAACAACTTTATTTTTTGATATTGATGGAGTTAGTGTTAAAAAGGAAACTACATCTTTATATCCTTTTTCATCATCCCAGTACTTGGATTCTTGTTTTTGCTTAATAATATCTTTTAAGTAAATTTTTTCTCTATCTAGAAGATAGAAATCAGGATGGTGATCTGAATTAAATAATGATTGATTTTGGGGATCTAAACCTTCATTAAAATTTGAAATTATTTTTTGTGATATTTCCCTTGCTAATATTTTTTTTCCTATACCAGATGGACCATTTATAATAATGCCATGGGGTAAATTATTAAAATTTATTTGGTTATAAATATCATTTAACCAATCGTACTTTTCTATACTCATAGAATAATATCAACAAACGAGATTATGTCTTTGTGCAATTCATCAATAGATTTTTTAGCATCTAGTACTTTAATTCTATTAGGTTCATTTTGACTAAGATCTAAATAACCAGATCTAACTTTTTCAAAAAAGGCTATACCAGATGATTCAATTCTATCTTTTTTATCATTAAGCTTTCTCTTAAAACCTTCCTCTACTTCAATATCAAGCAAAAAAGTAATATCAGGTTCAGGACATTTAGTAAAAGTTATTAGGCTATTGATGATTTCTTGAGATAAGCCTCTTCCAAACCCTTGATAAGCTAGAGATGCATCATAGAATCTATCAAATAAAATTATATCTTTATCTGAATAATTTATTTTCTCACTGATTAATTGTGCCCTAGCAGCAAACATAAGCAATAACTCAGATTCATTAGATAAGTCAGCAGATGTATTTAATAAAATCTCTCTAATATTTTCGCCAACCTGGGTTGAACCAGGCTCTCTAAGAACTTCAGTAGAAAGACCCTTGGATTCTAAATAAGTATCTAACATTGTTATTTGAGTAGACTTTCCAACACCTTCAACACCCTCGAAACTAATTATTTTCATTTATCCAGTCCAACCTTTTTAATCATATCCAAATGCTCGTCATATGTTCTTGAAAAATAGTGAGAGCTAGGAGAGTTTGCTACAAAAAAGAGATATTCACCTGGTGTTGATAAAATTGCAGCTTCAATTGAACTCATTGAAGACATAGAAATAGGAGTTGGTGGTAGTCCCTTATTCATATATGTATTGTATATATTATTCTTATCAAGGATATCAGATTTTCGAATATCTCCATCAAAATTTGGAAGCAATCCATATATAATTGTTGGATCAGCTTGAAGCTTCATACCAATACTTATTCTTTTTAAAAAAACGCCTGCTATGTCTGGTTTTTCAGAGTTATTCCCTGCTTCTTTCTCTATAATTGATGCTAATATCAAAGCTTGGTATTTATTTTTTAAAATATCATTATCAGGTCTCTTCATCCATATTGTATTTAATAAATCATCGAGTTTCTTATGGCTTTTATTTAACAGATCAGAGGCCTTCATACCTTTCTTGTAAAAATATGTATCAGGATATAAAACTCCTTCTTTAAAAGGATAATTTGTTTTTATGCATTTCAATAAACTACAGTCATTAATCAAAAAACTGTTTTCAAGCTCTTTTTCAATATCATAAACATTCATTCCTTCAATTATTGTTAAAGAATGGGTATATGTTTTACCTTTTACTAAAAGATCTATTATTTCTTTAAAGTCTTTATTTTCAATATTATATTCACCGGCTTGAAAAGATTTAATCGAGTTTGTATTTAAATAAATCCTAAAAAATAACTTATTTATTGAAGAGCTTAATTTTAGATTGTCGAGAACAGCATACATTGATGAACCCTCATAAACATCAATGAAGTTTTTATCTTGAATAGGATTAGAATTTAAGAATGCTTTGTAGGGTCCAAAAAAAGATAACCATACTATAGAAACGATAAATATTGTTCTTAAAAGTAGCATTGTGTATTTATAACTCATAAAAAAACGAGATTCCAATTAAATAGAATCTCGTTTTAAATATTTTTGATTGTTAGTTATGTATATAACTAAATATTAATTCTAAATAATTTAAGAATTTGAATTAATATATTCTACAGCGTCATTAACAGTTGAAATTTTTTCTGCATCTTCATCAGCAATTTCAAGATCAAACTCTTCCTCAAGAGCCATAACTAGCTCAACTGTATCTAATGAATCAGCTCCAAGATCATCAACAAAAGAAGAATCACTTTGGATTTCATCTAATGATGTACCCAACTGATCACTAACAATTTTTTTAACTCTGTCTTCAATACTCATAAATACTCCAAGGTAAAAACGTCGCTATTTTACATCTATTTATTAAAAGATGCACATTTAATTAAGGTAGTTGTTTTAATACATAAAAAGACCGCCATCAACGGAGATAGTTTGGCCAGTTATATATGAAGCATCCTCGCTTGATAGAAACACAACTAAATCTGCAATATCTTGAACTGAACCCAATCTTTTTAAAGGTATATCCTCAATGAGTTTATTTTTAGCATTATCGTCAAGATATGCAGTCATATCTGTCTCTATAAAACCTGGTGCAACTGAATTTACAGTAATGCCTCTTGAGCCAACCTCTTTAGCAAGTGATTTTGTGAAGCCACTCAAACCCGCTTTAGCTGATGAATAATTGACTTGACCAGGATTACCCATCAATCCAGATACAGAAGATATATTAATAATTCTTCCATATCTATTTTTAATCATATTTTTAATTAAAGCTTTAGTAAGGTTAAATGTTCCAGTTAAATTAGTTGAAATTACATTATCCCACTCTTCGTCTTTCATTCTTAGGAACAGTTGATCAGAAGTAATACCAGCATTATTAATTAATATGCTAGGCTTCAAATTATTATCTTTTAAGTATTCAACACAGTTATTTATTGAATTTCTATCTGCTATGTCTAATGCGAGTGGTATTAAATTATCTAATTTGCTTTCAAATTTAAATTCACTTCTAGAGGTTCCAATTACTGTATAGCCTAATTGTGCAAAACTTTCAGCAATGGCTGTACCAATTCCTCTTGATGCACCGGATATAAAGACAACTTCTTTGTTCATAATAATCCTTTAAGATCATCCTCAAAAGTTTCTGAAGACATTGATAAGATATTATCTAGTCCATTCGTTTTTGCAAGTCCAGATAAAACCTTTCCAGGACCACATTCAATTACAACTCCATCAAAAGACTTAATATATTCCATTGTTTTGGTCCATTGCACGGGTAAGGTCAGTTGCTCTATAAGTTTATTTGGTATATTGGCAATATCTTCCTCAATTTTTGCATCAACATTATGTATTATTGAAATGTCAGGTGTGATAAATGTATGTTCGTCTAATTCTTTTTTAAAGACGCTAGCAGCTTCATCCATCAAATTGCAATGTGAAGCTACGCTTACTTTTAACTGTATACACCTTTTTGCTCCAGCTTCTTTGCATTTATTAGCAGCAATTGTTGCTGCTTCATCAGAACCAGCTATTACTACTTGATTTGGCGAATTTATATTGGCGGGACTTATAACTTGACCAGTTTCCTCTTCAACAGCCTTACAGATTTGATTTATCTCATTAAGGTCTAAATTTAGGATTGCAAACATTGAGCCCTTTTGTGAGTTTTCCATGCACTTACCACGTTTATGCACCAGTGAAATAGCATCATCAATTTTGATTGAATTCGAAGCAAGTAATGCAGAATACTCACCTAGTGAGTGTCCTGCTAACAGATTTGGGGTTATATCAAAAAGATCTAAAAATTTTTTGTAATATAAATACGATGCAATTACTAATGCCGGTTGAGTTATTGATGTTTTATTAAGATCTTCTTCTGGACCATTTTTAATACAGTCAACTATGTCGGTATCTAAAACTTCTTTAGATATTTTAGTAATATTATCAAGCTCATCTTCTGAAAAAGAATTGAGCATGCCGATGGATTGTGAACCTTGACCTGGAAAGATTAGACTTATATGCCTTGGCATAATCTATTTAAACAGAGGTTTCTTCTGATTCCTCTTTTTCAACTTTTCTTAAATCTTTAACAAGTCTACCCTTATAAAAACCATCTTTGGTCATTTGATGACGTGCATGCTTTTCACCAGAAACTGGATCAATAGATAGAGTTGATGCTTTAAGAGAGTCATGAGATCTTCTCTGCCCTCTTCTAGATCTTGTTACTTTACTTTTTTGAACTGCCATAGTTACCCTTAAAAAAAACGTATCCTATCAAAATTATAGGATTATTGGTAGGTATATTTACTTTAATATATCTAAGAGTATTGTGAAAGCTTCATCAATTTCAGACTTAGCGTGAATCTTTATTCCATCTTGGTCGACAAACCTTATTTCTGATGAATGAAGTGCCATTCTTTTAATTTTTTTAGGTGATATCGTCTTACTAAAATTTTTATCTCCATATTTAGCATCATTTAGTATTGGATGTCCTATATGACTGCTTTGAACTCTAATCTGGTGAGTTCGTCCTGTAAAAATATCTATTTCTACAAAACAACTAGAATTTAATAGTTTTTTTAATTTAAATGATGATATTGCTTCTTTACCATTATCAGAATTCACAAAAGATTTGCTTTGATCAATGAAATGTTTATCAATCAATGTATTAACTTTTATGGTCTTCTTTAAATGGCCTTTAATAATAGCCACATACTTTTTTTTAACTTTATTTGAAGCTAGTTGGTTGTTGAACCATTTATTTGATTGTTTATTTCTTGATAAAACAAGACAACCTGAAGTTTCTTTATCTATTCTGTGACATAAATCAATTGAACTACCATAAATATCCCTTGCTATATCAATAATGCCAAAATTATTTTTACTACCAGAATGAACTGAAATTCCATAGGGCTTGTTAATTACTAAAAAATTATTATTCTCAAAAACAATATTATCTTTTATTAAGGAATGTAATTTGGGGTTTATAGCTACAACATTTTTATCTATGTTATCTAAATAAGGTGGAATTCTAATTTGATCACCGGTTTTAATTTTTTTGTGGGGTTTGACTCGTCCAGAATTAATTCTTACCTCTCCTTTTCTAATAATATTATAAATTTTAGATTTAGGAATATTTTTAAATATCGAAATTAGATAATTATCTAGTCTCCTCCCATTATTATCTTGGTTTACTTCTAATATTTTGACAGACATAAGACAAATCTATAGGATATACGGTTAAATAACTAGATAAACTAGATATTTATATTAAAAAAGAAAGATATATACAACAGTTTAATAACAACCCCTAACAGGGTTAATCATGTAAGCACTGAAGATAAGACTTACTGATAGAAGCTTAACTAAGCACACTGCTGCATTATCTTCCTATATTTAGGGAGAATAATATGAAAAGAATACTTATTAATTCATCTTATGGTGATGAATTGCGCGTAGCACTAGTTGATGGTGCTAAATTATATGATTTTGATACAGAATCACCGGATAAAGTCCTTTTAAAAGGAAGCATTTTTAAAGCTACAGTTTCACGAATAGAATCCAGTTTAGATGCTGCATTTGTTAATTTTGGATCAGAAAGACATGGCTTCTTGCCATTAAAAGATCTATCAAGTGAGTATTATAAAAAAACAAATGGTAAAACTGAATGTACACTTAAAGAAGGTCAAGAAATTGTAGTACAGGTTACAAAGGAAGAAAGAGGAACCAAAGGAGCTGCTCTAACAACTCAAATTGGTCTAGCTGGAAGATTTCTTGTCTTAATTCCTAACTCATCAAGATCAGGTGGTATATCGAGAAGAATAAGTGGTGAAGAAAGAGATCAAATTAAACAAGCTCTAGACTCAATAAATATTCCTGACAATATGAGTGTCATTGTAAGAACAAATGGTCTTGGAAGAACTAGTGAGGAACTAAGCTTAGATTTAGCCTATTTATTAGCTCTATGGGATGAAATTAATAACAATATTCCGAACACAGAAAGTCCTGCCCTAATTTATAGAGACGACAAATTAATAGTAAGGGTTGTAAAAGATTATTTTAAAGATGACATCGAAGAGATTTTAATAGATGACAAAAACACTTTTAATGAAGCAAAAGAATTTATAGATGCTGTACTTCCAGATCATGCAGATAAGGTTATGTTGTATGAGGAAGAAATACCATTATTTAATAGATACCAAATTGAATCACAAATTGAATTAGCTTTCCAAAGAGAAATATCTTTATCATCAGGAGGTTCGATTGTAATTGACCCAACTGAAGCCATGACGGCTGTAGATGTTAACTCTGCAAGATCAACTAAAGGCAAGGATATCGAAGATACTGCATACAAAACAAACCTTGAAGCGGCAAAAGAAATTGCAAGACAGCTTAGATTAAGAGACGTTGGTGGATTGGTGGTTATAGATTTTATTGATATGTTAGATCAATCTCATCAAGAAAAAGTAGAAGCTGCTTTTAGAAAAGCTGTTTACTCTGATAGAGCAAGAGTTCAAATTTCAGGTATTTCTAAATTTGGTCTATTAGAAGTATCAAGACAAAGATTAAGACCCTCACTAAATGAATCATATGATATTGAGCATGTATTAGTAAGAGGCCCAAGGTCGCTTGGTCAGTCAATCTTAAGAATAATTGGAGAGGATTCAGCAAAAGATAATACTGGTGAAATTCAAGTATATGTCCCTTCAGATGTAGCAAGTTATTTATTAAACGAAAAAAGAAACGATATTATTAATATTGAAAAAACAAATAATATTAGAGTTCTTATAATAGCTGATCCTTATAAATCAAGACCATACTACAAAGTAGTTAGAGTTAAAGCCTCTGATATTAAAAATGTTGATTCGTATGACTTAACACCCAAAAGTCCTGAGCCAGATACAAGCTGGAGAGATGATAAAAATCAATCTAAGATGATGAAGCCTGTAGTTGATGGTATTAAGCCACCAAAAATGCCTAAAAAGAAAAAAGATGGATTGGTGTCTTGGATTAAAAGTATTGCGGGTATTGATTCAGAAGATAAGCCTAAAGCTAAAACTAAACCTAAAAGAGCTAATCAGAATAGAAGAAAAAAACCGACTAGTGGCAATAAACCAAAACAAAATCAACCTAGAAATGTTAATAAAAAAAATGTTTCCACTAAACCAAAAAAGACTCCACAAAAGAAAAAAGAGCCTAATAAATTAAAAACTGATTCTGATAACAACAAAACTTTAGATAAGAAAAAAAACATTGATGCGAAGCCCAAAAACAAGGCGCCTAAAAAAGAAAGAGTAAATAAAGAACAATCTAATAGGCCAAAACCGTTTAAAAAAGAAATGGACAAAGCTCCATCTAAAAAAGAACCTGCCATTAAAGAAATTGTAAAGGAGCCAAAGGTTAAAAAAGAGATACCTACTAGAGCTGCTAACGATCCGAGATACAAGAATTAATCAATCTTCCAGAAAGTGTTGATTTGGGAGGTATATTAGGCAAGTTATCTATATCAAACCATTTTGCATCAACAATTTCATTACCATCTACTTTGATGTCGCCTGATTCATAATCACATGTATATGCAAGCATCAGTTGGCTAGGAAAAGGCCATGCCTGACTTGCATAGTAATTAATATTATTAACCTTAAGGGAAACTTCTTCAAAAACTTCACGAATCACTGTTTCTTCTGTAGTTTCTGAAACCTCTACAAATCCAGCTAATGCACTATAAAGACCTTCTGGAAAAAGAGCATTTCTTGCTAATAGAATTTGATTATCTTTTTTAATTAAAGCTAAGACACAGGGAGATATTTTTGGATAAATCATTAAATTATTGCATTTGCAAAACATAGCCTCCTCAGTTGAATCAAATTCCATAACTGAACCGCAATAACCACAATGCTTACTACTGTTTAGATAATGAAGTAACTGATTTGCCCTGCCTACAAGCCCTAAATCTTTTTCAGATAATATTGTCATTAAGTATCGTAGGTCATATTCCACTAAGGATTGATAACCTTGATTTGAAAGACTAAAGGATTCATTTGATAAATCAGCAGCATAGATGTTTATATTATTATCTTGAGCAATGCCAATTTTTTTAAATTCAAAATTGGTAAAATTTAAAAATGATGAATTTAAAAGAAATGTTTTATCATTTACATCATATAAAACCTTATTATTTATAAAAATAATAAATAGATTTGAAATTTCAGGCTTAATGTCTAAAAATCTTTTAAAATGCATAATTAATAATAAATTAAAATACTTACATGATTAGCGAAATACAAAAACTTTTTCTAGGTAACTCACCAATTTGGTACAAGCAGACTATTGTAGCTTTCTTAATAATTAATCCAATAGCCTTAGTACTTTTTAATTCAATTGGAATG
>Ga0255777_10003075_pt1 | contig 14409 bp, 24 predicted proteins | sample 101ome_15_FD_179975 | JGI IMG/M metagenome (GOLD analysis project Ga0255777, IMG submission 179975) | Coastal salt marsh microbial communities from the Groves Creek Marsh, Skidaway Island, Georgia - 101402AT metaG (version 2) | ecosystem: Environmental > Aquatic > Marine > Intertidal zone >...
TATTTCAGCACGAACACCACGAATAAAATCATTTATACCAATTTGATTAATAGGACGATAACCATGTTCGAGTGTGAGAAATTCGTGGTCATTTGTCACACTAAGTTGACGACCTTCTACTTCATACGTATATAGTTCTTTTTTACCAGAATAAATTACTTTGGCTGTTTTGAACTGATATCGTTGTTCAGGAATATTATAAGACCATACATTGATTCCTCTTCTTAATTCATAAGCATCTTTCAGTGAGATATACTGTTGAATTGGTGTGTGAATTAAAGTATCACCGCTAAAACATTCAGGTGCTCCTACAAGTCCAGTTCCTACGTTATCTTTAGTTTTGTCTAGAGAACCAACATTACGAGGATTTTCGAAATGGTCCATTACTTCTTTTGAATATGCCATAGAAATTTCCTAATCGTTATTTGATGAATATCCGGTGAGACTGAGAATCATCTGAAATAAATTGATGAAGTTTAGATATAAATTGAGAGCAAACTTGATACCATATCTTGAATCGCCAGTTGTGTAATAAATCTCTCTTGCTTGTTGTGTATCATAAGCAGTGAGACCTAAAAAGATTACAATACCGACAATTGAAATAATCAATCCGAAGATTGAACTTGCTAAAAAGATATTGATTACACCAGCGATGATGATCCCAATAAGGCCTACAATGAGAATACTTCCCCAGCCAGATAAATCTTTCTTTGTTGTATATCCATATACACTGGCAGCACCAAAGGTGAGACTAGCCGTGAGAAATGCTTCGACAATACTGGTGGCTGTATAAACAGCAAAAATACTACTGAGTGATAAACCCATCACTCCTACAAAAGCATAGTAAAAATTTGTCAGTGTAGAAAGAGGCCAATCTTGACCTTTGAATGAATACCAGAAAATCATACCGAGAGGAGCTAAAAACACAAGCCACATTGTAAAGCCTGTGAGTAGAAAGTTAATAGCACCTGTTGAATAAGTTAGATAGGCTACCAATGCGCTCACACCTAAACCACCTGCGGTATGATTATACATTGTTAGGAAAAATTTGCGTAAACCCTCGTCCGTCTGGGGAGGTGGTTGAAGACTTGCTTGTATCATTGACATAAGACCTCCTTATAATTGGGTGTATATTATTATTTATTAGAGATCATTGTATTTGCTTTTAATTCTTCACATTGAGTCTGTAAAAGACGCAAACGTTTTTGTCTTTGTTCTTGGTCTCGTTTCATACGTTCAAACATTTCACGCATTACCTCATCGCTATACCTTGTCATTTGTATTCTCGTTTGCTTTCAGCCAACGTTTACGAAGTTTATCTTCGAATGCTTGAAATTCTTTTATTATTTCTTTACGCCAAGCTACATCATCAGCAATGATTTGTATTTCTTCTGCGCTGGGTTTTTTATAATGCATTTCAGTACTTTGACAAAGTAATAGATTCACCTATCAAAAATAATAGGTCACCAAGTGGGTTTAAATACAGGTTCTTCTTGTTCTGGCATATCAACTTGAAAACTTATTCGGCAGCCACAACTCATCTTTGCAGCAGGATTTTCAAATTGTAATCCTCTTTTCGCCAATTCATAAGACCAATCAATCACCGTATCTTTAATGAACAAATAACTTTTTTTATCTACAAGAACACACATACCTTCTGATTGAAATAATAAATCATGTCGACGTTTTGTGTCATCAAAATCCATTACATATGTGAAACCGCTACAACCACCAGCTTTCACACCAATACGAATACAAACAGATTCAGGATCTTTTAATTCTGATTGCATTACTTTTTTAATTTCTTTTGCGGCAGTTTCTGTAAGAGATATCATATCCACAAGTTACGATAATACTTACCGAACATACGAAGGCCTAGGTCAACAATTTCACCATCTCGGGTGTTGCTGAAGTTATCGTCTGAAATCAAAATAAATGATTCAATCATTTGATCTAAAACATAATGCCAACGTTCTTCAAGCAAATCATTTGGTATGTCATGAAATTCAAGATTATGTGCTTTATAGCTCATGTCTTCTGGCACATCTTCACAGTCAACAAAAGGAATTGAAATTGTATTTCCTTCTTTAAAAGAAATCAGACTAGCAAGTATTACATGTGACATTGTATAGTCTAATGACCATAAATCTCTTCTTGAGACATGAATGAATCGTATTTCAAGTTTTTTTGAAAGCCAAGTAAGAAAATCTTGAACATGGTCATTTACCCAAGAAAGCATACGATAAACTGGAGGAGAAATTTTTCCTTCCTCATTTAAATCTTCAATTCGGTCAAAAAAATATGAAGTATTCAAATCTTTGTGATTAATATAAACAATCATTATTTCCTTATATTACAAGATATAAATATCGCTCATGATGTTTGCGAAGAAAAGTTTTAACTACATTTGTAATATTATCTGTACTTGAATGTTGAACATCTTTTAAGCTTTTATATTGTTTGGGTAAATCAACCAATAAAAGACGAATTTCACGAACAAATAATGTATTTCTTTTTCTTACATAATGAGCAGTATTTCTTTCATAAAAATATTCTGAAAAAGGTAGTCCTTCCTTTGTAGCAAATTCTTGGGCCATTTTATTCATTCTTCCCTGACCCGGCGACATTGTTGTCAATGCTATAATTTGAGAGACTGGATGGTCAATGAGTATTTGATTCAATGTATCACGAATTCGGTCATTATTTTTAATATCTTTTTGAACATCTACACCAATAATACCAAGTTTCATGAAACTCTCCAGATATAAATTTTATCTTGACGTTTTTTATTTGTCTGTTGTCCTAATTGTTGTAACAAATCTTCTTCCATATGACAAGGTTTACCACCTGCTTTTAAAAATTCATCATACATCTTAGGTGATATGTTCAGACAAATTGTTCCTGACTTTGTGCCTGTTATACATTTTTCCCAGAGAGGTAACAGAAAGTCTTTATAAAAAAGGTCTTTTGTTTTCCACTCTTCCATATATTCATATACTTCCATATTGATATATGGTGGACTTGTCAAAACAAAATCATAATCAATTTGAGAATAATCAACATTCAAACAACTTTCCCAAATCATCTGTAGATTTGGTGCTGTTTCAAAATAACCAATCTGACTGTTCAAAAGTGTCAGCATTTCATCATAGGCTGGCTTGAGCGAAAGATTTGTGTCAATACCTGTATAATCAATGTTTTTTGCCCAAGCACCTAGTAATCGTCCTCCCCATCCTGCTGTAGGATCTAAAACCTTTTTCGCACCATATTTTGTATATACATATTTTGCGGTTGTCGCTTTAAACATGACAATGCTACCATTGTTAATACGATAGCACTCAAATACATTTGCTGCTGCTGATTTACCACCACGGTCTTTTTTTCTTGTCTGTTCAATCAGCTTTGACCATTCTGCTGGATCTTTCGCAATCTCATAAATTGTTTTTCTTTTCTCTCTTCGACACTTCAGAAGATTCTTCAGTTGAAAGTGATAAAGAAAATTATTACCATAAAAACTATTACGATTTTCAGTTGAAGAAAACTCCTTGAGTTTGTTCAAGTCATGTAGAAGTTCACTTTCTGAAATTTGTTTACAGTTTTCAACATCTTCTAAAGTGACAGAATCTAAATTCTCATTCACTTTTTTAGGCATAAATTTCACCCAAGAATACGTTGAAGCAAGGTGTTGCTCCTCCCTGACAAATGTTTTTCCAATGAACTGATAATCGTATCACAACATTACCTGCTTCATTGCGAAGAACAATTGACTTACCAACTGCTTCAACGTTAGTTACAGTTGAATTTACTTCTTGTAAATTATAAAATGTTACAGTTTGATTTGATGATTCAAAATTTTTGACAACACAATAAAGTAGTTCACCTTTAAAGTTTGAATCTTTGACAGTATGGTCACCTTTGAGAATACTCGCAACCCACTTGTTTGTTGAGTCAAGAGAATTGTTCATTACTTCGGCAAGATATTTCGCATAGTCAATCTGACCGAATGATGTAATCTCGGCAATCTTTTCAAGAACTTCTGGTTCTTCTTTTCGATATTTGCGAAGAAGTTTTTCGTAATTCTTCTTGCTTAGATCTTTTGAATTACTTTTCTGCTCAATCAAAGAATATCGTTCTTGACGAATATTTTCTTCATGCTCAGGATATGATTGTGTATCTTCTGAAAAGAACTTCTTGACAATGTTTGTGGTGACGTTTGCTTTTGTGCCTGAGCCGGTCTTTTTTGAGAACTTGAGTTCAATCGCAACCTTTGTGTTGTTCGCCATGTTCAGATGAACATCGCCCTTCTCATCGTAAGATTCTGCTCCGACCCACTCAGCGTTCCAGTAAGGCTCAGTGACTTTTTCTTGTATAGCTTTTGCGATTTGTGAAATGTGCTTGCTGACATTCTCACCGTTGAGAGCGTCAGCTACTGAAATCTCTGCTTTTTCTGCCCAGTCTCTTGAGTGCTTCATTCGTTTCTCCTGAAGATGAATAATCAATTTCGAAGATCATATCAGAGAGAAACGAAAATGTCAAGGACTTTTTTTAATTATTCTGCGGCTTCTTCAACAGGCTTTGGATTGTCAGCCAACCAAGCGAGGACTTTTTCTGGAGTGCTTTCTTCGTAAGGGTCAGGCTCACCATCAGAGCAGATTCCTGCTTCTTCAAAGACTTGCTCAATCTTACGATTGTTGACTACCATCGCATAACGCCAGGATCTCTCACCGAAACCGAGATTTGTTTTATAAACAAGATATCCCATCTTCTTTGTGAATTGTCCATTACCATCAGGAATAGGCTTAACATTTTTTAGATTATGATGCTTCAGCCAAGCATTCATAACATACGAGTCATTTACAGAAATTACATAAACTTCATCAATACCAAGTTTTTTAAATTCATCATATTTTTCGTCAAAACCAGGAAGTTGTTGTGTTGAACAAACAGGCGTGAATGCTCCTGGTAAAGAGAACACTACTACTCGCTTATTTGCGAAATAGTCTTTTGTATGTGTTGTTTCCCAGCGAAATGGATTATCTCCTTCAATAGACTCATCTCGAACACGTGTTTGAAAATATACTTCAGGTACATGTGAAAGTGCGGTTGTTGCCATAAATTCTCCTTTGTGTGTAGTTCAATTTATTACTAATGTTATATTTATGTGTGTTGAAACATTCTACTGAGAAGAATGTTTCGCAATGAGGCTTCTAGCTTTTTCAACCAGCTTTCTGCCATCAATTCCTTCACGCTCAACTTCACGAATCCATCTTTCAACAACTGGCTCCAGTTTGACACGGAAAGCTTCTGTTTCTTCTTCAGTAAGAACCGTATGATCCTTTTTGAATTTCTTCATTAGAGCAATGCCTCTCGCCTCATCATCCTTCCACATTTTACCAGTCTCTCTGAGAAATTGCTCACCAGAAGCTTTTCTAAAAACTCTCTGAATATCTACCGGTAAAGAATTCCACTTGTCTTTGTTCATCGATACTTGGAAAACCACACTACCAAAACGTGTCTGATTATGCCCTTCTGTGAAGGAACTTATATGCTGATGAAGGTTGAGCAATGGGTTGACACTGAAAGGAATCAAAACTGTTGTGGCTATGTTGCGTTGTAGTGTCTGAGGAATTCTTGTGACAGGCACAGAAACCGTCTTTGCTCCCAATTCTTCAAGAACCCATTCTCCTGTTCTGCTTGGAGATCGAGTGCGCTTACCTCTCAGGTCGTCAGGGGACCTTACGGTGTATCCTTTTGATTGAATGGCTTGCCCTTGATGCACATGAAGAAACATTACCTCTAGATTCTGTTTGTCATAATCCTGCTTGAGGTCACTCGCAAACATTTCACGCATGGCAAGATTTGTAGCAACAGGATCATTAGTATGTACAAATGGAAGCTCAAAAACTTCAGAATGGACAAAGTCCTTTCCACTGTAACCATTTACTGTCCAGATCAAATCTGTAATTTTTCCTTCACTTGCTTGTTTTACCAAGTCTTTCGGTTGACCTCCTAGTCGCATACCTGGAATAATAACAATCTCCACTCTACCATTGGTCAGCTTTTCAATATTGTCTGCCCAAGGTCTCAACATCTTTGTCTGAGCAGATTCATTTGGTGAGTAAAAATGATGTAGTCTAAGTTTGATTGGTTCTGCACTTGCAGCTAATGCAAAGAAAATAAAAGTCAGTAAGAGTAAAATTTTTTTCATTTTTTCTCCTTATGATTCGGCAGACCTTTATGCTTAGTTGAAGCAAAATCTTTTGCGTCAGATTTCTTGATGCTCTTAGCAATCTTACGAACTTCAGGACTTGCATTCTTCAGCTTACCTTTTTGATAAGCATGAACCATACCGAATAATCTTTGTTGTGATTTGGAAACGGACTTCTCTTCTATATAGCAGAGAAATTCACGAAAGGTTTTCATAAACGATTATCTTTATTCATCATTTCTTTTGTAGCAGGTCCTCCCCTACCCGCCACTACTTTTGGATCCTTTTTAGGAACGCCTGGCATCATTTTCTTACCACTTGTTTGAAGACTACGGATGCGATTGTAAAGATACTTAGCATCTCGCTGATCGGTAGGATTTTTACTGTCTCGTTTTGCTGTATACATATCAACTAAATCTTCAAATTCTTCAGCTTCTTTTCTCGATAAGCCTGGAGGAATCTTGAGTGATTCTTTATCACTTTTATGTCCTCTTGTCAATCTCGCTTGAACATCTGGTTTTCCATTTGAAAGAGAGATTCTTCGAACAGCTTCGGCTATTTGTAAAGTAAACTCTTTATATGTTTTCATCTCTTTGCACGAATTTTACGAATATCAAGCTTTCTTTCTTTTTTCTTTTCTTCTGGTGGAAGGTCAGAACAGTTTTCAGCATTGGCTTCTTTTTCTTCTGTTTTCAATCCTGGCTTTGGCATAGGTTTTTGATTGCTCAGAGAAGAAGATTTCTTTGGCTTCATATCCATACTTAGAGGACCACCCTTGTCTTCTTTTTCATCATTTTGCTGAGCCTGTTTTTCATCTCGCTCTGCTTTTTGCTTTGCTAATACTTTTGAGCCTGCTTTCGCCACAGTTCTTGCAATCAAACCAGCGTTTTCATCAAGTTCTGTTTTAAATTCTTTGAAAGTTTTCATCGATTATGTTCTCGTTTTTATTAGATAAATTAGTTTAATATAGCTTTATTTATCATTTTTATTTCACCGAAGAGGTCCTGGGCGATGCATTTGCGTTTCATACATTGGCCAAACATTATTATGAAGAGTTTTTATAGGTATCACACGAAGTCCCATGATTCGAGCAATTGATGTATACTTACTGTTTGTCATTGAAAATGTAATACCATTTCGATCTCTGAGGATGTCCTGAAATGCCTCCAGCATCGTTGGATGTGTTGATAGAAATTCTGCCAAAACTATTGAACTTGGATCCTTACGATATTTCTCATATCTTCGTTTCACGTGAATTCGATCCTCATGCGACAATTCAAGTCTACGAATGACACTGACCAGAGCAGAAGCATCCTTTCCTTCGAGAACGGCCTTGAAATTGAGCCGATGTGCTCGAATTCGGTCTGACCTCTCTGTCACCAAATTGTGGACTTCTCTCGCATATATGGATCGATACTTGAATGCCGGATTCACAATCGCAGAAATTTCTGAAACATTTTTTTTATTTTTTCCATAAGCATCATTATCAAAAGCAATGACCAAAAAAATCACTGTAGCTAAAAGAACAAGAATGGCTTGTATCCAGTCAATTAAATTTTTCACCTGTTCCGATTGTGGAAAGTTGTTCAAGAACATCTGTGATGCTATAGGCATTTGTTTGAACTGATGATTCCAGTTGTTGAATTGTTGAGCGAAGTTTGAGTTCATTTTCTTCTAGTGTATCAAAGCGATCTTTTAGTGTTGTTTGTTTACCTTCAAACACAAAAAGTTGTTTTTCGATATTTCTTCTTTCTTCCTGTAGTTCTTCAACATTTTGTACAAGAACAGGAACTTGATCCAACTTTTGTTGCATATCATAAACTGCGGTCCATGTAGAACCAATACCACCAGTGAAAATAATTCCGACTGCGGCGCTAATATATTTTGTGAGATTGGATTTCTTTACAGTATTCTGATCAAGGTCCGATACTGATCCTTTGACACGGTCAAGTGCTTCAAGAGTCCGTCCCTTTTCACGGTCAATGATTTCACCGACCTTTGGAAGAATTGTGCGATAAAAGAAAGAATCAAATTTACGATGATATTGATCTTCATCAAACGCATGATTCTTAACTTCGGTAACTTCCTGTTCTACCGTATTCAGTTTGATTTCAAGTTCACTTAGACGTTGTAAGTCTTTTGTTTCATACTGAGCAAGCCAATGATAAAATTCTTCTCGGGTTAAATTATGTTTATTATTATTCATAAAGTAATCAGAAACAAATTTATAAAGTTCATCCGCACTTTTGGCTTCTGACATTTTATATTTTCTTTCTATAGATTAATAAATTTTACCCTACTTATTATTTAGTATTTCTGCCATATGTTCATCAATTAAATAAACGATAAAATCATTGAAAGTCATATCTTTTTTATGAGCAGCAATTGCCAGTTGAAGAAATAAATCTTCTTCAAGTTCAAATGAAACTGACACTTTCTCTTCGAGTTCTTTCTCAGTTTTTTCATTTTCTTCCTGAGGTAATTTCATATTCGTCTCCTTGTCTGCGCTTTCAAAAATATTATTTTTATTATCATATTCGGTTCCAAAAAATCCAAGATCCATATGTTCATCAAATTCATATGAATCATCATCTTCTCGAGGTTCTCGAATTTCATTCAGTATTTTTCGTATTTCAATAAGTTCTCGTTGAACATCAAATAATTCATTTGTCATCGTCCATCACCTCCAAATATAAATCCATTATATCTTTATGAACTAATTGAGGATTTTCTTCATCACCACAGAGAACATATAGTTCTTCATCTTCTTCATCTTCATCATCATAGTCATCTTCAATTTCAACATCAATCAGTACTTGAGGAATTGTTCCAGAAAAAGTTTCTGATGGTGATGCTTGACGTGCTTTTGATAATTTTAACTCCATTTCGAGAATAGTACCATCTTGATACTCAACCTTTTCAATAACTTTTTTTCCGTCAAAATTTCCATTCCATTCAATAGGAATAAATTTTTCTGTAATTTCTGCTATTTTTGATTTTTCCATAAGTTTTTTTACTCAATGAGATTTCCCAAAATACTGTGATTGTCTACATTCTCAACACGAACTATATGTTTGTTTGTCATTTTACGAATATTTTTTTCTGGAAAAATAAAGCATTCTTTATGCGGTGTGCATATAATTGCTTCATTTTGTTGAACAGGAACATTTTGATTAATTGTAAGCGGTTCATCATAGTCATCATCCTCATCAAATGAAATGAAATCAATTCGATTAAAGCCATAGAAGATACATGGTTTCATAAGACAGACTCCTCTTGATTTTTAAATGAATATATGCTATAGTATAGCATATCAAATAAAAAAAGTCAAGACTTTTTTTGTTCATAAATATAAATGAATAGTAATCTCAATCGTGGAGAAAAAATGTCCGCACCATCTATCATGAATGTTCATAATGGAGATCTTGATAATAATTTCTCACAACAAAATCGTTTTGAAATGGTGTTCAGTGTTTTACCAAATATTACTTATACACTGAATGAGGTAAATCTACCAGGACTAAATCTCAACAATCCTACAATATCGACACTTTTTAACACTGTATCATACGGTGCTGATTCGGCTACATTTGACCAATTGAATATCAATTTTCTTATTCAAGAAGACATGATGAATTATTTTGAATTACATGATTGGATGAGAGCAATATCCTTTCCTGATAGTTTTAATGATCGAAAAGATCTTGAGAGATTTGAAGGAGAAGAAAGTTATGGTTTTTTGACAATGAACAATAGCTATAACAGACCAATTTATCGATTTCATTTCTACGACATTATGCCGAATACTTTGACAGGTCTCAACCTAACTGCTTCAAATGCTGAAGAAATTTTTGCTTCAGCTACTTTCAACTTTACTATTTATCATCGAGAAAACGTCCCGCAAACATAATTATTTGAGGTGAATATATGATTACGCATGAATTGATTTCACAAGAATGGGAAAAAGATTATCCAAAACCAAAAGAGATTCGAAAAAATTTAGAAAATCTCGCAGAAATCACATTAACATTTGAAAACAAATATAACAAATATTGGGATTTTTATTCTCAGGCTGAAAGTCAACTCCATCGAAAAAAGGCTCAACATCGAAAACTCGAATCAGTACTGAAAAGGTACTTCTCGAAAAAGCACGTGTCAGATGAAGAGATCGAATATTTTAATTTAAAACCATTAAACACTTCCTTCACTAAAACAGAAATTGATTTGATGGTCAAGTCACATGATAAATACAGTGAATCAGAAATGTCAATAAAATCAATGGAGTCTCTTCTTGAAAGAATCAAGGAGTGTATCAAATTTATTTCGAGTTGGAAATTCAATCAAAAAGATTTCATCGGTATGTACCGCCTTGTCAATGGTTATGTAAAAGAATAAATGGAAATAGTTAAAGCAGAATTTCGCAATCAAAGCGAAATCAAAGTCAATTGTTCTCTTGCTGTTTTGCAAGAGTTGAGTGATGTGTTTTCATATTTTATACCAAGTGCTAAGTTTCATCCTAAGTATAAAGCTAAAAGATGGGATGGAAGAATACGTCTTGTGAATATGAGAACAAAAACAATGCCTTATGGATTGTTGAATCGTTTAAAAAATTATTGTAAGTTCAAAGATTATCAGTTTGAATCTGATTTTGAATTTGAATTAGCAGAATTCACAAAAGAAGATGCTCTTGAATTTATTGAAGGTTTGAAAATGCCTTTTGAAGTTCGAGACTATCAAGTGGATGCTTTTGTTCATGCTGTAAAAAAACAAAGATCCGTTCTGGTTTCTCCAACAGCCTCTGGGAAATCAGCAATCATTTATTTGATGATGAGGCTGTTCTACGAAATGGACCGTAAAGTTCTAATGATTGTTCCTACAGTCAATCTTGTTACACAAATGAAACAAGACTTTGAAGATTATGCGGTCAACTTAGAACCTCTACCCGTTCAAGAGGTCTACGCTGGAAAGTCGAAAGAAGTCCAGGCACCTATTATGATCTCTACGTGGCAGAGTCTACAGAATCTAGATCGAAATTTCTTCTATAATTTTGACACTGTTGTTGTTGATGAAACTCACCTTGCCACCGGTAACACTCTTCAGAAAATTTTGAATTCATGTATTCATGCTGACTTTCGAGTAGGTCTGACTGGAACTTTGACAGGAGAGAAAGTTCATGAGATGTTACTGATTGGCTCGATAGGTGAACCCAAAAAGATCATCAGTACTAGTGAATTGATCGAGAACCAGATGTTGAGTGATTTAAAAATTAAATGTTTAATCCTTAATCATAAACTTTCTTCACTAAAAATGGATTATCAGGAAGAGATTCAATATCTGATTTCTCATGAAAAAAGAAATAATTATATCATCAACTTAGCTAAAAAACTTCAAGGCAACACACTGATTCTTTTCAATTATGTGGAGAATCATGGCCTTGTTCTTTTCAACCAAATCGAAAAAGAGGTTTCCGACAAAAACATTTTCTTCATGAGTGGCGATACAAAAGCTGAATTGAGAGAAAATATTCGCCAGCATGTCCGCAATCATCATTCCGATAATATTATATTAGCAAGCAGTGGAGTCTTCTCAACTGGTGTTAATATTCCCGCACTTCACAATGTAATTTTTGCTTCACCGACAAAATCAAAAGTAAGAGTTTTACAATCCATTGGCAGAGTCCTAAGAAGGCATGATACAAAGGAAACTGCTACTGTTTACGATATCGCAGACCAGATTTACCGAAAGAAAAACTGCTATGTCTACTCACATTTCCAGGAAAGATACAAGTATTATATTGAAGAAGACTTTGATGTCAAATACTTTGAGGTAGATTTAGCTTGACATTTCGAAAAAAATCTGATAAAATATAGTTCTGTGCGTTTTGTAAACTAATAATTTCAAAGAGGAATAGACCTATGCCTAAAAAAAATGATTCGGTAAGACAGACAAAAAATAATCACTTTGTAGATAAACAAAAATTTTATGAGCATCTGAATTCAAGGTATGAAAACTTAGTGTTGCCTGTTAAGAATCGACAAAAAAAGTATTATCGTTTGATTCAAAAAGCTGAAGGTGATGACCGAAGAAAATCTGAATTGAATCAGAAAGTTAAACAAATGTTACATCGTATACCAATTGATGATTTTATTGGTGTCTGTATATTAAAACTATGTCAGAATCTGATTCGCAAAAAAGGATTTATTGAATTTAGTCAAACACATGGTGAAGATATGATTTCTGATGCGATTGAAAATTGCATTCTTTATATCTCATCATTTGATCCTCGCAAATCAAAAGAACCATTTTCATATTTCACACAGGTTGCTCATTGGGCTTTTGTGAGAAGAATTGAAAAAGAAAAGCGAGAAGTATATTTCAAGTTAAGATCATTGCATAATATGGAAGGTTTGATGGACAGTTCCTTTCAGGCAGAACATGATGATACTTACGATGGCAAGATTATGAGTGATGATTGGTTGATTCACACACGAAACTATGTGAATGAATATGAACAAAAAATGGAAAAGAAAAGAAGTCGTCAACGAAAGAAAAAAGAAAAGAAGAATCTTATCGAATTCTTTAACAATGATAAAGATAAAGAGGCTATAAATGAATGAATGGATAGCACTTATCACTGACCAACATTTTGGAGTGAGAAATAATTCACAGATTTTTCTTGAATATCAACTAGACTTTTATGAAGATGTATTTTTTCCTGCTCTTGAAAAATATAACGTTGAAGAAATTATTGACCTAGGTGACACCTTTGATCGAAGAAAATCAATTGATTTCAACATTCTACATCAAGTGAAAGAAAGATATTATCGCAAGTTACAGAACATGGGTAAAACGCTTTACTCAATCGTAGGTAATCATACTGCATATTACAAAAACACAAATCGTGTAAACACATTAGATTTAGTTCTCAGTGACTTCGATAACATTGTAATTGTAGAAAATCCTGAAATTCTTCGTGTGAATGAAATGGATGTTCTGATGATGCCATGGATCAATGATGAAAATAAAGAGCAGGCATTTCAATTACTTCAAGAGAAACACAAGTATTGTTTTGGTCATTTAGAAATCAATGGATTTGAAATGTATTCAGGACATGTTCATCGTGATGGTGAATTTGACAGTAGTTTGTTTTCGAATGTAGAGCATGTATTCTCAGGACATTTTCATAAGAAGAATAAAAAAGGTAACATCATGTATCTGGGGAATCCCTATCAACTTACCTGGGGTGATTATGGTGATGTTCGTGGTTTTCATTTATTGAATATGAAAACAGGTGAGCTAAAGTTTATTGAGAATCCATATCAAATGTTTCACACAATTGAATATACAGAAGCACCAAAGAAGTTCAACTTTGATGAATATAAAAATACTTATGTCAAAGTGATTTGTCGCAAGAAAGGAAGTGTGACGAAGTTTGAAAATTTTGTGAAGAAACTTTTAGCAGCAAATCCAATTGATGTGATCATTATTGAAAATGAAAATGTTTTTGAAATTGATGAAATAGAGGATTTCGAAGAAGAAAACACTGCTGAAATTTGTCGAACATCTTCTCGAAAATATGTTGATGAAAATTCAATTTCAAATGGTTCTAAAATTGAAAATAAAATTCTAAGCTTGTTAAACAAAGCTGAAAGAGAGGCTGCTTGAAAGCGAGTGCTGATCCACCTAAAGTCCGTAGTTTAGCTGCCAAATCTACTACGGATGGATTAACAAAGAAACAGAGAGAAAGGCAAAAGAGGCTTGAACAACATAAAGCTCAACAACCTCAACAACTGATTTCTCTACCTCAAAAAAATGCTACATTCGATGTAGAACAAATTTTTAGTGAAGAAAAAAGAGAAGTTCGTTTTGCTAAAGGTATGGGAATTAAAAAAATTCAATTGAATCGAATGAAAAATTCAATTGAATTTGAACTTGAAGAAGAATTTGCTACCGTATTGAGAACAATTTGCACATGGAAACAAATTGAACCAGAAAAATATTTGAGTCAATTATTGATGGAATATATGATTTCAGTTCAAGAAAAACGAAAACTTAACTGAAATAGATAAATATCTTTTTTTACTTTCTTTCAGGAGTTCCTATGAAGAAAATTTTCCTTTCTGCTTGTTTAGCACTTTTTTCAACAGTTGGTTTTGCTGGCGGTCATGAGATGAACATTGTTGATGAACTTCAACCTCGTT
>Ga0255777_10003099_pt1 | contig 14341 bp, 10 predicted proteins | sample 101ome_15_FD_179975 | JGI IMG/M metagenome (GOLD analysis project Ga0255777, IMG submission 179975) | Coastal salt marsh microbial communities from the Groves Creek Marsh, Skidaway Island, Georgia - 101402AT metaG (version 2) | ecosystem: Environmental > Aquatic > Marine > Intertidal zone >...
GTTTAAAAGGAGTCGACACACGCGCGCGCGCGACGACGACGACGACGAGCGATGCGAGCGACGACGACGACGACCGTGAAGACGACGATGACGATGACGCGACGACAACCGAGAGCGACGTCGACGCGTCTCGCCGCGTGGACTCGAAAAGACGACGACGAAATATGGGACGAGGACGAGCGTCGGCGCATAGAGGAGAATAAACGGTGGCGGCGCACGGATCCGCCCGAGAACGCGTGGGACATCGATAAAGAGCGAGACGCGTTGATGTATAAGCGCGAGTCGCTCGAGTCGTTGCTTCGGTTGGAGTACACGCCGGAGGAAGGAAAGGACGGCGACGCCGAGGAGACGAAGACGACGCGCGACGCCGAGGACGACGACGCGTGAGTGTGGTCGATGCGGACGCGGCTGTGCGCGTGGAGCGTATATATGTTGTTGTACGTACTTGTACTGTGTACTGTATCTAATCGCTATCCTACCGTGTAATTTTTACCTCCTACTCGCGAGTCAACGCGTCGACGACGTCGTCCAGTAACAGTTTTTCGCCGACGCGCACCTCGAGCGCCATCGCCTCGCGTCGTCGCTCGTATCCTCCGTCGAGCGCGTCTCGAAGAAGCGTTTCGTCCTCCTCGATCGTCGTCGCTCGACGTTTCTCACGTTCGGCGCGACAGACGTCGGCGAGGAGCGCGCGCGCGCGCATCGCGTGCGCGTCGTCCGCGGCGACGTCGAGCGTCGTCGGCGCGGGTGCGTCGGGATCGAGCGTCAACGCGCGCGCCGCGCGCCAGCAATCCTCGGGCAAGCACTCAAGTCCGCGTAGTGCGGCTTTATACACCCCGGCGACGTTTGAAATCTCATACGTCAAACTCTTCCGAACGCCGAAACGTTCGAAAACGCCGTCGAGAAACGCGCGCGTCTTCGCGGTCGCCGCCTCGTACGCCGACGTCAACGACACGTCCATCGCGTGCGATCCGATCCCTTTTGCGCGTTCGCCGTGGTACACGAATCCAAACTCTAATAAAGCCCCACCGGAGGCGTGATCGGCGTAATCGTGAAAGATTTCTTCGCCCGCGCCGACGCCGCCGACGCCCGCGCGAAGCGTAATCTGCGTCTCGCGTTCGTCGTCAAACGTCTCGTCGTCGCGCGTCTCGTCGTCTTCGTCGTCCTCGTCCTCTTCGTCGTACCCGAGCGCTTCGACGACGCACTTCTCCGCATCTCTCGCCGAGTTATACAGATCCAATCCCGGCAACAGCGCCATACAACCCACGTCCGGAAGCGAGTACGCGCGAGACATGACGGTGGCGTACGCCCATTTAAAAAACGCTTCGTCGACGTCGCCGAACGCCTCCGGACACGCTTCCGCGATCGCCGGAAACAACGCGTCGTACTCCCGTCTCACCAACCGTCGTCGCATCACCGCGCGCTCGCGAAGCGCGCTTCCCTGCAACACCTCCAACTCGGCGTCCGACCACGCGAGCAACGAATCGACGACGCGCGGCAACGCGTCCGCGTACGCGCGCCACCTCGCGTCCCGCCCACCCCGCATCTGATGAATCAACGCCAACGCCAACGTTGACGTCGATGTGCTATCCAGAGGATACTCGTGATCGCTCTCGATGATTCCCGCGAGCGCGTCCTCCGCGCGAGACGCTCGCATCGCGCGACCGACGTCGGCGAGCGGTCCCGCGTCTCTCGCGCACTCTCGCGTCGTCATCGCCATCGGTCCACCGTCGAGCGTCGAACGCATGGGAAGCGTGAACACCACCTATAACGCGTCAATCACGTCCTCGTCAGTCGGTTCGGTCGATGAAAGACGACGCGTTCGTCTTCGCACCTCGCCCTCGTCCAAGTCTCTCGTCGCGACGCCGCCGACGCCGCGCGCGATCGACCTCGCGAACGTCGTCGTCTCCCCTCCCCGCGCCATCGCGCCGTGCGCGCGAAGCCACGCCGTGAGCGCGGCGACCGCGATGGCGGGATCGACGCTCGGCGGCGACGCGGACGACGTCGAGGGCGCGCGACGACGACGTCGGTCGGTGGTGGTGAACCGGCGTTTCGTCTCGTCGCGTCCCGCGCGCGCGTCGTCGCGACGTGACGCCGACGCGCGCGCGCGCGAGACGGTGACGCATCGCGACATCGATCGTCGCGCGGGACGCGACGCGACGAGACGCGCGAGGCGATGCGCGACGACGGCGGATTCGATGACGACGGGCATCTCGTCGTCGTCGTCCGCGCGTCAGAGTGTCGCTCGCGGTGCGTCGTCCGCGCGTCTCGCCCGCGCGTCGCCGACGGAGGAATGACGCGAATGGTGCGCGTCGCGCGTCGCCTCTCGCGCGCGCGCGCGACGACGGCGTCGGCGTCGGCGGCGGTGACGGCGCGCGACGCGTCGCAAACCTTTTCCACCGCGCGCGAATCCGACGGCGACGGCGACGGCGACGACGCGTCGGCGTCGCGAGAGGCGACGATGTCGTCGTCGACCACGTCGTCACCGTCTCGCGACGGGCGCGCGACCGCGAAGGCGACCGCGGAGACGACCGCGGACGCGAGGTCGACGACGTCGACCGATCCCTCTGGAAAGATGAAGACGAAGACGAAGACGATGGGTGACGATTTGCGCGCGTACGCGGCGTCCGTCGGGCGAACGATGCGCGAGACGGCGGCGAAGAGCGGCGTGGACGTGGACGCGGTGGATGCGGCGGCGAGAGAGGCGGCGAGAAGGGCGCGGGAGGCGGCGGGGACGGAGCGCGCGGCGGGGACGGGGGCGCGGGGAGGGAAAAAGTCGTGGATGTCGCCGAGCGGATTCGCCGCCATGGCGGTGGATGCGGTGAAGGAGGAGTATCGATTGGCGATGATGGATCCCGGAGACGCGGCGGTGGAGCGGCGGAAGGCGAAGGGCTACGATGAGGCTACGTACGAGCCGTACGACGGGACGACGGCGGTGGCGACGACGGCGGCGCCGAAACCGTCGGCGTTCGGAAAGCTTTGGGGCGGGGTGAAGAGTAAGCTCGGCATCTCGAGCGCGATGGATAAATTGGAGGGGTTGAAGAAGACGGCCCCGTACGCGAAAGGGGCGGAATTGGCGGAGGATATGAGAGAACGGTGGGAGACGAGCGACTCGCCCATGGTGCATCGCATTCAAGACTTTCAAGATTCTCTCTTCACCGAGACGGAACAGGGCGAAGCGTATCGCTTGATTCGTCAGCGCGACCCGATGTTTAACATGAGCGATTTCATGGCTGAGGTTCGGCGAGACATTCCGAAAGTGTTGGGGGCGTATCTGAAGGGGGACGTCGACGCGCTCAAGGAGACCAACATCTCCAAGGAGATGCTCGAGCGGTTATCCGGTCAGATGAACCTGTGGAAACACGAGGGACAATTCGTCGATCCGAGAATTTTAGACCTAAGCGAAGTGGAGCTCATGGAGGTGCGAATGATGGAGAACGAACCCCTCGTCGTGCTCACGTTTAGTTGCCAGCAAATCAACTGCGTGCGCGACAAATCCGGCGCCATCGTCGAGGGCGGCGAGGACGATATTCAATCCGTTCATTATCTCTGGGCGATGCAACTCATCGATAAGAAGTTTACGACCGCAGACGGTCGAGAGTACACGAAGCCGACGTGGGCTTTGAGAGAGCTCGTCCTCCGCGGGATGATGGCTGTCGCCGCGTAAATCCATTGAGCGTCGCCCGTAGTCGAGCCAACGTGGATGCGAAAAGAAGTTTTAATGAAAAATGCGATGCAGTTTCGTTCGTAGTCATGTCTCTCTAAACATGAGGTTCTTATCACAAAATTAAACAAGCAATCGAGCGCACGTTGTGTGTACCGTGTGTCGACGGCACCGCTCGAGAAACTACAGCGTGGCGGTTAGTTTTCCTTTTGAAGCGAGCGCCTTTATTCAGGACTGATGATGAGCTTCAAATTGAGGCTTCGTTCAAACTTCGTGGGCCGGACGGCGTGAACCAGGAAGGCATCTTCATCGTTACCGATGTTGCGGCCGTCGTGGAAGATTTGCTGGAACTGCGGCTTGAGTTGACCCTTCGTGTTCGCGGCGACGAGCTTTCGCAAAGTCTTGATGGTGGAGTTGAAGGGCACCGTGATGGGCGCGTTCGCGACGAACTTGTCGTCGGCCGTGAAAATTTCCAGGGCGCACTCGATCGGGGGCTTGCGCTCCCAGTGTTGCGGCTGGGTACGCGGCTTCTTTTGCGTCTTGCGCTCGCCCACCTTGGGCGGACGACCGCGCTTCTTTGCACCGCCGTTCATGGCCGCTCTGGGCTCGGACGGATCGCGCGGCTTCGCACCGTTCACGCGCAGACCGACACGACCGGGAGAGATCTTCACAAACGCCGCATCTTGGCTCACGCACACGTTGATCGTCGTCTTCGGCTGCTTGCACGTGCTCCAATCCCGCAGACCCAACCGTTGTGATTCGTCGACTATCTCTTGCAACGTCATGCCCTCAGCCCCACTGTCTTTCAACACTTGAAACGCCACCGCCTTGGTCGTCTTACCCGTGAATCGAATTTCCAATTCCTTCATCGTCTCGTTCTCGTCGTAAGGTTTACTCTTCGCCTTGGGCGCCCCTTTCGCGGTCGCCTTCGCCTTCTTCTTCGTTTTCTCCGGCGGCGCCAACCACGTCAACTCGCCCTCCGTGAGATCCACCTCCGTGACACCGTCGCTGCCTTTCGGCGCGTTATCCCACTTCACCGTGTGATGATTAGAATCGGCGTCGTACTTTTGCACGATCCCTTTGAACTGCTTCCTCATCGCCGGCCAGTACAAGCTCAGGTACCAACCGATTGAATCAGCCGCCGAGGCGGGTTGTAAAGCTACACCACACCGCGCGTCGCGCTCGCGTCAGTCTCTCGCACGCACACACACGCATTCTCTCCACCACCGTCTCCACGCCTCCCGAGCGCGTTCGCGTCCCACGCACATCCACGCGCTCGTCGTCCTCGCGCGCGCGCCCGCTTTGCATTCAAAATCGCGTCATTCAACCACATGTCCGAAATCTCCGCCCACCCATCGTCCCGCGCGCGCGCCTCCCGCGCCGCGTCCACCGACCCCGCGGGCGACTCCACACCTCGACCATCATCCCATCGCCCCGTTCCCCGTCCGCACCCTCCAAGTCGCTATCGCGCACGTCGCGCACGCACCGCTCATCGTCGAATTCGACCGTTCCAACGTCTCTCGCGCGTCCTCGCGCGAATCCAATCAGATTCCCACGCGCGGTCGCTCGCGTCGACGCGCGTCCGTCGTCGCTCGATCGTCGCTCGATCGATCGATAGATCCGCGCCGATCGCCAAGTCGCACGTCGCGAAGTCGCGCGTTCGTCGCGCACGACGGCGAGCGCGCGCGCGTTGATAATTAATTCTCACCCGCCGAGCGTCTAGGTCTCCGATGTGCGAATGTACGACGTTCGCGATCGGGTTTTGTGTGTGTTGACTATCTTTCTTTCACGCGTGTTGACGGCGCGTGAACGCCATGTGGGATTCGTCATGGGAGGGGAGTGGGTCGATCGAGGAATGAGGACTCGTGAGAGATATCCACATGGGTATATACGTTTCTCGGACGTTTCGTGTGTACTTTGAGAAAGTGCGTGGGAAGAGATGTGTGCGGTGCGGTGGTTCGTGCGTTCGGTCGTCGCGCGCGAGACGGCGACGCGCGTGGACGTCGGTGGATGGCGACGCGCGCGGCGCGACGCGCGGCGTCGTCTCTGGCGTCGTCTCCGGCGTCGTCTTCGACGTCGGTCGAGCGCGCGCGATGCGGGTTGGACGGCGGTGTGGACGCGACCGACGCGCGCGCGGCGTCGCGGTGGAGAACGGTCGAGCGCGCGCGGCGTGGATTCGCGTCGACGAGCGCGCGCGCGCGCGGCGTCGAGCGCGACGCGTCGACGGTGGTCGCTCCGCCTCGCGCGTTTCGCGCGGCGACGTTCGAGGTGGACGAGCGCGGCGCGAGGGCGGCGTTGGGACGGTGGTTGCGCGCGCGCGCGACGCGGCCGCTCTCGGTGCGAGGCGCGCGAGGCCGCGAGCGCGATGGACCGACGTTTCGTGCGGTGTACGCGCCGTATTGGGTGTTTGATGTCTTCGCGGAGACCGCGTGCGAGGGTGCGGTGGAGGTGGAGGGGAATTGGGTGCGAAGCGGTACGGCGGCGAGCGCGGCGCGTTTCGACGGTTCGAGGACGGCGAGCCAAATTTGCGCGAGTTTCGCGCATAGAAGGGATTTCGTGGACGCGTTTCGACCGGGTGCGCACGTGGATTTCGAGTCCGAGAGTGGGGTGATGACGAGCGTGGACGAACTGCGGACGCCGCGGACGCCGAGCGCGGTGACCATCGAACCCTTTGACATGCGACGGAGCATGGCGCTGTCGCTCGCCAACGCGCGCATGCGCGCCGCCGTCCGCGAAGAGGCGCGAGAGGCGCTGTTGGCGAAGATTAAGAATGGTACGTCCACCAGAGACATCGTCGTGGAGTTTAACACGCTCAAGAGACGCGTGGAGGCGGTGTATCATCCGATGTGGTGCGTCGAGTTCGCGCACGGGTCCATCGTCGACGAGGCGACGAATAAAATCATCCAACAACCGCGGGAAGCCATCATCTGCGGCGTCACAGGCGAGGTCGTGAGCGATGAGTTGGTGTGTGAACACAAGGCGCGCGCGCTAGCGTTCAGCGCCGTCGCGCTTCCCGCGGCGTTGGCTGCGTACGCGTGGCCGGAGAGCGCGCTTCTCTTTCTCGGCCAAGGCGCGGTGGCGTCGACGATGGCGGCGGCGAGCGCGGCGGTGCTCGCTCGACAATTACCCAAAATGCAGCGAGACAAGGAGGACGCCGCGCGCATGGTAGACGAAGAGCGCGCGTTCGCCCGCGCGACGCGTTCGGTGGGGAACACGGAGTGGATGGATGAGGGCGTGCAGAGACGTCGAGACGACGCCGAGTGGCGACGATGGAAAGAGACGGATAAATTACACTGGGTCCCCGCCAATCGTCGGTCGTGGGCGTACAGCATACTCGAGACGCAGGTGTTCCGATTTCGCGAGCGTCAAGAGGCGAGACACGAGATGGAGGAGCGCGCCGCCCGCGCCGATGAAGCGGCGAGACGCGAGGCGGCGAACCAGTCTCGGCGCGGCGCGCGCGACGGCGAACGTCGAGGCGCGCCGACGGGTCGACATCCGGGATTCTCTCGCGACGTGCACGGATTTTACAAAATCTTACGTCTCGAGACGAAACTCGCCGACGCCACGTGCGAGGAAATCAAGCGCGCGTTCCGTCTCGTCGCTCTCGAGACGCACCCGGACAAGGTCGTCGGCGACGCCGCCGCCAAGACGCGCGCCGCCGAGCGGTTTCACCGCGCGCAAAAGGCGTACGCCACGCTCGGCGACAAGGACAAGCGCGTCGCGTACGATAGAATGTAATATAGTACTCTAGCCGTAGCACCGTCGGAGAAAGAAGCCGGCCGCGTCGCGTCTTTTTTTGTTCTCGTCTCGGCGGATTCTTTCATCTTTTCCCACATCACCCAAGCGTCACTCGACGGTCGTCATGCGGAGCGCCGCCGGCGCGTCGACGTCGATGGCGACGTCGATGGCGTCGATGGCGTCCTCCTCCTCCGTGCGCGCGTCTCGCGCGCGCGCGTCGAGTCGCGCGGTGACGTCCGCGTTCGACGACGAGGACGTCGACGTCCCTCTCGCGAGAGATCTCCGTCGCGAGCGCGCCGGACCGTCGACGCGACCGCCGACGCGTCGCGACGGTCCGCTCGAGCGTGTCTTTCTTCGCGCGTTCACCGACGTCATGCGTCGCGAGCTCGACGGCGACGACGCCGTCGCGAGCGCGGGGACGTACGACGAGACGCGGGACGCGTGTCTACGACTCGTGCGCGAGAGCGGTGACGCGCGCGAGACTCGCGCGAGAGGGTTGCGGATATTGCAAAACTGCGCCCCGGAGTGGTTTCCTCGCGCGTTCGGTTTTTTTCTGTCGCTGTTCCCGTCGTGGTTCGCGGCGAGACACGCGGCGGCGGTGACGCCGTTCGTGTTGCCGTGGTTGGTCGGAGACGCCGAGGTGAACAACGTGCCCGTGGACGGGAGCGTCGCGTTGGACGACGGGCGAGAGGTGTCGACGAGCGTGTTCGCGGCGGCGATGAAGGCGCCGAAAGCGCCGGCGGGGTATAAACAGGGCGTATTGTTGAAGCGGTGTCGCGTCTTGGAGGAAACCGGTTGCGCTGCGGTGTGCGCCAACGTGTGTAAGCACCCGACGCAAAAGTTTTTCACGGAAGAGATTGGATTACCCGTGACGCTGACGCCGAATTACGAGACGTTCGAGTGTCAGTTTTCGTACGGAGCGACGCCTCCGGACGCGGCGGATGACGTCGCGTTTTCGACGCCATGCTTTCGACAGTGTCCCGCCAGCGAGACGCTTCGAGACGAATCGTGCGGAAACTTAAAGGATTGTTAGCATTAGCCCGCGCGCTTACTCATTCATTGATTTTTTAATGCATTCTTTGCTTCGCTTCGCTCGCCGCAATGCGCGCGGTCTGTCTCGCGAGCGCGCCTTGACGAAATTGTTTGCGCCACCGAGGACGAACCTCACACCTCGCCTCTACGAAATCATGCTCGCGCGTCTTCTGCTCTTGTTCGCCCTTGCCGTCGGCGTCCACGCCGATGATTCTCAATTCACCGCCAACGTGCACGTCGACGTCGACGTGCGAGTGCTCACCGCCGACGACCACGACGCCTCAAAGGCGAGCTCGTTGCTCGTGTATTTACATGGATTCTGTCTCGACGACGACGCACAACAGACGCTCGAACTCTCATCCATGCGAACCGTGCCGGCATCGAGAAATCGGCTGGGAATGACGAGACGACGTCAGCAACGACTCGTGCAGACGGGGCTTCGCGAAGCGGCGTTGGCGGAGGACATGGTCTACGTCGCCCCGCAAGCGCCAAGAACGACGGACGAGTGCGTACTCTGTCATCTTCATAATGATTCTCCAAATTCGCAGGACAGACTCTTCGCGAGCTGGATCATGGGGATTCTCGATCGAGACAGTCCGTCGTTTCAATGCAGAGCTTGGGACGGTTCAGACGCCGTCGCGCTAGCCGAGGTCGCGGCGAAAGATTCTCGTGACGTCGATTATGTCCTCGAGGTCATCGAAGAGGCCAAGAAAAAATTCAACATTGATGACGACAGAGTTTACGTCGTCGGCGTCGCCACCGGGGGATTCATGGCGACTCGTCTCGCGTGTGAACATCCCGACGCGTTTCGCGGCGTCGTTTCGATCGCCGGTGGTACGTTCGCCGACTCCGAGCGATGCCGCCCGCCGCGAGGCGAGCGCACGTCTGTGCTCGTGGTGCACGGTACCGACGACCACACGGTGCCGATAAAAGGCGGCGTCAACTCTCGCGGCGTCGCCTTCCCGTCAGCCGATGAGTCGTTCAAGACACTCGGCGAGGCGATGGGGTGTTCCAACGTCGTTACAAAAGAGGACGGCGAGCCGCTTCCTGCGGATCCGCCGGGACTCGACGTCGCCGTGGAGAAGCGTAAATTCGCGTCGTGCGACGACGGCGTGTTGGTCGAGCAGTGGAAAATTATCGGCGTCGATCACTTCATGGAACGTCCGACGAGCGAGCGACTCTTTGAGAACGTCGTCGCGTGGCTCGGCGCGTTGCGTTGAACTGTTGCGCTACATAAAATACAAAATGAATCTACATACGCTTTGCCGCGCTCATTGCCCTGCCGTGCTAATCAACCGACGAGCGCTACCTCCTCGTCGGATTCATCATACGTTTGACGATAGCGTGTAACTGCAAGTTTAACTTCATTCACGCGACGCACGTCCCCCTCCGTCACCGTGATAACGACTGAACGTCGAGCGCCGTCGACTTCGATACCGTCTGAGTCCGTGTCGCCTTCGTCGGTGGACTCAGCATCCTCGTCCTCGACGAACGCAAAGTTCGTCGTGATGGAAGCGCCAACTTCTGGAATAGACCCGAAGAGATCGCACACGAAACCACCCACGGTTTCGTACAACGGCGACTCTGGAATGTCGAGCGAAAGCTCCTCGGCCAACTTCCACAGCGACGCGCGAGTGTCGACCAAATATTCCCCGGGCGCCACTTCGCGAATGAATGGCGTCGCGTCTTGTTCATCTTCGTCTGCGTTTGCTTTTTCATCATCTTGTTCGTCGTAGATTTCACCGACGATTTCCTCTACGCAATCTTCGAGCGTGGCGATACCCACCGTACCACCGAATTCGTTCACGACAACGCACATGTGCGTCTTGCGTGACATGAGCTCGCGAAGAAGTTTGCTCACTGACATGCTCTCTGGAACGAAATAGGTATCGCGAAACATGACATCGGAGACAACCTTCTCCTCGTAATCGATGGAACAAATGTTGAGCTCGCGTTCAATTCCGAGGAGCATGACAGTGTTCGCTCGCATGATGCCCACGATGTTGTCGACTCGATCCTCCCACACCGGCACGCGCGAATACTTGTGTTCCATCCATTCCTTGCGGAATTCAGACAGTTTCGCGGTGGACTCGACACCGTGCACGCGAACCAACGGCGTCATGACGTCTCGCACGACTGTCTCTTCCAAATCGAGCACGTTTTGAATCATCTCCTTCTCGGCGCTCTCCACCTCGCCGCTCTTCGTGGCGCCGGCGAGCACGAGCTTCAACTCTTCTTCGCTCACGAAGGGCTCTGAGGATGTCTTCAAGCCGAACACGGCGAACATGCCGTTGACGAGAATCTGGCACGTTCTACCGAGCGGATAGAGGATGAGCGACAACCAAAAGATGGGCTTGGCGATGAATCTCGCCACCACCGTCGCGTGCTGCACGGCGACGCTCTTCGGCGCGATCTCCGTGAACACGAGCATGACTACGGTGAGCGCCGCCGTGACGATCGTCGTCGCCCCTTCACCGTACATTCGAAGCGCCGCCTCGGTGATGAGCGCGGTGGCCATGATTCCCGAAAACGTCGTCCCGATCAAAATCGTCGTGAGAAATCGCGTCACGTCTTTTCGCATGACGTTGAAGACGCCACTCGAAGAATTCTCTTGATCAGCCAGCTCGCGCACTTTCCACGGGTACAGCGTCGTGATGGACGTCTCCGCTAACGAAAAAAACGCCGACGCCACCAAAAGCGCGCCCGAGGTGACGATCATGGATCCGACCGCGTCCGTCGCCGCCGCCGTTTTCGCGGTCGCCGCCGCGCGCGCGGCGAACGTCACCGCCGAGGTCACCACCACGAGCGCCACGGCCACCGAACGCGCCGCGATCCGCGCGCTTTTCGCATCCGCCGAGCCGTCGCCACCGTCGCCTCTTCGCGCGGCGCGCGCGACGACCGACGCGCGCGTCTCGCCCGACGCGCGCGCGCCGCCCGCACCGAACGGCGCCGCGATCATCGCACCGCGCGAGCGTTCACCGTCGCGCATCGTCGCGCCGACGCGCGCGCCTGCGACGTCGCGCATCGGTCGCCGCGCCACCGTCTTCATTCGCGTCGTTCCGCGCGCTTTAATCCCGCCGCGCGCGCGTCTATCCACGCGCGCGACGCTCGCGATGCCGCGCGGCGTCAATGTGAGTCTGTGCATATCGCTCGGCGCGCGCGCGCGCGTGACGCGTCGTCCGCGAGTGCGTGTGTGCGGATTCGTGCGAGGGTGAGGTTTCAGGTTATCGAGAGAGGCGGCGACGACGACGACGTGGGAAGAAACGATGCGTCGGCTAGGCTTCATTCGCGCGGTTACATCACCCGTCGGTGGGTGCGGTGGTTTCTATGGCTACATCATCGTGATCGGTGCGCGTGCGCGCCTGGCGACGCGCGTGGACCTCTTCGCTAATCTCGTTGAGCGCTCGAAGCGCCGCGTCGTAGCGCGCCTTGGCTTGGCGCACGGAGAGTTTGAGCTCTCGCACGCGCTCCTCGGCGTCTTCGCACTCTCTCTCGCCCTGGGCCTTGGCGTTAAAATATGGTAGCGCTTTTTTCACCGCACCGCGTCGCGAGCGCTCGAGACCGGCAGCCTCGGCGGTGGCTTCGACGGCGCGGCGCGTGTTGCGCTCGTGCACCTCGCTCGCGCGCGCCTTCATGGCGGCGGTCTCCGTCACTTCGCGCATGGTTTCGGCGCACGCCTCCATGAGATCGATGTTCACTTTCCCACTGCTCGCGACGAGATCGCGTTCCAGCGCGTCGTTTCGCTCCTTGGCGCGCTCGTGCGCGTCGTGCGCCGTCTCGTACGCGCGCAACGCCTCGATGCTCCTCGCCTGGTACAGTTGCGCCAACGCTCTCTTGTGAAACACCGGCACCGCCGTCATGACGCTCGACGATAATTTCTTCGTCACCGCTTCTAATCTATCTTTCGCCATCTGCTGCGCGCGCCCGCGCGCTTTTCTCGCCTGTTGCAAGTCGTTTTCGAGCGCGTTGCACTCCGTCATGGAATCGTTGAGCTCGTTGAGCGCGTCGCCGACTCTCGGGTCCACCTCCTCCGCCACCTCCAGATCCGTGTCCTGTTCGTATAAAGAATCGTTCCCGACGTCGTCCTCGCGCGCGTCTCTCCCACCGTCCGACCTCGCCGACGTCGATTCCACATCCGTCGTCGCGTTGGCCGACGTCGTCGTCGCGGCGTCGAATTTCACCCTCAGAAACGACTCCACCGTCAGCTCCGCCTCCTCGTCCAGCGCGTCCAACCGTTCGACGAGCGCCTGCGTCTCCGGCGACGTCGTCCGCGCGCATTCGCGCTCGACCTCGACGCCACCATCGCGTTCGTCGCCACCGTCACCGGTTGAGCCACCAACCAACGGCGTCGAATTCGTCGCGCCCACCTCCCCCCACCCTCCTTGCCGCGACGTCTCCGGCGCATCCATCGCGCGGAACGCGTCGGGGCTATTATCCAGCGCCTTTCCGCGCCGTCTGCGGCACCACCGCGACGTCGCCGACACCGCGCGACGCCGACTCACGATCCGTTCCCACCTCGCCCGTCATTCGCCGTCGCGACGCCCCATGGGGACGACGCGCGCATTCGTCCCCCGCGCGCCGTGTGCGACGCGTCTCGCGCCTCGACGCGCGGGGACGCGGCGCGTAAAAAAGTCCCACGGCGCGCGCGCGAGACGAGAGACGCGACGCACGACGGCGCGCGCGACGACAGATGAAGAAATATCCGAAACGACCTCGAGTCGGGACGACGACACGTTCAGCGCGCTCGCGAGCGTGCTGGGGGAATCCGTGGACGAGGAGACGCGCGAGGAGGAGGACACGGTCGAGACGACCGGTGCGGTGACGCGCGAGACGATCGAGGACGCGTCGGCGCCGAGAAAGATGACGGTGAAGCTGGAGGGTCGACGCGCGCCCGCGGCGGCTCGGCGCGCGAGTGGCGACGACGCGTCGTCCGCGCGCGAGGAGGACGGTGACGAGACGGACGACGAGACGTCGTCGACTCAGAAGATGTGGCGCGAGTTTTTATCGCTACTCGTCGCCGTGGGCGGGGTGAAAGGGACGGTGGCGGTGTGCGCGGCGGCGCTGTGCGGCGGGAGCGCGTTTGGAGAATTCGGGGATTTCGTCGAGGGCGCGGGCGAGGCGATGGAACCGGGCGCGCAGGTGCTCCTGGGGTTGGCGCTCGCGACGCCGACGATGCTGTACGACGCCGTCGTGATGGGGGTCGATTGGACCGAGCGCGCCGAGGCGATGAACGATCGAGAAGGGACGGAGAAACCATCCGCGCCGCCGCTCGAGGCGTACCTCGAACCGATGGCCAAGTATCAACAGGAGGAGACGCTGAGCAATCCGTGCAAGAGCATGCCGCCGTGGATGGACGCCACGGTGGCGCTCGCGGCGAGAGTCGCGGATGAGATGCTCGAACGCGGTGTCGTGCTCGGACTCACGGCGAAGTGGCTGGCTGATCGAGCGGTGAACGCGGGGGTGGAACCCGTCGACGCGACGACGCCGTGTCAACTCTTCGCGGCGGCGTGCGTGTACGCGGCGTTGGAGATTCGTTTGCGTCGCGCGCGAGAGCAAACGCGCGTGCAGGCGTTTCGAGTAGAACGGAATCCCGTGACTGGGAAACAAAAGCTCGTGCCGGTGAGCGCGGATGAGATGCGCGAAGACGGCGGAGGCGCCGGGACGCGCGGCGGTCCGTTGGCGCGCGCGCGCGCGTGGTTGGCCAAGCGTCAAGCCGTGGACGTCGTCGAATCGCGTACGTCGCCCGTCGCGGCGGCGGAAACGCGCGCGTTCGATAATATATTACGCGGGAAGAACGTCAAAGACTTTTTAGACGGAAGTCGAAGTCGACTCTTCTTCGTCACGCAATCCGTCGCTTTCGTCGCCGGCGGAAGCGTCCTCGGCCCCGTCGTCGGAGGTTTCGCGGCCGAT
>Ga0255777_10003111_pt1 | contig 14319 bp, 11 predicted proteins | sample 101ome_15_FD_179975 | JGI IMG/M metagenome (GOLD analysis project Ga0255777, IMG submission 179975) | Coastal salt marsh microbial communities from the Groves Creek Marsh, Skidaway Island, Georgia - 101402AT metaG (version 2) | ecosystem: Environmental > Aquatic > Marine > Intertidal zone >...
CGACGGCGAAATGGACGAACCCGAGTCCATGAGCGCGCTCACCCTGGCAGCCAGGGAGCGTCTTGATAACTTGGTGTGGGTGGTGAACTGCAACCTGCAACGGCTCGATGGGCCGGTGCGCGGCAATGGCCGCATCATCGACGAGTTGGAGCGACTCTTTGCTGGCGCGGGCTGGCGCGTGATCAAACTGATATGGGGCAGCGATTGGGATGGCTTATTCGCCCGCGACCAAAGCGGCGCTTTGCTGCAAGCCTTTGCGCAAACCGTGGATGGGCAAATGCAAACATTCGCCGCCAAAGACGGGCGTTACAACCGCGACAATTTTTTTGGGCAAAACAGCGCGCTCACCCAACTGGCCATGGGCCTAACCGACGATCAAATCGACCGCCTGAAGCGGGGCGGTCACGACCTTACCAAAATCTACGCGGCCTACGCCGCGGCGTTGCAACCCAATGGGCAACCGGTGGTGATTTTGGCGCACACCAAAAAGGGCTACGGCATGGGCAAGGCCGGCCAAGGCAAGATGACCACGCACTCGCAAAAAAAGCTCGACGACGCCGAGTTGTTGGCGTTTCGTAATCGCTTTAACTTGCCGCTAAGCGACGCGCAAACGCTTGAGCTGGCGTTTTATCGCCCCCCCGAAGACAGCGCCGAACTGCAGTACCTCAAGGCGCGCCGCGCCGCCCTTGGTGGCGCCATGCCGGCACGCCACACCGCGTGTGACAGCCCCGCGCGTCCACCTTTGGCGCAGTACGCGCAATTCGCCATCGACGCGCAAGACAAGGTCATGAGCACCACCATGGCGTTTGTGCGCATGCTCGGCCAATTGCTTAAAGCGCCCGAACTTGGCCCGCGCCTGGTGCCCATCGTGGCCGACGAAGCGCGCACCTTTGGCATGGCCAATTTGTTCAAACAAGTCGGCATTTACTCAAGCATAGGCCAACACTACGACCCTGAAGACATCGGGTCGGTACTCAGTTATCGCGAGGCCACCGACGGTCAAATCCTCGAAGAAGGCATCAGCGAAGCGGGTGCCATGGCCAGTTGGACCGCAGCGGCCACCAGCTACAGCGTGCACGGCCTCACCATGCTGCCGTTTTACATTTACTACTCCATGTTTGGCTTTCAGCGCGTGGGCGACCAAATTTGGGCCGCCGCCGACCAGCGCGCGCGCGGCTTTTTGCTGGGCGCCACCTCCGGGCGCACCACGCTGGGCGGTGAAGGCCTGCAACATCAAGACGGCAGCAGCCACTTGGTGGCCTCCACCATTCCCAATTGCAAATCCTACGACCCCGCCTTTGCCGGCGAACTGGCGCTGTTGCTGCAAGCGGGCATGGAAGAAATGGTGGGCCAGCAGCGTGATGTTTTTTACTACATCACCCTCAACAACGACAACTACGCCCAGCCGTCGATCGACCCTCGCCACGCCCAAGCCATTTGCGACGGCGGCTACCACTTTGCGCGGGTCGGGGAAGGCGCGGCGCAGGTGGCCCTGCTCGGCTCGGGCGCGATATTGGTTGAAGTGATCAAAGCAGCCCAAGCGCTGGCCGCCGAAGGCATCACCTGCGATGTATTCAGCGTCACCAGCTGGACCGAACTGGCGCGCAACGCCCAAGCCCATCAGGACAACCGCCAAGCCTCGCACCTGCACCGGCTGCTGGGCGCGCACCAAGGGCCGATTGTGGCCGCCAGCGACTACGTGCGTTTGCTGCCCGAAAGCATACGAGCCTACCTGCCCCACCACGCACGCTTCTTAACGCTGGGCACCGACGGCTTTGGCCGCAGCGACACGCGCGCGGCCTTGCGTCGACATTTTGAGGTTGATGCCCAAGCCATTGCCCAAGCGGTGCGCACCCTACAATGAATCGAACTTGGCAACGGCAACACCGCATCAATGTCTGGCCCCACCCAATGGCCTGCTTGGCAACAACTCAAGCAACTGGCACAAAACAGCCCACCCTCGGTTGGCGACCTACTGGCCAGCGCCGACCGCCCGACCTGCGTTTGGCAAGCTGCAGGACTTAACCTAAACGCCAGCCACCAAGCCATTGACCAAGCCGCTTGGGCGGCGTTGCATGCCTTGGCCGAACAAGCGCAGGTGCTGCCGCAAGCCCTTGCCATGGCAAGCGGGGCCCTCCTCAATGCCACCGAGCAACGCCCGGCGCTGCACGTGGCGCTGCGCAGCCCCGGCTTACCTAACCCGCCCTGGGGCGAAACGGTGGAGCGCGCCGTGCTCGAGGCGCGAGAAGCCTTTTTGCACACCGCGCAAACGGTGCACCAAGGCCAGTGGCGTGGCTGCCGAGGTGAGCCGGTTGACAGCGTGGTCAGCCTAGGCATTGGTGGGTCTGACCTTGGCCCGCGTTTGGCGTGCGCCGCGCTGGCGCCAGAGCCCGGCGCCACGCCAACCGTGCGCTTTGTTGCCACGCCCGACACCTGGAGCATGCAGCAGGCTTTGCACGGCCTGACGCCACACCGCACCTTGTTTGTGGTGCAAAGCAAAACCTTCACCACCCCCGAAACCCTGTGGCTGATGCAGGCCGCACGCCAATGGCTAAGCCAACACGGCGTCGAGGCGCACCACCAAACCCGGCACCTGCTTGCGGTTACCGCCGACCCCGAACAAGCGTTGCACCAGGGCTTTGCACCGGAACAGGTTTACCCATTTTTTCCGTGGGTGGGCGGCCGGTACTCGGTGTGGTCGGCGGTGGGCATGCCGCTTGCCATGGCCATCGGGGTGCCCGCGTTTTTGTCTTTCTTGGCCGGGGCCCGGGCCATGGACGAACATTTTTGGCACAGCCCACCGGCCCATAATCTGCCGCTTGCGCTGGCCCTCATTGGGGTGTGGAACCGCAATTTTTTGGGCGCGGCAAGCCAAGTGGTGGCGTGTTACGACAGCCGCTTGCAGCATCTACCGGCTTACTTGCAACAACTGGAGATGGAAAGCAACGGCAAAAGCGTGCACCGCGACGGCTCGCCGGTTCATATCGACACCGCCGCCACCGTTTGGGGCGGCCTCGGCGTGCAAGGCCAACACTCTTACTTTCAGCTCCTGCACCAAGGCACACACCGCATCCCGGTTGACTTTATCGCCGTGCGCCCCAACCCCAACGCAAGCCCCGAAGAGCAACAACAAACCGACTTCATGCACCGCCAAATGGCGGCCCAAGCGCGCGCCTTGGCGCTGGGCCGTGACCTGTCAGAAACCACCAACTGGCTGATGCAGCAAGGCACAACCCCAGCCGCGGCCGCGGCCTTGGCGCCGCACCGCAGCCACCGCGGCAATATCCCCAGCAGCCAGCTGTGGCTGGAGGCGCTCAGCCCCTACCACTTGGGGGCCATGTTGGCGGCGTTTGAGCACAAAGTTTTTTGCCAAGCCGTTTTATGGGACATTCACCCTTTTGATCAGTGGGGTGTGGAACTTGGCAAAACGCTGGCGCAACAAGCGCCCGTTGCCTCACCCCCCGTTTGATTCGCTCAACCTCACCCGGTCGCACCACCATGAACCCACACGCCACCCCCAGTTCACCCGCCACCACCCAAGCCACGGCCTGGGTGGTGGGCGGCGCCAGCGGCATCGGCGCGGCCACCACCGCCGCCTTGTTGCAAGATGGATGGTCGGTGTTGGCCTTTGACCGCGACACCCAAGGGCTGGCACAACTTCGCGCGCAACACCCCACCAGCACGCTGCACACCATGCCAGGCGACGTCACCGACCCAAGCACCATCCAAGCCGCCGCTCAGTGGCTGGAGGCACACGCTTCACCCCTTGGCGCCTTGGTCAATTGCGCCGCACACGCCGACCCCAGCGCCACCGTAGAAACCGCCACCTTGGCTGACTGGGAACGGGTGCTGCGGGTCCACCTCACCGGCGCCTTTCTTACCAGTCAAGCCGCCATTCCATTGATGCGCGCACGCGGTGCCGGCACCATTGTTCACTTGGCCTCGCAACTTGGGCATGTCGGTGCGCCTGGGCGCGCCGCCTACTGCACCGCCAAAGGTGGCTTGATCAACCTCACCCGCGCCATGGCCGTAGACCACGCCAGCGACGGCATTCGGGTGGTCTCGGTCTCACCGGGGGCGGTTGAAACCGGGCGCATGACGCTGCGTTTTGATACCATGGAGCAGGCCCGCCAAGCACTCGGCCCTAAGCACGCCTTGGGTCGCTTGGCCACACCCCAAGAGGTTGCCGACGTGATCGCATTTTTGGTGGGTCCGCGCGCCTCCTTTGTCACCGGCACCGACTGGTTGGTTGACGGCGGTTGGTGCGCAGCCTAAAGGTTTCGTTCGATTGTTCCCTTATTCAAGCGTTGCATAGCCATGACCCAAGAACTCCACGCCACCCTTAGCTTGCCTTTTCTGCGCGAAGAGCACCACATGCTGCGCGACGCCCTGCGCCGCTTCATTGAGCAAGAAGTGGTGCCACATGCCGACGCCTGGGAAGCGCAAGGCATGGTGCCGCGCAACGTGCTGCGCGCCATGGGCGACATGGGGTGGCTGGGCATGCGCTACGACAGCGAACATGGCGGCAGCGAGCTCGACCCCTTGGCCACCGTGGTGCTGGCTGAAGAACTTGGCCGCAGCACCTACGGCGGCTTTGCCGTGACCGTGCTGGTACACACCGACATGGCCAGCCCCCACCTGCACCATGCTGGCAACGACGCTCAAAAACGCGCCTTCATGCCTGCGCTGTGCAGTGGCGAGAAAATCGCTGCAGTTGCCATGACCGAGGCCGACGCCGGGTCTGACCTGGCCAGCATGCGCACCACCGCCCGCGCCGATGGCCACGACTGGGTGCTTAACGGCTCCAAAATGTTCATCACCAACGGCGTACACGCCGACCTTTACTTTGTGGCCGCCAAAACCGGCGAGCCCGGGCGCAACCATCAGATCTCGATGTTCATGGTAGAAAAAGGCACGCCCGGCTTTGAGGTGGCGCGGCCGCTCAACAAAACCGGCTGGCTTTGCTCCGACACCGCCGAGCTCAGCTTTAACAACTGCCGCGTGCCTGACGGCAACTTATTGGGCGAAGAAAACAAAGGTTTTTACGCGTTGGCCCACAACCTACAAAACGAGCGCTTGGTGCTCGGCGCGCAAGCCATGGGTGAGGCGGCACGCGCCATTGAGCTCACCCTCGATTGGGTTCGACAACGCAAGGCGTTTGGCGCCACGCTTTGGGACAAACAAACCATACGCCAGCAACTTGCCAAACGCCACGCCGAAGTTGAGGCGTTGCGTGCTTTCATTTATCAAACCGCTTGGGCCTTGGGTCAGGGGCAACAGCAGGTTAAAGCAGTCTCCATGATCAAAGCGCTGGCAGGCACACTGGTTAACCAAGTCATGTACGACTGCGTGCAGTTTCATGGTGGCATGGGCTTTATTCGTGAAACCGCGGTTGAGCGCATGGCGCGCGACGCACGCGTGCAGGCCATTGGCGGCGGGGCCACCGAGGTGATGCTAGACGAAATCGCCAAGCGCATGTAGCCCCGCTGGCGCCTTAATCGTCATCGTCGAGTTGCCAATCGCGGTCATACGACAGCCGATCGGCGGGATTCGGCAATAAGCCTGTGGGCGAATCCTGCCACTGCCACCACACAAAGCCCAGCACCGCGGCCAGCAGCAACGTTGCAAGCCAGCGTCGACGTGCGCGTATCGGCCCGCCACCACCACCGACGGCACGGCCGCTTAGCATGGGTCGTGCGTGGTTTTGCCTGCGCACCGCGCTGATCAACAGCAGCAGCCCCACGTGAATCAACACCGCCCACAGCGCCACGGTGCCAAACCACTCGTGCACTTCTTTAAGCCAATGCCCAGCCCACTTGTCATAAAACCCATAGCCGGTTAACACCAGGGGCACCACCAGCACCAGCACCGCGACAATGCTGCCGGCCAACGCCAAATTTTGCCCAAGTCGCCAATTCACGTTGGCCCCAGGCTGACCAAACGACTTCAGCCAAGGCCACACACCCGCGGCCTTGCGCTCGAGTGGCGCCCAACTGGCTTGCCTTGGCCCCAGCCAAGCATAAAGTCCGCGAAACACAAACAAACCGCCAAAAATATAGCCGGCGGTGACATGCATGGCCATCCAATCATCGGCGTCACCGCTGATATACGCCACCACAAACGCCACCGCAAACAGCCAGTGGAACATACGCGTGGGCGCATCGGTCACCCAACCTTTTTTGGCCGCATCGGGCGCCCCGTGCGGGGGCTCAATCGCGGCGGCATGCGGCGTGTTGCTTTGGTTCATGGTGTCACTCCCTTTGATTGATCTCTTATGGCCCGCAGTGTGGCGTAGGCCACTTGAACCTAAACTGAAAATCTTATTCAGCCTTGGTTCAGACATGGTCGTATTCAATGCCCGTATGGCTTGGTCCCGCGCTGTTCACCGCATACATCACCAAACCCGGTGGGTTGGGGCTTTGTTGCTGGCGGGGTTGCTGGGGCTTTCGGCCGCGCATGCTGACAGCGACCACGACCGCGCGCGTGCCGCACTGCGTGCCGGCGAAGTGTTGCCGCTGCAAGTCCTGCTGCAGCGCGTGCAAGCCGAGTACCCCGGACGCGTGCTGGGCATCGAGCTCGAACGCGAGGACGGGCGCTGGATCTACGAAGTCAAGTTACTCGACCCAAGCGGCCAGTTAAATAAGCTGGAGCTCAACGCCGCCACCGGCGCGGTGCTGCGCTTGCGCCGTCGATAACACTGCTAGGATAAAGCCATGCGTGTGCTGCTGGTTGAAGACGACAACACCCTACGCGCCCAACTGCGTCAAGCGCTCACAGCGGCCGACTACGTGGTAGACGAAGCCACCAACGGGCTTGATGCCCACTTTGCCGGCGACACCGAAAACTACGACCTCGCGGTGCTCGACCTGGGCTTGCCAGCCCTTGACGGTTTAAGCGTGCTGCGACGCTGGCGCGAGAACGACCGGCGCTTTCCCGTGCTCATCTTGACGGCGCGTGACAACTGGAGCGAAAAAGTGGCCGGCATCGACGCTGGGGCAGACGACTACCTAACCAAGCCCTTTCATATCGAAGAGCTGCTCGCGCGGGTGCGTGCGCTGCTGCGCCGCGCCAACGGGCAAGCCTCGTCCGTGTTGCGCTACGGGGCACTGACGCTCGATACCCGCAGCGGCCGGGTTACGCACCACGAGCAAGCTGTCAGCCTCACCAGCCACGAATACAAGGTATTGGCCTACCTGATGCATCGCCCCAACACCGTGGTTTCACGCAGCGAACTCACCGAGCATATTTATGCCCAAGACTTTGAGCGTGACTCCAACACCATTGAAGTCTTTATTGGTCGGTTGCGCAAAAAGCTCACGCCCCAAACCATTGAAACGGTGCGTGGGCTTGGCTACCGACTGGCCGATACATGATCCTCAAGTGGCCCATGGCGGGTTCATTGCGGCTGCGTTTGGCGGCCGTCACCCTGGTCACACTCAGCCTGGCTTTGGCGGGTTCGTATGTTTTGCTCACCGACTTGTTTCGCAACCATGTGCTCGGCCAGCTTGACGTCACACTCGCTCAACAACTTGACCAACTCACCGCGCAGCTCGAATTTGACGCCACTGGCACCCCGCAACTCAATACCTCGGCGCTGTTGGACCCGCGCTGGACCAAACCCTATTCCGGACTGTATTGGCAAATCGACCGCCTGAAGCAAGACGGTCATTTGGAGCGCGGGGTGCTGCGCTCGCGCTCGCTTTGGGACACCGACTTGGCGTTACCGGCTGACGCATTGGCGGGCGGCTCAATGCACACCCACGAATTGAGCGGCCCCAAGGGCGAAACCTTGCGCGTGGCTGAGCGCTCACTCACTGCCGGGCAAACCGGGCCCACCCAGTGGCGCATGGCGGTCGCCACCGACCTGATTGGCACACAAGCCGCCATGCAACGCTTTAACCAATTGCTGGCTTTGTCCCTCGCCGGTTTGGGCCTGCTGCTCATGCTTGCGGCATGGGCTCAGGTGCGGGTGGGCTTGGCGCCGCTGCAGTCGGTGCAAGGGGCGTTGCTGGCGGTGCGCGAAGGACGGGCGCAGCGGCTGGAGGGGCAATCTCCAACCGAGATTCAGCCTTTGATCAACGACTTCAATGGTGTACTCGACCGCAACGCCGAGATTCTGGCCAGGGCGCGCACCCAAGCCGGCAACCTGGCGCATGCCCTCAAAACGCCGCTGGCGGTGCTGGCCAATGCCGCCCACAGCGCCAGCGACACCGAACTACGCCAGCTGGTCGCAGAGCAAGTGCCGGTGGCCCAGCGGCATATCCACTGGCACCTGGTGCGCGCACGCGCAGCCGCCACCACCGACCTGCCGGGACAACGCACCCCAGTTGAACCCCTGCTGCAAGGGCTGATTCGGGTGATGGGCAAGGTTCACGCCAGCTCACCGCTACAGGTTCATGTGACGCAAGCGGTACCCGATGCAGTTTTTGCAGGGGAAGCGCAAGACTTGCAAGAAATGTTGGGTAACGTACTGGACAACGCTTGGCGTCATGCCCACCAGCGCGTGGACATTGTGCTCACGGTAGAGCCCACGGGGCTGTGCATCACGGTCGATGACGACGGCCCGGGCATTGAGCCCAGCGAACGTGCCAAGGTGCTGCAACGTGGCGTGCGGCTGGACGAATCGCAACCCGGCAGCGGGTTGGGCTTAGCGATTGTGCAAGATTTGGCGCGCCTCTATGGTGGCAACGTCGACCTTGGCGCCAGCCCCAGCCATGGGTTACGGGTGCGGCTCACCCTGCCGTCGTCCAACAGCGCAACCAAGCCCTAGTCCACAGGAATTACACAAACCCAAAAACAACAAAGCCGCATAACGCGGCTAAGTTGTTGATTTTATTGGTGGCCTGGGACAGAATCGAACTGTCGACACAAGGATTTTCAGTCCTCTGCTCTACCAACTGAGCTACCGGGCCTTGGCTTATCAAACCCTCAAGTATATCAGCGTCTTCACTAGGCGGTGGGCTCATCGCTGCCGTCTTCACGACCGCCGCGCAGCTGCTTGAGCTTTCGGTAAAGGTGGGTGCGCTCCAGCCCGGTGGTCTCGGCCACCCGCGTCATGGAGCCGTTGGCCAGCTCCAGGTGGTACTCAAAGTAAGCCAACTCAAAGGCGTCGCGCGCGTCGCGCAGCGGTCGCCCCAGCTCAACCATGGCAAAGCCCTCGGGCACACCTGGCGCCTCGGCCACCACGGCACCATGCAGACCAGACTCCGCCACCACACCGCGAGGGGAGGCGGCCGCCGCGGCCACTCGCGACGGCGACGCAGCGCGGCGCAGGCCTTTGGTCAGCGCGTCTTTCACCGCCAAGAGCAGCTTTTGTAAGGTAATGGGTTTTTCCAAAAATGCCACGGCACCAATACGCGTGGCCTCGACCGCGGTGTCAATGGTGGCATGGCCGCTCATCATCACCACGGGCATGGTCAACAAGCCCTGACCTGCCCATTCTTTTAGCAGCGTCACGCCGTCGGTGTCGGGCATCCAAATATCCAACAACACCAGATCGGGGGCTTGCCGTTGTCTGGCTGCACGCGCCTGCGCTGCGTTTTCTGCCAGTTCAACCTGGTGCCCCTCGTCATCCAAAATTTCAAACAACAAGTCGCGGATGCCCAACTCGTCATCAACCACCAAAATATTTGCCATGCCTTGGGCTCTCCGTTATGCCACCTGCGTTTGTACTGCTGAAAATGATACCGACACTTGCGCGCCCTCCACCACACCGTCACGCTCAAGGTTACGCAGTCGAACGTCGGCGTGGTGCTCGTCGGCAATCTTTTTTACCACCGCCAAGCCCAATCCTGTGCCTTTGGGTTTGGTGGTGACATAGGGCTCAAAGGCGCGTGCCAGCAGCTGCGGCGCAAAGCCCGGGCCATTGTCACGCACACTTAAATGCACCCGGCGCCCCTGCGCACCGACGCGCAGGCTCACACCCACCTGCGGCTGCGCAACGTCGGCGCAAGCGTCTTGAGCGTTTTGCACCAGGTTATGCAGCACTTGGCGCAACTGCTCGGCGTCCGCCTGTACCTCGGGCACGTCATCCAATGCCCACTCAATCGGCACCTTGGTCTCTTCATACAAGCCGGCCACATCGCGCACCAAGGCCTTGAGATCCAGTGGCTTGAGTGTGGCCGTGGGCAGCCGCGCGTAGTCTCTGAATTCGTTGACCATGCGCTTCATGGCCTCAACCTGCTCCACAATGGTTTGCACCGACTTGTGCAGCAGCGCTTGCGCGTCGGCCGGTACCCGTTCGGTTAGCTTATGCTGCAAACGCTCGGCTGAGAGCTGAATTGGTGTGAGCGGATTTTTGATTTCGTGCGCCAAGCGCCGCGCCACGTCGGCCCAAGCCTGCGCACGCTGCCCTGAAACCAAGGTGGTGATGTCATCCAACACCAACAGCCGTGTGCCGTCGGGTAGCCAAGCACCGCGTGCCATTAGGGTTCGCTCGGCAGGGGCCACGCCCTCGCTGCCTTGGCCACTGTGCACACTTAAACTGCGCTGCCACGGGGTGCTGTCGCCGTCGTGGATGCGGCGCTCGAATTCGCCCAACAGGGTTTCAATCCAGGTTTGGGTGCTGCCGGGTTGCGCCAACGTCCGCGGCAGTGCCACACGCTGTGTCCAGTCAAGCAGCTGTGCCGCCTGCGGATTAAGCTGCAACACTTGGTCGTCTTCACTCAGCACCACCACGCCGGCACTAAGGTTATCGAGCAGGGTTTGCAAACTGGCGCGGGTTTGCTCAAGGTGGTGCAGACTGTTTTGCGCGTCGGCGCGGGCGTCGGCCAGTTGCTGGGTCATGTCGGCAAAATCACGCGTGAGCTCGCCAATCTCATCACGCGTGGTGGCCGAGAGCTTGGGCGTTAGGTCGCCGCGCGCCACATCGCGCACGCCTTCGGCCAGCAGCAGCAACGGGCGCGCCAACTGATTCGCCAGCAATGCCGCCATGATCATGGCGCCAAACACGGTAAGAAACAGCGCCAAGGTGAGTGTGCCAATGTACATGCGACGCAGCCCATCACGCGCCAGCGCACGTTCCTGATACTCTTGGTTGGCAATTTGTAGGCGCCGCGCATCTTCAGCCAGCGAGTTCGGCAGCAGCACCGTCACCTGCAGATACTGCCCCTGCGGACGCAACGACAACGACGGCACCACCACCCAAGCCATGGCTGATATGGTGGCTTCTTGGTAGGTGTTGGCGTCCGGCTCCACGTCCATGCCCTCTACCCATACCGCCATACCGCGCGAGCGCGCTGCATCGTAAGCCCAAGACGGGGGTGCGCGGCTTTGCGTAAAACCCACCGCCTGTGTCCCGACGCTGCCAAGCAATCGCCGGTCGTCGCTCCAAACCTGCATGCGATGGGCGTCGAGCTGTTCACGTAGGCGCTCCAAGGTGATCGGCAGCAGCACCGACGATGTGGTGAGGCTTTGCGCCGCGGCGCGGGTGCGCGCGGTCAATTGCACACTGAGTAAGTCCACTGTGTTGCGGCCCAAATTCAAGCCTGCCACCAACGCGCCCTCAACCTTGACGTCAAACCAGTTCTGAATGGAGCGGTTCACGAACTGGTACGACACCACATAGACCAACGCACCGGGCAACACACCCACCAAGGCAAAAATCGCCGCCAACTTGAGCAACAGGCGGCGCCCAAACCGACCCGAACGCCAGCTTTGCCAAAGCCGCCACAGCAGCCAAGCAATGACCCCGCCCAACGCCACTGCCACCGATACGTTAAGCCCCAGCAGCCAGACAAAATACTCTTCGTAGAGCTGGCGGTTGTCGGTTGCCAGAATCAACAAGAACAGCAACACCAAACCCACCGCAAACGCCACCGTGGCCAACACCCCAACACGCCAGCGGCGACGCCCAAACCGGGCCGTTGCCGAAGTGGCCCGGTTGATCGCGCTCACCGCGCGCCCTCCACCGATAACGGCGCCGCCCGCAGCCCAAGCGGTCGCACCGCTTCCAGCCGCACCGACCACTCGGCGCTGGAGCCCTGACCGATTTGAAACGGCCCCGGCAGCTCCGAGGTGTCCAAATAAAAGCGATACACCATTTGGGGCGGTTCACCCACATCGGGCCACTCGGCTTGCGGCAACACCAGCCAATCGCCAACCTTGCCCACCAAGGCCAAGGCGGCCTCCACACTGGGCACCGTCATGGACATGGCCTGGCCTGTCTGGGGTGCTGAACCATTGCTTGATTCGTCGGGAAGCACCGCCACCCGCCACTGGCGGGTCAGTGCCTGACGCGCAATGCGCACCCGCCGGGTGACGTTGGTCACCACCTGGTCGCGCCACCACCAGCGCGGCTGCACCACCTGCACCTGGTGCACAAAATACAGCGGCACCCCGCGCTCCAGCGCCTGCTGCACCTGACTGTTCAGTGCCACTTGCACGGTCGCGGTCAAACGCAAACCCTCGGCGGTTTGCGATGTTTGAATGCTTTGCAAGGTGGTGGCGCACACGCCACTGGCCATGGTGGCCAGCGCCAACGCCAGCCACCAGCGACTAAGCCTGCGCCAACTGCTTACGCCACGCCGCATAAAAGAATCCGTCAAAGGCCATGCCGGGATTGTCTCCCAAACTGAACCATGCGCCCGCCACACCGGGTAACAGCCGCCCGGGCGCCCTCAGCGGTTGGGCGTCGCGATGCGCCGCGGTAAACCAGGCGGCTTGATCGGGTCCCTCGGCGTCAAACACCGAACACACGGCATACACCAAGCAGCCGCCGGGCTTGAGCAACGGCCATAACGCACGCAGCAGTTGGCGTTGCCGTTGCGCCAAGTGGGTGATGTCCTCGGGGCGGCGCTGCCACGGGATGTCGGGGTGCCGGCGCACAATCCCCGAGGCGCTGCAAGGCGCATCGAGCAAAATTCCATCAAACGGCTTGCCGTCGTGCCAACCCTCCGGTTGTGCCGCATCGGCCGCGCGCAGCGTGGCACCCAAGCCCAACCGCTGCAGTTGGCTTTGCACTTTTTGCAAACGCTCACCGTCCAGATCCAAGGCCAACAGATCAACGTCGGCGCGCTCCAACAAATGCGCGGTTTTGCCACCGGGTGCGGCACACGCATCCAGCACCCGCCAGCGTCCATCGACCGGCGCCAAGGCCTCCAGCAACAAAGGGGCGGCCAACTGCGCCGCCCCGTCTTGCACTGACACCCAGCCCTGCGTCCATCCTGGCAGTTGTTGCACCGGCACCGCGCGCTCCAGCATCCAACCGTCGGGGCCCACCGGCTGCGCCGCCAACCCAGCGTTGTGCAGCGCCTGCCCATACAGCGCCGAGTCGTGGCGTCGTCGATTCACCCGCAGCACCATGGGCGCATGCTGCAAGCTGGCGGCCAACACGGCAGGGGCATGCTCACCCAACTCGTTACGCCAGCGCTGGGCCCACCAGCTCGGTAGGTTGTCTTGTGCCTCTTGAGCCTTGCTGGCCGTTGCCTCAAGGGCTTGACTCTGACGTAGGTAACGACGCAAACACGCGTTGCTCCAGCCCGCCACGTGGCTCTGGCCCGCTTGGTCGCGACACGCGGCCACCGCCTGGTCTACCACGGTGTGGGGGGCATAGCCCATGGCGTCTTGGGTGCGGCACAGCACCAAAGCCAGTTTCAACAAAGCCGCCGGCCACGGCTTGGGCGGGTGATGGCTGAGCAAGCCCAGCATGGTGCGTGCCCATCCCTCGTGGCGCATCGCATGAAACGACAACGCCTGCACCGCGGGCCGCAGTGCAGGCGTGATCGAGGCCATGGCGGCGTCCCAACGCTGGCCCTTGTGCACCGCTGCCAGCACACCGGCGGTGTGCTGCAACTGTGCCGCCAGGCCCACGCCAGACGCCACGTCGGTGTGCCTTACTCGCTGTCGGGACTGGCCACCGATTCATCCACCGCGGTGTCACCCTCGGCTTCGGCCTGCGCCTTGGCCAATTCCTCGGCCTCTGCATCGGCAATGGCACGGCGCTCTTGCTCGTCCATGGCTTCGCGCACACGGCGCGCGTCGTGATAAGCCATGCCGGTACCGGCAGGAATCAAACGGCCAACAATGACGTTCTCTTTCAAGCCGCGCAACTCGTCGCGTTTGCCCATGATGGCCGCTTCGGTCAACACCCGTGTGGTCTCTTGGAAAGAGGCCGCACTGATGAAGCTGTCGGTGGACAACGACGCCTTGGTAATACCCAACAACACGTTGTTGTAGGTGGCCACGGTTTTGCCCTCGGCCCGCAACGCGTCGTTGGTGTTGAGGATTTCAGAACGCTCCACCTGTTCACCGGCGATGTAGGACGATTCACCCGGATCGGCCACCACCACACGGCGCAGCATTTGGCGAACAATCACCTCA
>Ga0255777_10003123_pt1 | contig 14289 bp, 11 predicted proteins | sample 101ome_15_FD_179975 | JGI IMG/M metagenome (GOLD analysis project Ga0255777, IMG submission 179975) | Coastal salt marsh microbial communities from the Groves Creek Marsh, Skidaway Island, Georgia - 101402AT metaG (version 2) | ecosystem: Environmental > Aquatic > Marine > Intertidal zone >...
TCGAACATGAATCGACGCATTTCATGGTTGGTCAATTTCATCGTGAATTTCGGTGTGCTCTTTGCAGCTATTTTCATTGCAGCGGGGGACACCGGCGTCGTGACGACCATCTTGTTCGCTGTGAGCGGTGGTATCATCATCATCAACGTGATGTTCATTCCAATGAAATTCAGCCGAAACATTGGGCAATTTGTCTCGCGCACCAAATTTGTTCGAGGTGACGGTAAAAATCCCCTCTTCCTTCACGGAATCCTCGTGAACTCAACAGGTCTTGCCGCTCTGATCGGCGTCATCATGATTGCAACGCAATTCCAGAAATTGTCTGAAGAGGACAACACAACGGCGATCATTCTCTTCTCACTGGGTGCTGTGTTCCTCATTCTGTGGTTCATCGACCGGTTCTTGCGCAACGGCAGTGAAATGAGTCAAGGCCTCTATGACCTGCTGTTTGGTGCTTATTTAGTGAAGTACGTGCCCTCCGAAGAGGAACGCGCCACCGGCATCTGGGCCCGTCTCGAAAACATGGGGAACTTTGGTGACCAACTCCTTGAGCGCCAAGAAAAGCGCGCAGCTAAAGCAGCCCAAAAGGCCGCCAAGGCTGAAGAAAAAGCGGTTGAGAACGAAGCCTCAAGTGAAGAACCAACCGAGTGAACCGCATGAGCGGAACGCCCATTGCCCCACACGGGCGTGAAATTGGTTTCTTCGCCACCCTCGGCGTGCCCCTGTCGCTTGTTTTTGGAATAGGTACTTTGCTTGGGGTGCTGGTCCTCTACCTTCTCTGGTTGTTATACATCACAACCATGGCTCGCCTGTCCTTTCGTGCCCCTTCAAAGCGAAAACTGCCGATTGAAGATGCTTTCTGGCAAGCAGTGGATGTGTCAACCCGGCTTGGTGAAATCCGCTTCTATCGGTCACCCACCCGGCCCAACGCTGACACAGCGATTCTGGTTCATGGATGGAGTTCGGGAGCAACGCGCATGACTGGCCGGGCGAAAGCGTTCACCGATGCTGGCCTCAACACCATTTTGGTGGACTTGCCGAGCCATGGGGCCTCGGCCTCGCTTCGGTTTTGGTCCGCCGAAGGGTCCGTGTCCATGCTGATTGAAGGGTTAAATCGCCTCAACCAACAATCAGCCGATCACTTCGGAAAGCGATTGTTCTATTTCGGACACAGCATGGGTGGATTCGTCGGTCTTCGTTTGAGCAAACGTCGTGGCGAATTGGACCTCGACGGGGTTTGGTCAGGATGGGTCATGGAATCGCCCATGACAGGTTACAGCGAAATCTTTGATGAAACATGCCGCTTGCTTCGACTCCCTCAGCTTTTTCGATGGTCGCTCGAAACACGGGTGTTGAGAAAATTCCGCGCCCTCAACCCTCATAGCGATGTGCGGTGCTTGAGGGATGCCGACATGCCCGTTTGGGGGACCTTGACCGAACCAACGTTGTTGTTGCAAGCCGCCAACGATGAGCGGTTGGGAAATACGCATCACGAACGCCTGGTGGGTGAAATGAAACGCTCCACCTCGGTTCCGTTTGAGGCCCACATGCTCGATACCTTGACCCATTCCGGGGCGCACGACCACGCTGAGCGTCACGCTCTGGTGGCATCTTGGTTGACCGCTCAAACGTCGTGATGTTGGCCCGATGCTTGCTGCTTGGCCAATTCCCTCATGTCCTCAACTTCATCGAGTTCGTCAACGATTTCTTTGCCCAGCAAGGTTTCCATCACATCTTCCATGGTAAGGATGCCTGACGTTCCTCCAAACTGGTCCTGAACCAGAGCGAATTGCTGTCGGTTGACCAAGAACACATCCAAGGCTTCCTCAATCGTGGTGCCCAAATTGATGGTCAGGATGGGTTTCATCATGGATTTGAGGGTGGTGTCCCACTCGTCACGACTGGCTGCCATGAGGATGTCAGAACGGATGACAAGCCCCAGTACGTTGTCGATGTGATCATCGAAAACAGGGATTCTGGAGAACCTTAGGATGGAATGTTCGTCAAGAACTTGCTTGACGGTGGCTTCTGCGTCAAAGGCGCTGACCACGACACGCGGCGTCATCTCCTCATCGACGAGGATGTCTCGAAGGCGCAACAAGTTGTGGATCACAGTTTCTTCAGATTCCTCCAGCGCCCCCTCAATTTCACCAAGGTCCGCCATCAAGGCCACATCATCACGGGTCACCATGTTGACGTCGCCCTTGGGGAGCACCGATTTGAGCACTTGAATGGGGCCGATGAGCCAAAACAAGAACTTGGTCATGAAGGACAGGACGTAAGCGGCGGGCGTGGACAAACGCTTCCAATATGCCGTGCCAAGGGTTTTGGGGATGATTTCGGACAAGAACAGGACGGCGATGGTGAGGATGAATGAGGCAATGGTTAACCATTCAGACCCCCAAATGTTCTGCACCTCACTCCCAACTCCTGCTGCCCCCATGGTGTGGGCGATCGTGTTGAGGGTCAATATCGCCGTGAGCGGACGCACCGAATCATCGTCTTTGAGATGGGCCCACATTGATGCGGTCTTCCGACCGTCCGCCTCCAGCATGGCGACGTGGGTCTGCGGCATGGAGAGCACAATGGCTTCCAAAATCGAGCACAGAAACGACACGCCGAGGGCCAAGGAGAGGTAAAAAATGAGGAGGGTCAAATCACCGCTTCCGGTGGATTCGCCTGCAGGTAATGTCGCAGCCATGGCGTTGTTGAGCATAGCGTGAGCAGAACCCCTGTCCAGTTGGAACAACCACACCAAGCGATTGGGGTTCTTGAAAATGACGCTGCCGAGAACCGTGAAGAGCGTTGTTGAAATTGTGGGTGAACCTCAAGAAGGGCGTGCAGTTGGATGGGTCGTTGAACATGCCCGATGAGCACGTGTTGATTTGCGTGGCTTGGCCGTACGCCAACGGTCCGCTGCACTTGGGTCACGTGGCGGGGTGCTACTTGCCCCCTGACATTCATTATCGGTTTGAAGTGGCCAGAGGCAACCGTGTGTTGATGGTGTCGGGTTCGGACGAGCACGGTACGCCCATCACCGTCACGGCAGAACAGAACGGTGAATCCCCGCAGGATGTTGTCGATCGGTTCCATGCCATCAATCGACAGGCCTTGCTTGATTTGGGTTGCGGATGGGCCAATCAAGCCGATCACCGAGGTGTGGCCTTCGGTGGTGCCCTGTTCAACCGGACCAGCGACCAGCGCCATCGCGCAAGGGTGCAGGACAATTTCAAACGTTTGTACGATGCTGGATTTTTTGAGCAGCGTTCGATGGAACAATACTACGAACACCATCCCGACGGTGGCGGTCGTTTTCTTCCAGACCGCTACATCGAGGGCGTATGTCCGGCCTGCGCCACCGACGGAGCCCGTGGCGACCAATGCGATGCGTGTGGAGCCACGTACGAAGCCGTGGAGCTGAAATCCCCGACCTCCAAAATGAACCCGTCGTACCGGGTGTCGATCCAAGAAACGGAGCATCTCTTTTACCGGTTGGATGCCTTCCAAGACCTGCTGCAATCGCATGCAACTCAACAACATCGCCAATGGAAACCCAACGTTCGAGCGATGACCAAACAGTGGCTCGACATGGGTTTGCGTCCACGAGCGGTGACGCGTGACCTCGCATGGGGCATAGGCGTGCCGCTTGAAGGTGAGGATTGGGCCAACAAGTGCATTTACGTCTGGTTCGAGGCGGTTCAAGGCTACCTCACGTGTGCTCAAATTTGGGCTGAGGACCATGCCGGTGCCCACCCCGACGGTGCTGAGGCATGGCGGCGGTGGTGGTGCGTCGACGACCAAGGCAACGTGCCACGGCATCTTTACTTCCTCGGAAAGGACAACATTCCCTTCCACACCGTGATTTGGCCATCGCTGTTGCTCGGATTGAACGCCGCAGCGGGTGGGAAAACCGCCGGTGATGTGCTTGCGTTGCCCGGACCCGGTGACCTGGCGCTCGAGCACAACGTGCCCGCCATGGAATACCTCATGTTGGCCGGCGGCCAATTTTCGAAATCAAGGAGACATGCTGTGTGGCTCCCATCGTTTTTGGAGCGCTATGACCCCGATACGCTCAGGTATTACCTGAGCATCAACATGCCCGAACAGCACGACACCGATTTCAATTGGCCGGAGTTTGTTGAACGGGTGAACAGCGAACTCATCGCAGCCTACGGCAATTTTGTTCACCGCGTGCTGACCCTTGGTGCCCGACTGCCTGTGGTTGGATCCTCACCGTTCACACCGTACGACAGCCATGAGGGCATGACGGCCCATCAAGAACACGTGGAGGGTTTGTACAACCAAGCCACGGCTTCACTCGAGGCGCACCGTTACAAGGAATCCTTGCGTCATTTGATGAGCATCGCTCAGTACGGCAATCAAATCCTACAGGCAGCAGCACCATGGAAGCACCTGAAGGAACGCGGCCAGGGACACGAGGTCAGCCTCGGCACCTTGGCGTTTTGCTGGCGCTTGGCTCGCACCCTTGCCATCGGCTTGCAACCCTTCCTTCCATCCAGTTCACAACGCCTCTGGTCGATGATGGGCCTTGACGGCCAGGTTGAGCACCGGGGTTGGGACGAGGCCACCGATTGGTCTGCGCCACTGAACTGGTCCAGTGAACCTCCACGCCCGTTGTTTGAGCGGCTTGACTTGGAGGCCATCTTGGCGGTCGAAACGGGACTGATCGAAGATGAACCACAACACGATTCACCCGCCGTTCACGGCGTGAAAGGTGGAAAAAAATCCGGAGGAAAACACGTGAAAGAAGTTGAGGAGGGTGTGGTCCACCTGAATTTTGAAGATTTTGTCAAGGTGGAGTTGAAGGTGGGTCGAATTGCCTCGGTTGAAGACCATCCAAACGCCGACAAGCTCTACGTTGTTCGGCTGGACGACGGAACGGCTGATGGCCGAACCATCTGCGCCGGGCTGAAAGCGCACTATTCCATGGATGAATTGGCAGGAAAGTCCGTGGTGTTCGTCGCCAACCTCGCACCCCGAAAACTTCGGGGCGTGATGTCCGAGGGCATGATGCTCGCAGCTGACGATGGTGAGGGCAGCGTACGGTTGATCACCGTGGACGGTGAGATCGCCTCGGGTTCGGAAGTTCGCTGACCATCAAGCGCCCAGCCGCTCACGGACGGCATCCATCACCTGCCGCCCATCGGTTCGCACCTGTTCTCGAATGCCGTCCAGTTGGTCACGCATGCTGGTGCCCATGTCGTCGGGCAAGCTGGCCAAGTTGATGTCAACGTTGAACAAAGCCCCTTTGGCGGCGGCACTGGCCAGCAATCCTGCCACCCCGACATCCGATGCGGCGTTTCCGTTGCCCTTGAGGGCGAGTTCTGGAAGCAGCCTCAGCAAGTCGGCGGCTTTTTGTGCTGTTTCGAAGGGAATCTCTGCAGCGTGCAACGTGGCCGCTCGAATCGCTGTTCGACGTGCAGCCACCTCAGTTTCATTGTTTTTTGGAAGTTTGAACGCGTCCATCACCCGGTCAAAGGCTTCACTGTCCTGCTGAGCCAAATCGCCCGAGACACGCATCAATGGAATGGCTGCGGTTTGAACACGCTCGGCGATGGACCAGCCATCCGACCATTTCTCGTTGTTGAGGGTTAAATCGGCCACCATAATGCTCAGTGCAGAGGCTTGACCGAGGGCAACCGCAGCGGCGGTACCGCCGCCGGGCGTGGGTGAGGAAGAAGCCAGCGCAGCCAAAAAATCCCGTTGGGTCATGTCCATCCAGTTCATGCGTTCAACCCCTGAATGGCCCACTCAATGATGCTTTCCTCGGGTTCAAACCGGTGGTGATGACGCAATCCAAGCCCGTTGATGGCCGCATTGACCAACTCGCGTTCATCGGCCGATTCGGGGAGGTAGTATCGGCCAGCAGCCAGCATGGCGTTCAGTGGAACCAGCCCAACGATTTCACTACCGGGTGTCTGCACTCCGTGGTCGCCGACGACGCTTTTCACCGTCTCATAGGCATAATGAAGGGGGCACGCTTCAACATCCAGGAGATTCATGGAAACTTGAGCGATGCCCAATTCCTCCAACGCCACCCCCATGCCCTGGACACTCGGCAAGAGCCCTTGGGTCCTCATCCGTATTCCGGTGGGTGATTTGAGCAAACGTCCACTGGACCGCACCAGCGAACCGACTTTCTTCGCCACGGCGGCATCGCGTTCATCGACGTTGACGTTGTACGCAACAAGGATGGGCCGTGCCCCCACCGTGATACCGCCCGAACGTGCAACCGTCTCGGACCAAGCCATGGCACCCACATCGGGCATCATGGTGGTCGCTCCGTGGCGTTCGTTGCTCCCGTCAAACCGAGATGCCAATTCCTCGTACTCGCCCTTGCGGAGGTTCGAGAGCACCGTACGGTCCGGGTGTGATGCTGCCGCACCGTACAAAAAGAGCGGGACCTCCACGGCCTCGGCAACCTGCGCCACCGTTTGACGAGCCAGTTCTGCACAATCCTCCATGGTGATGCCACGAAGCGGAACAAAGGGGCAGACATCAACCGCACCCAACCGAGGATGTTCGCCTTGGTGGCCCCTCATGTCGATCTCATCCACCGCAGCAAGAATCAGTGCCACCGCACCGCGTTGAACCGGTCCCGGCTCGCCTGCGAGGGTGATGACGGTTCGGTGGTAATCTCGGTCTGGTTCCACCCCAAGCACATGGCAGCCTTCAATGCCTCGTGCGGCTGATACGATACGCCCGATCTTCTCACCGTCTCTGCCCTCCGATATGTTGGGGACGCATTCAACCAAAGCTCCTGAGTTCATGGCCACGTGCCGGCGGCTTCAGTCAATGAACGTTGTTCAACGGTTCAGGAGTATAGGCGCTCTGGACTGGTGGATGCGGTGGTTTGGGACCGCTTTTTCTCAAGGGTTGCCACTGCATCCATCATGTCCTGTTGGGTGATGGCGGACCGGCCGTCCCGAATGGCGGTCATGCCGGCCTCGACGCAGGTCGCCTTGAGTTCGGCCCCAGAATACCCTTTTGTTTTCTCAACGACGCGCTGGAGGTTCAACCGCTTCGTGTTCATGGACTTCAAATGCACTTCCAGAATGGATTTCCGTGACCCCTCTTCCGGGATCGGGATTTCAATCACGCGATCGAAGCGTCCGGGCCGAAGCAATGCATCGTCCAAGATGTCCGGTCGGTTGGTGGCTGCAATGATTTTGACATCCTTGAGAGCATCAAATCCATCAAGTTCAGCGAGGAGTTGCATCAACGTGCGCTGGACTTCCCGGTCACCACTCGTGGATCCGTCCAATCGCTTGGCACCAATGGCATCGATTTCATCGAGGAAAATGATGCTGGGCGCCTTCTCCTTGGCCAGGGAAAACAGCTCGCGGACCATGCGCCCACCCTCCCCGATGTATTTCTGAGCCAACTCACTGCCCACCATTCGAATGAAGGTCGCATCGGTCTGGTTGGCAACGGCCTTGGCCAACAGGGTCTTGCCGCAACCGGGGGGGCCGACGAGCAGCACGCCTTTTGGCGGGGTGATGCCCACCTTTTGAAAGAGCTCAGGCTTCACAAGCGGCAATTCAATGGCTTCACGCACAAGGGATACCTCGGTGTCCAAGCCGGCGATGTCGGCGTATGTTGTTGTGGGCTTGCCAACCATTTCCGCTCCGCTCACCATGGGGTCCCATGCTTCGTGAAGGACCTCGATGACTGAGAGACTGTCCTGATTGAGGGCGACACGAGTCCCCGGTTGGAGTTTTTCGGGGTCCAAACGTTGGTTTACCGACACCTGGAACACCGTTCCGTTGGATGAGCGAACGATGGCTCGCTCATGGTCCAACACGTCTTGCAGGTGGCCGATGATGAGCGGTGGCATTTTCATGATGTTGACGTTTTCTTCGAGGCGGTCGACTTTCTTACGCAGACCTCGGATTTCTGTTTCCAACGCATTGCGTTCCGTGATCAATTGTTGCGATTCTTCCCGGAGGTCGAGCAAGGAGGCTTCAAGTTGCTTGAGGTCGTCCTCGGGCAGCGGGCTGACCCCAGCATCGGTCCGCTCAACATCCGTGCCCATGACCGAACCTGCCGGCGAGCATCTAAAAGAATTGACATCGCAGTCGTGGTGCAGCGTCAAAGAGTTCAAAGACGGTCGTTGGTAAAAATTTTCCATGGGCGAATGTGAGTTGTGCGGTGCCGTGAAGGTCGGAGTGCGCCAGGTGCCCATGGGGAAAACAACCGTAAGCGCTTGTTCGCGTTGCGTTGAAAAAATGAACCTTGGACCGAAAAAGGAAGCGCCGGGGCTTGCACGAGCGAGAAACATGCGTGCAGCCCCTCGTCGAACCTCATCCACCGCCTTCATGGCCTCAGGGCCAAAGGAATTGGCCGAGGATTTCCACAAGCGAATCGCCAGCGCTCGAACGGCTCAGAACCTCTCTCAGCAGCAACTCGCTAAAAAAATGGCCGAAACCCTCAATGTGGTCAAATCGGCTGAATCTGGCAAGCGACCGACCGACGCTGTCGTTCGCAAGTTCGAACGAATCCTGTCCATCGAATTGATGGTGGCACGCTCAGCAGAGGAGACTCGGCATGTTTCATCCGGCCCTCAGCGCGGCATGACCTTCGGCGATTACCTCAACAAATTGGAGTGAAGGGTTTGCCGGTTCGTGTCCATGCCGTTTGGCTGGCGCAGGATGATCCAAAAAAGAACACCGCCGTCCTCGCTTCAAAGCGTGGAAATCTGACCTTGCACAAGTCCCTTCGTAATGTGCCGCGTAAGGGGATCATCCTCGAACCGTTGTGCGGGAAAGTCTTCGGTCCGGAAGACCACGCGTTGCTTCTTGAACAACGCGGTTCCTTGGTCGGATTGGATTGCAGTTGGGCGCACATTGAATCCAGCGTGGACCAGGTGATGCGTCGAACACGACTCAAGCCACGCATGCTGCCCATGCTGTTGGCAGCCAACCCGGTAAATTGGGGGAAACCGGGACGTTTGACCACGGCTGAGGCCTTGGCGGCCTGCTTATACATGATGGGCGAAGATGTTCAAGCACGCGAGGTGTTGGGAGCGTTCCGATGGGGTCCACGGTTCTTTGAATTGAACCAGGAGCCCTTGGACGCCTACGCCAAAGCCACCTCCAGTGAGGAATTGGTGAACCTTCAATTCGATTTTTTTGACCTGGACCGGTCAGCATTGGAGGGTTCATGATGCTTCATGAAAACCGGCCCGTTCATCGGCTGCGGGCAGGCCATCGCCGTTTGGAACACGACGCACTGGCCGATGAAACCTTGGTCAGCATCGTTCAAGCCGACCGAGTTCTGACGCGGTTGCTGGCCTCAGCCGATGACTTGCTTGCCTTGGTCGTTGGCCACATGGACTTGGAACACGGATGCCGATTGGATCGGGATGACTTGGCATTGTTGCCACAACCCGATGGTTCGGTGAGCATTGCCATCGATGAAACCATCAACATCCCTTCCAGCGTTGCACGTGCGGACATCGTGACCTCCTCTTGCGGTGCGTGCCACCACCCGTCCTTGGCAGCGATGGTTGCGGGTCCGACGGCAGCCCTCGAGCCGGCTGAATACGCTACCATGGACGATGTTGCCGATGCGTTTGCCATGATGGAGCGCCAACAACCCGGTTTTGATGCGACAGGTGGACTTCACGCTGCAATGTTGTGGGCGCCGGATGGCACGCACGTGGTGATGGAGGACATTGGGCGGCACAACGCCGTTGACAAAGTATGGGGTGCATGGCGCCAGCTTCACATCGATCGACGGCCGTCCATGTTGCTGTTGTCGGGCCGCCTCGGGTGGGACATCGCGTCCAAAGCGACTCAAATGGGTGCATCAACCGTCGCCTGCCGGGGGGCAGCCTCCACGCTCGCAGCGGATATGGCCCGAGCGCAGGGGCTTCGTTTGGTGACCTTTTGGAAAGCCAGCGGGGCCGTTGTGATTGGCCCGTTTGATGGGCCTTTTGACGCAAAGGATTGAGAACGGTTGCGCCGACCCGCAGTCAGGATGGGCCCATGACGCGCAACGTGAATCCTACAACGCCACCCGATCCTCATCGACTTCGCCTCGGTGCACCCAAAGCGAAAGCTGCCGGTGTTGCCGCCGCCGTTTCATCAATGTACCACGGTATCACTAAAATGGGGGTCAACAAAACGGTCAAAACGCTTCTCACGGTGAACCAGCATCAAGGCTTTGATTGCCCCGGATGCGCTTGGCCCGACCCGGACCATCGAACGTCGTTCGAATTTTGCGAAAACGGTGCAAAAGCGGTTGCTGATGAATCGATGGCTGCACGGGTCGATTCTGCTTTTTTTGCTCGCCATTCCGTTCAAGACTTGGCAACATGGTCGGACCATCGTCTGAACCGTGCTGGACGGTTGGCACAGCCCATGCACCTGGCCCCGGGTTCCAATCATTACACGCCCATCGAATGGGACGATGCCCTGGATTTGATCGCCGACCGTTTGACTGCGGTGGCCACACCCGACCGCGCCGTCTTCTACACCTCGGGTCGGACAAGCAACGAGGCCGCATTTCTGTACCAAGCGATGGTGCGCGGGCTTGGAACCAACAACTTGCCCGATTGTTCAAACATGTGTCACGAGTCAAGCGGGAAGGGCTTGGGTCAAACCATTGGGATTGGGAAGGGAACGGTCAGCCTTGACGACTTCAATCACGCAGACCTGATCATGGTGATTGGACAAAACCCCGGCACGAATCACCCTCGCATGTTGACGGCCTTGAGGGATGCCAAACATCGCGGTGCTCGAATTCTCCACGTCAATCCACTTCCCGAAGCCGGTTTGATGGCGTTCAAGCACCCACAGGACTACATGAAAGGCAAGTTCGCATCCACCACGCTCGCCGATCTGCACCTGCCGGTACGCATTGGCGGTGACGCCGCCCTCCTCAAGGGACTGATGAAGATCATGCTGCGCGACGGTTCGCTCGATACGGGCTTCATTGAATCCATGACAACCGGGTTTGAAGCGCTGGCCGATTCGTTGGTGGATGAAGACTGGTCAGTGTTGGAGCGTGAGTCTGGTCTTTCCCGCGAGCAATTGGAACAAGCCGGCCGACTGGTTGTGGAATCCAAAGCCACCATCGCCTGTTGGGCAATGGGCCTGACTCAACACCGCAACGGGGTCGCCGTCATTCAAGAAGTGGTGAATTTGTTGCTGATGGGCGGACACGTGGGACGGCCTGGGGCAGGATTTTGCCCAGTCCGTGGCCATTCAAACGTCCAGGGCGACCGCACGGTCGGGATTTGGGAAGCACCCACCGAAGCGTTCCTCCAACGCATGGAGGAAGGGCTTGGATTCCCCCTGCCCACCGCTCATGGGTACGACGTCGTGGGCTCGATTGAAGCGATGCTCAACAACGATGTGGACGTGTTCATTTGCATGGGTGGCAACTTCCTTTCGGCCACACCTGACACGAAACTCACTGCCCAGGGTCTTCAACGGGTGGGCCTCACGGTTCAAATCTCCACCAAATTGAATCGGTCCCATCTGGTGACGGGTCAAGAAGCGTTGATCCTCCCCTGCTTGGGGCGGACGGAGTTGGATGTGCAAGCACAAGGCGAGCAGTTCGTGACCGTGGAGAACTCCATGGGCATCGTTCACACCTCAGAGGGCGGTTTGCGACCTGCTTCTCCCCACCTCAAAAGCGAGCCGTGGATCGTGGCCCAAATCGCTCATCGGTGTCTGCCCGAATCCCCCCTCCCTTGGCTGGATCTTGTTGGGAATTACGATCAGATACGCGATTTGATGTCCTTGAGCTTGGTGGGATTCGACCAATACAACGAGCGGGTTCGTTTACCCAACGGCTTTGCACTCCCCAACACCCCGCGTGACCAACGGCGGTTTGACACACCCGATGGGAAAGCAAGCTTCACGGTTCACCCACGCCCCGACCTCGAGGTTGGTGATGGCCGATACGTCTTGATGACCCTGCGAAGCCACGATCAGTACAACACCACCATCTACGGTCTGCACGATCGTTATCGAGGCATTCATGGTCACCGTCGTGTGCTCATGATGAACGCCAAGGACATGGTTGAGAGGGGTTGGAAAGCACGAACCACCGTGAACATCACAAGTCATTTTGAGGGCGAAGAGCGTCACTCGCACGCATGGTTGCTGGTCCCGTACGAGATCCCTCGCGGCAACCTTGCAGCGTACTTCCCGGAAGCCAATGAATTGGTGCCGCTTCGATCCACAGCAGCCCTCTCCAACACGCCCACGTCCAAATGGGTGGTTGTTTCTTTGGAAGCTGCCGGTGGCGCAGCCCACGGGGAAGAAGAATGACGCAAACTTCCTACGTTTCGCTCGTCAGAAACAATGCGTCGTTTCGCAGGCTGTGGCTTGCTGCGGTCGTATCCATGCTCGGCGAGTGGTTCAACACCATCGCCCTGTTTTTGCTCATCCTCACCTATACGGAGAGCGAATGGTTGCTGGGTGTGTTGTTCACGGTTCGGATGGCTGGTTTTGCTCTGCTCCAGCCCTTCATTGGCATGATGGCTGACCGGTATTCGAGAAAGATGCTGATGGTCGCATCGAACCTCGCACAAGCGGTGCTCGCTCTGTGCTTCCTCTGGGTGAACGGACCCGAAGACATCGTTTGGATGATCGGCTTGTCAGGCGTGATGATGATTCTGCACGGCGTTTACATGACCGCTGAGCGTGCTTCCATTCCCAACGTGGTCAGCGAAGCGGACTTGGCAACAGCCAATGCGTTGGATGCAGCATCGTGGTCAACGGCCTTGTGCATTGGAGCCATGCTTGGTGGCTTGGTGGTCTCGGCTTGGGGCACCGATGCAGCCTTCATCATCGATTCGATCACCTTCGTGTTCGGTACCGTCTTGCTCGTGAACTTGAGACTCCCGCAAACCGTGGAAGATGCACCCGAATCGGGTTGGGTCAAAACGGCCTTTGCCAACATCAAGCGTGGGTTTCAACGCATTCGTTCTGAACCGAGACTGTACCGCATTGTCTTTGCCAAAGCATCCTGGAACATCGCAGGTGGAGGCCTTGCTGGCGTGTATCTTGTCTTGCTTGGGAACGACGTCGATGGATACGGTGCAGCGTTTGGCTTTGGTTTGTTTTTCTTTGCGAGGGGGATCGGGACCGGTATTGGCCCCATCATCGCACGAAATCTGTTCACCGACCAAAGCCGTTGGCCCACGTTGATTGGGCAACTGATCGTGTGTTCCGGTCTGCTCTATTTCTTGGTCGGGTGGTCCGTGGGCGGAGCGCTTTGGGTCACGGTGCTGCTGGTCATCCTCGCCCACAGCGCAAGCGGTGCCAATTGGGTCCTCTCCACCATCATGGTGCAGCAATGGGTGGAGGACGAAGTTCGCGGTCGGGTCTTTTCTGCAGACATGTTGGTGCTTTCCGTGGCGTTTTCCATCTCATCAAGTCTTGCTGGGTACTTGATGGAATCCGACACACTGAATGTGCAACAGGGGATCATGGTGTATGCGGCCGTGATGATTGCATCCGGTGCATTGTTCACCTTGTGGCGGCCGGATGTGCGCCGTCATTCCGTTGATGCTTGAAGGCAACGTTCGTGCGTGCACGCAGGCGGCGTGAAGTAACGACGCTCGTCGGGATCAAAGGTGTCGAGTTGGAGGGTTGATGTTGATCCTTCCTGCACGGTGACGATGGCAGAGGTGCTGGCTGGAAGATAGTCTTCGCCGGTGGAGGCCAGCGAGAGGCGGAGCGAGTGCCCCTCCGGGATTTCAGCGTCCAGCGGTAGGAATTCCATTTTGGCGTTGATGGTCTCCAACAGGGGCAACCACGTTTGGATGGTGTCCCCTCCACCGTGGTACCTCAAATCCATGATGGCATGGCCCACGTGGATGCAATTGTCGCTTGGACTGCAGTCCTCCAGCAGGGCATACAGTTGCCCTCCCACGGCGCTCGTGGTGACATCAACGTGCAAGCGCGGTACACCGGCCAAATGCATCGTGGATGTGAGCGGTTCGGATTGCCATATGGGTCCTGAGGCTGCGTCGGGGAGAACGGTCAGCGAACCGTCCACGAGGGTCAATTCACGACCGAGTTCCAACGTTTTCACCGATACATCGGCCGGTGGGTAGCGTTCCTCGAGGCGCCAGCTTCCTTGGTTGGATTGAATTTCAATCCATTGTCCAGGTTGCGGTCCAATGTTTTTCAAATAATAATCAAACCATTCGAGCAAATCCTGCATCCAGTCAAATCGGACCATTTCAGGGAAGGCTTCACCGCCTCGCCCACCGAGGTCGGACCGGTCGTCCAGTTGCACCGGTCG
>Ga0255777_10003131_pt1 | contig 14257 bp, 7 predicted proteins | sample 101ome_15_FD_179975 | JGI IMG/M metagenome (GOLD analysis project Ga0255777, IMG submission 179975) | Coastal salt marsh microbial communities from the Groves Creek Marsh, Skidaway Island, Georgia - 101402AT metaG (version 2) | ecosystem: Environmental > Aquatic > Marine > Intertidal zone > Salt...
TGGTGTGAGCTTTTGATCGTCGGATTCCCAAGCGGTCCATTGTAATCCCATGCTAAACATTTGCGGTGTCGCGGTCAAGGCACTTTCATCGCCGACGGGAAGGTTGGAGATAGGAGTGTTGGGACCGAAGTTCGTCAGCGCTGCTGCGAATTGTAGGTCTGCGATATCCAATTTATATAAGAACCCAAGGTCCAAATACACATTGTGCGCGCGGTACACCCCTAGTTGTTCCAATCCGTATTTCAACTGCATTCCCGCGTGGAAATATTCAGAGAAAGCTTGGCTGATTCCTAATCCTACGGAGGTCAAGGTAGCAGAGGTTGTGGCCCCGGTGCCTTCCGGTTGCCATACCGTTCTTTCTAAAATAGAACCTGTGCTCAGGGAATTCAAGGTCAAGGCAATGTGTTGGCCGTTGGCTCGAGACTTGGTCAACGCTACAAAATCGTGTGAGATGCCGCCGCCGAGGGCGCGATTGGAGGTAAAGAAACCTTGCTGATTGCCTCCGCTCACTAGGGCGGGGTTTACAAGGGCACCGAAACTGTGCTCGGTCATGGCAAGGCTGGCGCCACCCACTCCAACGCTCGCTGGGTCGATGGGGAGCTTAAGGAAGGTGAAGGCACTAAGTCCTGCGCGTTCCTCGCCGTAGGTAGGCAATATTTGGCCACGCATAACCATGCTTGAGGCAAGCAGGAGAACGATGGATGCTATGTACTTACGGCTTACCATTTGATCTGAATTCCTGCTAAAATTTGCGTAGGCGCCGAGTATCGTGCCGGGTTTCTTGGGTCTGTTCCGTATTCCTGTGGTCCATTGAATTCTGGACGAGGATCGCGCCAAGTCAGTGGTACATCATCGCCATATTCGTATGCGCGTCCGGTAATAGGATTGACGATTTGTGCGTTGCGTCTGTTAGTGATGTTCATCACCTCGAGGTTGAGGAGAATACCTCCTGTACCAAATTTTACTAGCGCATAGGAAGCTTTACCGTTGAGCCCGAACCAATAGGTGCCGCGGTCGCGCAAATAATTGCTGTTGTCTACGCGGTATTGCGGGCGGCCGAGGTCGTTGTAGCCTTCCAAAATTTGTGGGGTATAGCGGTAGCCCGAGGTATACTGCGCGTTCAAAGAAGCACGGAATCTGCTAGAGTCGCTTTGGTAGCTAATCCCTGCATTGAATTTCCACGGGCGGTCCCAAGCCAAGAATTGTTCTTGGGTGAGCGGAACCTCACCGGTTTGGGCAATCTGAAGGGCGCTTTCGCGGGCACTGTTTGATTTACCACGTGCTTGCTGGTAGGAGCCGTTGAAGAAGGAGTTGAAATGGTCGGTGAGGCGCGCGTTTAATTGGGTTTCGATACCAATTATTTTAGCGTAATCCTGATTGATATACATCGTCTTGGTGACCGGACGGCCCGTGGCGTCGGTGGTGATCACACGACGTGATACGATGTAATCAAAGCGGTTGTTGTTAAAGGCATTGATGGTCCACCCCAATCGCGATCCGAGCAAGGTTTTATACCCCACTTCGTAGGAGATATTGACCTCTGGATTGAGGTTCGGGTTCCCTAATGAAGAAAGGAAGCTGCGGTCTTGGTATTGCGGATCTAGACCGGCGTACATGAATCGGGGGTGCGGCATGCGCATACTGTGCCCGTAGTTGAAGTACAAGACGTTGTTTTCGGTGACGGGGAAGCTCACGTTTAATCTGGGCAACAAACGTACTTTCCAGCGTAACCCTCCGGTACCAAAGGAGTTTTGGAGGTATTGCTCGCGCACGGCATCCAGCACGGGAGAGCTCTCATCAGCCACCGCATTATCGGCAAAAGAGCCCGGTGCCCAGTAGTTGAAACGCATACCCAAAGTGGCTTTCACCCCTTTGTATTCGATGCGGTCCTGCGCAAAGAGGCCGCCCTTTTGAGGGCTTACCTTCCAAATATCATTGCTTGAGCCAATGCTTACCGACGGTGTTGTTGTGGTATCGTTGATGACAATAGGGGCACCGACCCAAGGACGGTAGACATCCACCCATTGGTATTCTGTCAAGGCATGCTCGATACCACCGCTGATGGTGTGGATGGCATTGGGCTGGTAACTCAATTTCCCTTTGATGGTATGCTCTGCCGCGTAGTGGTCGTGCCAAATAGGGGTGATCCCACCGTTGTTGACCAATCCGTTGCCCGGAATCAAGTAATAATTGCCGTAGGGGTCGTTCGGGTTGAAGACGGTAAGGTCTCCCGTGAAGATGTAGTCCTCATCATAGATTTGGTCTACGGTCTCGGCGCGGAACGGTCGGCCGTTGGCATCGGCGCGTAGGTTTGTGAACAGGCGTCCCGCCGACACCGTCAATCCGGTTTTTTGCGAGAGGCGTTTGTTGTAGCCCAGCACGGTCAGGTTGCTGTGGTGGGTATAGGTTGTAGCATTGTCCAAGTTGTTGCTGCGCTGGTACTGGAAGCCTGGCGCCAAGAGGGCATCGAACCCGACAATTTGAAGGGTACGAGAGTTCTGATTGACTTTCAAGCTGTGGCTGTTGGTCAAGGTCAATTTCCCAAATCCTTTGCTCGCGTAACTCAACTTCACCGTATGGGAGTAATCGTTGCTCTGACGCGGCGCCCATATCTCCGGATTCTCAGGGAATAGGCTTGATTTGAGTTGGTCCGCGGTGGCTCCGAAGTAGTGGTCGGTCCATTGTCCGCGGGCGGTGGTGAAGAGTCGAAGCTTTTTACCGGTAAAAGGCACAGGAGTGCTGAGGGTGGCTTCTATTTCATCTGTATTAAAAGAGGTTGCATCGAATAATTGGTCCGTTTGATAATTCAGACCCCAGCTTAATTTCTCTCCACCTTCTTTGATTTGGGTATTGATAATCCCCGCCGAGCCGCCGCCGTATTCCGCCGAAGCACCTCCGGTCATCAAATTCAAGGACCCTACAGAGCTCGCACTCACGCTTACCCCGCCGCCGGTTCCCGCCAATGGATCCTGTGCCGAAATACCATCGATAAGGTATTCGGTTTCGTAGACGCGGGCCCCACGAATCTGAAGCCCGTCAGTGGTTTTTTGAACCCCGGCTTGTTGTGCCAATACATCCTCGACGCCTTTGGCCACGAGCGCGCCAATCTCATTGTCGCTTAAGGTGATGGCTGAGGAAGCTTTTTCAAGGTCCACTTGGTTTTTGCGTCCTACGACGGTTACGGCCTGAAGCATTTCACTTTGTTCGCTGAGTTTAGCGTCCAATTTTACCGTCTTGCCCACACCTATTTTGATGTCGTTGAACTGCATGGGTTGGTAGCCGATGAATTGAAATTTGACGCTATAGGTACCTGGCTTGATATCTTTCAAAACAAACTTCCCGTCGAAATCTGTGAGGGTTTGGTAGAAGGTTCCCACGATTGTTACCGCTGCGCTAGGCAGCGGTTCGCCGGTGGCCTTATCCAATACGGTTCCTACAATTCGACCCGTGGTTTGAGCGAACACCGCAGAACTCCACAAGAGGAGTGTACATATGAGGAGCTTAGAATACCGCATTGAAGACATGATCTAAGAGTTCCTGGCCTCCTTCATTAGGACGCGTAAATAGGTGGAGTGGCAATGCGATAAAAACTTGGTTGATCGCTCCGTTTTGGGTTCTCGTGGCGCCTAAAGTCGTCGCTCCATTCCACCCGCCGATCTTAGTAAGCTGCCCGTCGTACAAGGCGGTTGCATCTGCTGATGGCACTACTGGAACAACACCTAAGACAATATTTTGTGGGCGCATGTCTGGGAAGCTCGCATCCAGGGCAACCAAGCTGCTGTCGTTCGTCAGACGTGCCTGTCCGCTACTCAGCACCAAACTTTCGATGGGGAAGATGTCCAAGAAGGCACCGCTCGCCATGGGCGCAGAAAGTTGAGAGGCTGTGAAAAGCTTTCCGCCCTTCTGCAAGAATTTCTGCGTGCTCAAGGCAAGGATATTCAAAAGGTAGTCCGAGCCAGATTTAGTGGGGAAGACCGTCGCATCTGTGAATAAGGCGATGGCGTTGTAGCGAGACATGATGATCTCGTACGTCGGGTCCCAATAGGCTGGAATACCCGCGCCGGTAACCGCATCCATTTGGATGTAATCATAGCTCACATTAGCGCTGTCCATCCAGGCTTTGTAGTAGGCACCTAGGTATTCCGCTTGTCCGTTGATGATGAGGGTACTCTCAACGGCCGGGGCCCACAAGAATCCTGCGGAGGTATCTACGGCGGAATAGATGCCGGCGCGGTCTTTGGCGCGGAGGTATAAGAAATTCTCTCCCGTCAACGAGGCGCCGCTGAGACTATCCGTCCATTGGGCGTTCTTGTAGAAATCTACCGTGCCATCACCGTTCAAGGCGAAGGATAAGAGGCTGGGTTGGGTGCCTATGGAGAACCAATTTCCATTGTTGAGTTTGATCTCCACCAGCTCGATGGTTTCGTCCCCGTCTGCATCGCTGGCGCGCCAATCCAAGGTGGCCACGATGAAGGCAGAATCTGGCAGGAAACCGTCGGGGTCCAAGCTCACCTCAGGTGCTGCATTCTTGATGGGAACCACCAGGCTTGCAGGACTTTCGTCCACAGCACCTTCATTATCCACGGCTGCAATCTCTACCAATATATCCGCGGTATCGACGCCGGCATCAATGCTAAAGCTGAAGAGGGAGTCAGTGGCGGTGGTGAAAGCACTCGTACCGTTTACGGCGACGTTGAACCCGGCGATGAACCCGTCGCGGTCCGTGCCATACCAATGCAGTTGCACATTCGTTCCTAGGCGCAGGTCGCCGGAACGAATGATGGTATCCACCTGAAGTTGAGTTTCAGGTGAAAAGTTCTCTATGGGCTGGTCGTTGTTGCGACAGCCCGCGAGAAATACAATTACTATGGCGAGGACCGTGTGACGCATTAGTGTTGTACGATAATGCGAGCGGTTTGCAATCCTTGCTCAGTACGCAGGCGTAAGATGTACAATCCATTAGGAAGGGCGCTAGTATTCAGGATGGCTTCGTTGTTGAAGGTGCTGGTGAATATGCGGCGGCCTGCGGTATTGTACATTTCCAAAGTGCCTTGTTGTGCCGAAGTGATGGTGAGGACATCACTCACTGGGTTCGGGTAATAGGTCAATGGACGCTTGTCGAATTCGACGATGCTCAACGGTGAGGTTGGAACATAGACGCTGTCTAAGGTGAGGTTTGCGCTGATGAAGTCGTTGTTGTTGCGAGGAATTAATCGGTAGTTCGAGAATCCATAGAACAAGATTCCTTCGATGGCATCAAAGGTCATGGTGTCGCTTACGACAATTGGGCTCACATTCATCTCCCCATCGATGCTCGCATAGATAGTATCTGTAACGAGCTGTGCGTCTAAAGAGCTGTAAGCAGTAGTGCTTTGACGACCGGCCAACACACGAGCGCTGTGGCTCACTGGCGCGCCATTATTGTCGCTAACTGCCCAGTCTCCGAAGCCCAAATTCGTTTGGCTGATGGCCAATTTTCCGTTGGGTTGCTCGTAACGAACATATACTCCTTCATACGGTTCCCATCCGAAGTTCGCGTAGCTCGCTGAATCTGATGGATCCAAAATAGTAGGGGTTACGGTGCCCAAGTTCCCAGTTTTATTTGAAGAGGTCACGTTCAATCTGGTCATGCCGTAATATTCTTCCACTACACCGGTAATTTCCACTTCTTCGTTGCGGTAGTAGGTGTTCAGGCCAATACCTACACACCAGATACCGCTCCATTCAGAGCCGGTTTCATCCTGGATGTAGAGGTAGCCGAGGTCGCCAATTTTAGTTGACGAGGTCACGATTCCTTTTACAGTTACTTCCTGTCCTGCTAATGGGCTGCTGCCGTTCGGGTTAAGGGTAAACTGAATGTCATACACCATCATACCGTTGTCGCGAACAGTGTAGAACTCCACGTTCGGCGTTGTTTGTGCTGTTGGTTTTACAGGCCACCAGCTTTCGTTGCCGTCATTGTCGGCAGCGTAGATATAGTAACGTACCGTTTTTCCATCCGCCTGAGCAGGGATTTCGTAGACGTATTCGTCTGTGGTTCCTGGGCTTAACGGCAAGGCATATACCGGCATGTTTAAGATGCTTACGGTATCGTCCGCGCTCCATGCGATGGATACTGAATCCACGGTCCCGTCGTAGTCGGTGATGTTCATGGTGAGTTCTACATCTTGGTTAGAGGTAGGAACGGCCGGGTCGCGCTCGAAGTTAGCGATGTACGGCGGCGCATAGCCGATGTCGTAGTGCGTGCTGTCGAACGGATTGATTTCGTATCCGCGGCCATTATCTCCGGTACAACCGTTGGCGTCATGACGAACCACACCGCTGAGGCTGTTGAAGAAGGTTCCTGGTACTGGTGGTACGAATGAACCTTGGGTCTGAGGAGATTGTGGGTTCACTGTGCTATAAGAAGAAAGCTTTTGTGCCAAGAATCTATCGCTGACGTTGATGGTATTTCCACTTGCATCAGCCACGTTGAAGCTCACGCGGTTTCCAGAGAATGGAATCACGGCAGTCACGGTTACGTTTTCGAGGGTAACGTACGCACCTTCATATTGCTCGCCGGTGGTGAGTTGGTTGACTTGGAGGGCGTCGTTGAGGTCGCCAAGGGCTACGGTATCGCTCGTTACCGGGTCTGTAGTGGTACCGACGATGCTGAAGCTGTTCGCATCGACCAAGCTGAGCTGGTTCGATCCGTTGTATTCGCCGACCACACCTTTGATCTCTACGATATCACCTGCCAATACTTGGGTGAAGGTAGAAGGTACTTGAAGCGAGCCGTCAGAGGCGGTATACACTCCCATGACTTCAATCCCAGCCCAAGGAGAGCTCTGACCGCCTACGGCAGTATCTTGGATGAAGATGAAGGGACGCAGGCCGCCGGTTACCGAGCCCGAAGCCACCTCTGTTGCCCATCCTGGAGTCACCACGACCCCGCGGGTGCGAATGGTTTGGCCTAAGTAGGCACTAGTGTCATTACAAGCCGCCAAATCTGTGGCGCTCACGTTGTTGATGTTGGTGATACTTACGTATGGAACGGTCTGTGCAGCTGCACCCAATCCAAATACGGTCATCGCCAAAAGGAGTAATCGTGTTTTCATCATTTCACTATTATAAAAGGTTCTGTATATCGTTTTCCAGTGTTTATATCTTCAACATGCAGGAGGTAGGTGCCTCGTGCGATGATTTGGCTTTCTTTTGAGAGTAGGTCCCAAGCGTGTTCTCCGCCAGAGAAGGTGTTTTGGCTTGGATCCTCAGCACCAAAAGAGCGGAACCAGCGGATATCTGATCCATCGTAGTCTGGAGTGTGCTCAAAGGTATCAATGAGGTCTCCCGCGGCAGTGGTAATGGTGATGCGGCAATGTGAAGGGAGGTTCGCAAAGATGATCTTGCGGCTCTCTTCCTGGAAGTTACTTTGCCCTTCCCAACCTGCGCTGAGGTAATAGGGGTTAGGGTAAGCGTACGGTCGCTCCTCGCTATTGCCCTCTTTTCCAGGGATGGCTCGGATGACGCTGGCAAGGGCCGAGCTTTCCAACGATTCCAATCCGGTATTTGGGTCACCTTTATCGAAGGCGGTCACTGCCATACCCGTTTGCCAACCATTGGGAAGCGGGCTTAGGGTGTAGGCAAAGTCGTAGGAGATGCTATCATCTTCGAAGGTTTTTGGAGTCGCTAGTTTGATGGCCTCAAATCCATTGTTGAATCCATAGAAGTTTCCAGTGCTGTCGAAAGACGCGATGAGGTTGAGGTCACTGGCCAAATCTGGTGTGCCGAACACATCAAACCCAGTGGAGGTAGCATATAAGTTGAAGCCCTCGAAGTCTAGTTTTTTCGAGATGGGGTCAATGCTATTGACTGAATTTGAGGCCCAATAAATAGTGGCTTCTTGGTCGCCGGCTTCCACGCGGGCATAGGGAATGCTTGGCGGCGTAGGCAAAATGAATCTGGTGATTTTCCCGTCCCCGTCTTTGTCCTCTCCTTCGTCGAGGATGCCATTGAAGTTGCCATCTTCTCCATTGTATGTGGTTTGGGCCCAATTCGCCGCTGCCAACAAACCACTGCGCTGTACATCATTGTTATCGGCATTCGGGTTGCCGTCCTCCATTTTCTTCGCAACCACATAGGCAAAGGCGATGGTGATCTCATCCCCCGGCGCAAAAGAATCAAAAGGTCCTGCCGATACTAGGTCTGAGCGGTTCCCGCTTTTATTGAGTTCGTCTTGAAGGTCAACCCCAAGCGTATTCTGACAACCCGGTCCCGTCGGATTGGTCCAACATGGACTGTGATTAAACCCGTCGGCCATCTTGAGGTATCGTTGCTGGTCGGTGGTAGGGAAGAAGAAGGTGCTTTGTCCGCTGTTATTGAAGATCCACGCGTTATAGTTTACATCAAAGGTGGAATCTGTCTTGGGGTGTCTGAACCCTAGCTTGTCTTCGGCGCCGAGATATACTTGGCCCACATAACTATCGGTAAATCCTTCATCCCCGGTAGCATCGTAACAATAGGCGAGGTTCATGCTGTCCACAAATCCATTGCCCCCTTGCGAATAGAAAGTGGCACCGCCAGCACCTGCTGGGGTAATGTTGATGTTGCGCACCACGGTGTTGTTCCACAACCCTATGTAGAGGTCGTCAAAGGTCTGTGTCCCCTCGTTGGTGATGGTGAGGTTGACCAAGGCCATGAAATCTGAGAAGCTATAATTCCAATTCATGACGCGCATTTCCACAACCAAATCCATGGGGTTGATGTGGTTGTTGATCGGAATAGAGGTCCCCGGCACGAGTAAGGTGCTGTCCGAGAAGTAGGACAAGAAATCTTGGTGGCTGATGGCGTCCGAATTAAAGTTTGGCGAGGTCTTCAAGCTGCTCATCTCCTTCACACCTGGTCCAGGGATAGGATTGAATTCAAAACCGCCGCGACCCGGTGCATATCCCTGAGGCGCATCAAAGGCTGAGGTGCTCACGCGAATAACCCCGTTTGAGGTTCCGCCGATCCAAATCCCACCTTCAAACAAGTGCTCAATTCCCGAACCGGCAGGATACTCGAGGGAAGGGGTTCCTGTACCGTCCTTATATCCACGGAAGGCACTCCCAAAGGTTCCCGCATTGGTGGCGGCTAAGCGTATGTTCGCTTGAGAGGTTTGAAATTCTTCAAAATTCTGACCCTGCACCGTGAATAGGGTGGCCAAAAGCAAAAGGCAGGTATGGAAGAATCTCAATCTCATCGGATGCTAATTCGTGCAGTTTGTGGCCCCTGTGGGGTGGTTTTCCAAAGTAGATAAACGCCCGGCGCTACATAGGGTAGGGCAGCCTGCAAGTCCTTTGACTTCCAAAGCAATTGGCCGCCTAGGGTATAAAGTTGCAATTCGTGGCCCTCAGGATTATCAAGGGTGTAGCCCGGAGGCATAGGGTTAGGAAGGGTCCAATTCTCTTCTGTACTCGCCACACCCAAATGTTGTCCTTCGAGATCAAAGTCTGCCACGACTGGCAGGTGGTCGCTCAGGGTGTACAGCGCACTAAGGGTGCTACTACTCACACTATAATTGGTCCCAGAATTCACGGCATTATTAAAATGATTGCCGTCATTTCCCACCACGATGTAGGTGTTCGGCGAATAGGTCATCTGCGCATCGCCTTCTGTGATTGATTCCGAGCAAAGGATCAAATCAAAACGATCGTCTAGTCCACCACCTGAATGACAGTTGCCCGAGGTTCGCGTGCTCTGCGTATGTAAGGAGGCATAAGAACTGTTGTTGTGCCAATTCCCAATAGAGGTCGCAGGATCTTCAAAACGGAAGGTGCTGCCTGCAACCAAATTCTGAAACCCATCTTCATTGCTGTTGTAGGTGTTCAAATCCCCCATCAACAAGATATTCTCGTATGAATGGCTGTCTACCCAATCGATAATGGCTTCGGCCTCGCGCTCCCGCTCGGCCTCGTCCGAGGAACTACTCCCGGCTTTGAAGTGCGCCGCAATGACAACAAATGTGGCGGTATCCGAATTTCCCTGGAGAAGTGCGTCTTTGTAATAGAACCTCACCACATCAATCAATCGCACCAGATTGCTGTTGTTCACATCTTTGGTGATGGTCGAGTGGTTGGTGATGCCAAAAATATCGTTGCGATAGGCAATGCCATTGACCAAAGAGGAGAATCCATTATGGGTGTGCTGGGCCATGGACCAGTGTGTCGTGCTGCCCGTATTGAAGCTGTTATTGAGCAAGTAGGTGAGGTTGTTTGGGTTGCTCCCTATTTCATTGAGCACCACCAAATCCGGCTCAATAGCTTGGACGATGGTTTCAAGCGCAGCTTCCTTGTTGGAGGAGTTATTATTGGACCCTGTGCAGTACGAAGTCGTATTTCGGTAGTTCAATATGTTGTAAGTCATGAGTCGAACGGTGCGGTCTTGCGCAGTACATTGAAGTGCTAAAAAGCACAAAAACAGTGCTTTAAAGAATGTGGTTCGTTTTTTCATGAGAAGGTCAAAGTAACAAAAAAAAGCCCGGAGATATCCGGGCTTTCTAAGATTAAGATTATGTCAATTTAGCTCAGCAGTTCTCTCACAATTCCGCTGATGACTTTTCCGTCGGCACGACCGGCCATTGCGCCAGTGGCTTGACCCATGACTTTACCCATGTCCGCCATTGAACTGGCGCCAGTAGCCGCAATGATTTCTGCTACCTTGGCACGGATTTCATCCTCGCTCATCATGGCAGGCAGGTAGCGTTCAATCACTTCTATTTGTGCCTCTTCGGGTTCGGCCAAATCCGCTCTGTTTTGATCGCGAAATATGGTGGCACTTTCCACGCGTTGCTTGCGTAGCTTGGTCAAGAGTTTCAGCTCATCGGTTTCGGTCATCTCCTTAGCGCCCACTGCGGTTTTTTCATTAAGAATAGCCGTCTTGATGGCACGCAAGGCCTCAAGGGTTATTTTGTCTTTTGCTTTCATGGCCTCTTTTAGGTCGGCCATAATGGTTGCTTCTAAAGCCATATCAATCTACGTTGTCGTGTAAGAATGAATTATTAGTTCTGATGTTTCCCTCGGAATCTACTCCTAGATTAGAAGGCATTTCACCACTTTTTTGTTCAAGGTCAACGTCTAATCCTTGACGCTTGTATGCCGGAGTACGCTCTACCTCGGTGAGGTTTTCTTTGAATCTGTAGCCGAACTTCTGCAATCTGTTCATGCGCTCTTGAATCTTGTTTGGCAATTCTTGAGCGGCGCGTTTGGGTAATTGAGAAATAGGCTGGTCCATGGCTTGTTCCACAGTAGCATCGGCCTCATCTTCAAATTCTTCCACTGATTCCGAAGCCTTGATCTCAAATTTCAGATCTGGATCCTCGTCCATCGTGCTAATTTCCGCGGCATCCTCAGAAGCCTTTGGTTGCATGTCGAACTCCGTCGAAGGAAGGGTAAAACTACTTTCCACAACTTCTAGATCAGCCTTGGCTTTGAGTTCGGGCATGTCGCTCAGGCTCATCTCAAAAGGGTCATAATCCCTCTCTTCTGGCGCCTCTTTATCTTCTGACTTCGGTGTATCTACTTCTTCAATTTCCAATGAAAACCCATCGCCTTCGATATCGTCGAGGCTAAAGGTCGTTTCTTCTTCCTCAATGGGAGCGTCCATTGCTTCAGGCATGGCCGGCGTTGCTTGCGCCTCAACCATTCCGTGGGTGTTTTCGCGAGCTGCAGGTGCTGGCGCATCGAACGGCGTTTCTTCCTCTTCTGGAGTGTCCAATTCCATGCTTACCTCCCCATCGTCTTCATCATCTACGAAGGTGAGTTCTATTTCTTCCTCCTCCGGCTCGTGCGCAGTAGAGAATAGGTCCCAGCCACCCGCAAGGGTTGGTTCGGTAGCTTCCTCTGTTTCCTCTGCTACAGGTAAAATACTTGCTTCTTCGGCAGAAACAATGCTCTCGTGGGCTTGCTCATCCTCCTCCTCGAGGTCCCATTCCAGTACGTGTACTGTGGGTTCTTCATCAAGATTAGTATCCGATTCTATGGTCCCTTCAAAACGCTCTTCGTGATCTTCTTCCGGCATCTGAGGGAATCCCATCATAGGATCTTCCTCGTCTACAGCAACCTCCGCTTCGAGTTCGTAGTGTGCCGTTTCAGGAGTTTCCTCTAATCCAATAATAGCTTCCATCTCAGGCGCTGTTTCCATCTCGAACTCATCCTCGATGCCCATGTCAAGCGCCTCAGCTTCGTCTTCGACTTCTGGCTCTTCTTCCATGAGAGGCGCTGGCATAGGAACTTCTTCCTCTTCAGCCTCGCCGAGATCCATCACAATACGCTCGCTTGTTTGTGCCACCGGTGCTGGAGCTTCTTCGATAATTTCTTGTGTCGCGATGACCTCTTCGGTGTGTACCTGAGATTCCTGCGTATCAAGGTCGTACTTCACTACCTCTACTTTATCAGTAGGTAAAACGCGAGTTCCTGTGGGGAATCCTGTCGCGATGATCGTACAAGTGATCTTAGAACCTTCTTCCTCTGCGGCACCAATACCCATTATGACGTTTGCGTTACCGCCGGCTTCACGTTGAATGTGATCCGTGATTTCGCCTATTTCATCGATGGTTACTTCGTGCTCGCCACTTCCTGAGGTGAGTAGGAGCAAGACGTTTTGCGCACCCTTGATCTGGTTGTCATTGAGTAGCGGTGAATCCAGTGCTGCCCCGATGGCGAGCTCTGCACGATTGCTTCCCGTTCCTTCACCGGTTCCAAACAAGGCACTTCCGCTGTTTTCCAATACCGTTTTGGCATCGCGCAAGTCGATGTTTTGGGTGTAGTGGTTAGTGATGACCTCAGCAATGCCCTTAGCGGCACCGGCCAACACTTCATCCGCTTTGGCAAAAGCATTGCGGAAACCTAGGTCGCCATATACTTGGCGAAGTTTGTCGTTATTGATGACAATCAAGCTGTCCACGGCTTCGCGCATGGCCTTGATGCCTTCCTCTGCCTGTGCTTTGCGAATCTTTCCTTCGAAACCGAAGGGAGAGGTCACAATGCCTACAGTTAGAATGCCCATATCTCGGGAAGCTTTGGCAATCACAGGTGCAGCGCCAGTTCCGGTACCACCACCCATTCCGGCGGTGATGAAACACATCTTGGTGCCGGTCTCGAGCATGTTTTGAATTTCGCCAATGCTTTCTTCGGCGGCTTGGCGTCCTATTTTTGGATCTGCGCCGGCACCCAAGCCCTCTGTCAACGAAGCACCGAGCTGAACCTTATTGGCCACCGGGCTGTGATAAAGGGCTTGCGCGTCGGTATTGCAGACCATGAAATCTACACCGTTCACGCCAACATTCTTCATGTGGTTCACCGCATTGGATCCACCGCCGCCTACTCCGATGACCTTAATCACAGAGCTGCGGTTTTTGGGGAGGTTGAATTGCAATCCGTCGTCCATCATATTATTCTACGTCTTCGTCGTTTTCTAACCAATCTTTAATATTCGTGATGAAGCCTTTCCAGAAAGGATCCTTGCGCGGAGGTGCCATGGTACTTCCGGTTTGCGTTGGGGATCCTTCCTCTTCTTGTATTTCTGGGGCTTCTGCCTCGGCCTCCACAATAGGGGTATCTGTTTCGGTGGGGTCGTATGCCATGGTATGTGGAGTGGTCTCCAAAGCCATGGAGAGCAAACCGATAGAGGTGGCATATACAGGACTGGCCAATTCCTTGGCGTACCCGCTGGCCAAATGCTCATTTGGATACCCAATACGAGTAGGCATTCCGGTGAGGTATTCGACCAATTGGCTCATGTGCTTTAATTGGGATCCACCCCCAGTCAACACAATCCCTGCAATCAAGCGTTTGCGCGGGTCGTTCTGCTGGTAATTACGGATCTCAGCAATGACGCTCTCCATAATCTCGCGCACACGTGCGTTGATAATCTTGGACAGGGTCTTTAGGCTGATTTCCTTTGGTGGTCTTCCACGAAGCCCGGGAATGCTCACTATTTCATTCTCTTTATTCTCTCCGGGCCACGCGGAACCAAATTTTACTTTGAGGGTCTCTGCCTGTTTTTCAATAATCTCACAGCCCTCCTTGATATCCTCGGTAATGACTTTGCCTCCGAAAGGAATCACGGCAGTATGTCTGATGATGCTGTCCTTGAAAATGGCAATATCTGTCGTACCCCCACCGATGTCGACAAGGACAACACCCGCGTCTTTTTCTTCTTCTGCCAATACTGCGGCAGCGGAAGCGAGAGGCTCTAGGGTGATATCACCTACTTTGAGTTCGCTCTGCTCGACACAGCG
>Ga0255777_10003164_pt1 | contig 14171 bp, 15 predicted proteins | sample 101ome_15_FD_179975 | JGI IMG/M metagenome (GOLD analysis project Ga0255777, IMG submission 179975) | Coastal salt marsh microbial communities from the Groves Creek Marsh, Skidaway Island, Georgia - 101402AT metaG (version 2) | ecosystem: Environmental > Aquatic > Marine > Intertidal zone >...
CAGCGTTCTCTACTCCACTTGCCAATCGGTGATACATTCTACTACCACCAAAGGCTAACATATAACCACCTGGTTTTAGAACTCTCATACATTCTGATGCCCATTCAGTAACCCATTTCTCAAACTCGATGTTGTCAGCAAGGGTGGTCATTTTCATACCAGCACCTAAACCTTTGACAACTTGTGATTTGGTTTCTTGGGTTGCCTTTTTCTTATCCCAATCTTTACCCATGAAAGATAACCCATAAGGTGGGTCTGTAACAATAGAGTCAATACTATTATCGTCTAACTCTTTGAGTTTGTCTATACAATTTCCTAATAATAATCTCATATTACCAAAACTTTTGTGCTTTTTTGTTTATTTCTACTGGTTCTCCTTTTATTCGGCTTACAGATATGTTAAAATATTTATCGTTTTTTTCAATACCTATAAAATTACGATTTGTGTTCATTGCTGCAACACCAGTACTTCCACTTCCCATTGTCAAATCAACTACTAAATCATTTTCATTACTAAAAGTCTTTATTAAATCTTCAAGTAATAATACAGGTTTTTGGGTTGGGTGGTAACCATCATAGTCCTTTTTGTATTTCAGTATGTTACTTTTATATTTACCACCTTCCCATAGGTTAAAGGTACTAGAAAATTGTGTTTTGAATTGGTTATCTATTTCTTTAAGTTCTGCAAATTCCTTAAATCCATCTGCTTTATCAATATTAAATACCTCAATCAATTCTAAATATGTTTTCTCTGTACATAATCCATACTGTGTACTATCTATATAAAAACTATGCTCTGCTCTTCTGTGTCCTAATTTTGTATTAATCTGTTTTAAGTTTAACCCTATGTAATCCATCACTTTTTTGAAATATTTTCGTAATGGATGTATTGCTTCCGTTTCGTGGTTCTTACTAAATAAAACAATATCTTCATAGAAAGAAACAGCAGCCTTATTTACTCCTAACCCATTTGCAAAATCGTTTTTCTCCCAAATTAAATTGTAACTATGTGGTAAGTTTGCTATTTGTTTATTTATCAATTCAGTTGTAAATGGTTGTTGAGCAAACAAAAGCATTTTACCATTTTTGCGTAGTATTCGGTTTGCAATCTGCATTATTTTGTCTGTATCTAAAACCTTATCCCATTTTTCGGCTGTGTTTAACACTTTGTAGTTTCCTTCCCTTTCCTTCATTTTAACTACACCAAATGGTAAATCGGTTAATATTAAGTCAACACTACTATCTTTTATATGTTCATTTTTAATAAGTGTATCTCCTTTTATTAACTCAAAAAATTGTTCTCCCTTTTTTTCTTTTACTATCTCATTCATTTACAAATATACGAATAATTTTTAGATTTACCAAAACTTATTTGAGTTTTTATTTTAGAAACTAAAAAACTTTTCTGCGGTTCGTTGTTCTGATATAACATCTCCCCAACCAATTGAGTCAAAGAAATCTTGTAACTTATTTTTAAGTTCTCTTTCAAATAATCTATTGTGGTCAATGTAAGTATTTACCAATTTCTCAATTTCGGGTGGGTCTGAATGACCGGTGAATGCAACTGCATCTAAACCTAGTGGATTGTTTTTCAAGTAAACCCACTTCACTTTATCTCCATTTTTCATAGGTTCATACTTGAACGGAGCATTGAAGTGAGTTAAACAATCATTGTAAGATATTGCTGCCTTAACATGAGCAGGAGTACCTGATGCCCAAGTGAATAATTGTCTTTTACCTTTTGGTAAGTATTTGGTTAAGTTCTTAACTGCTGAGTTCTTTGCAATATCTACAAAGTTCATTGATGTCATTTTCTTTTTAAAATCTACTACATAATCTGAAATCTCTTGTTCTGATTTACCTCGTAGAATATCAATTAGAACCGTTGCCATACATTCTTGGAATGCCTTTGGGAATGAACTTCGTTTTACATCTAATCCTTTTACATCGAGTTTATCAACAGGTACACCATTATCTGAAATAATCCATTGAGCATATCTTTTCTTGGCAACCCATAGACCTGCCTTTGCAACATACTCTTTCTTAATTTCTAATCTGTGTTTTTCTTTATCTACATTAAGAACCTTAACTGATAACATATCGTAAAAATCGTTAAGGTAATTTTGCATCTCTTCTGCAATTTCATTTACATAACCAGCGATAGTATCTTGGTCATTATCTTTCCAATTTGGAATACGCTTGTCAAGTAAGGGTACAGCAGAAAAAAATACAGAATCAGTATCGATATATATGTTAGAATCCAAATCGGGAGTACCCAACTCTTTGTTATATTTGATATTACCCATGTCAGCAGTTGATTTAATAACTGTCTGTCCTGTTGTGGTAACAGCGGTAGCATTATCAACATCATAGAACCTAAAGGCAGGAAGGCCAAGGACACCATAAAGAGAATTAAGTAAGATTTTCTGAACCAACTGACGTTTGTGAAAGTAGGCATACTTTTCTTTATTTCCTTCTTTTCCATATTTTTTCATTTCGTTCTTGAACTCAACCCTTTGTTGAAACCAAATATCTAAGATACCTGGAATACAACCAACTACATCTGTTCGATAAAGAACTCCATTTGATGCAACTGAATATTTAGATTGTTCTAAGAACTTTTGTAAGTTTTCTCTTGTGATTGTATCTTCACCAATGTAATAAGTATCAACTTCACCTTTTAAGTATTTACTCGAATCCCAATCTTGGATTTTTGCAATCTTAGTTTCAGGTGAAATGTTCAAGGTCATAATAATCGATGGATATAGTGAAGTTAAATCCAAATCATATACCCAATCGTATTTACCCACAATCGGGTCTTTTACATATGCACCGATGAACTTTTCTTGGTTATTATCATTTATTTCCTGCATTCTTTCTTTTCTATCTGCAGGTTTGTTTGGTGCAACTAAGTTCTTTCTTCTAAGATAAGTTAAGAGTGCACCTTCAAGATACTTTGATGAATAAACAAAATCTTCATAAGGAACATGACCTGCGTGAGCAATACCTCTACACAAATCGATGAAGTCTAATTTCTTATCAAACTCAACTACCAACTCAACATCGACAAGGTTATACTCAATGAACTTTTCAATATCATCTCTGAATAATTGGTCTAAGTTTCCTTGATACTCAATCTTACCTCTACCCAATTCGATTTGAGCAACTGTATCTAATCGATAATTTGGAAGTTCTCCATAGTTGTATTTCTTATAAAGTTCGATGTAATCCAAATAAGAAACCCCTGCCATAAAGAATCGTTTACGATATGGTGACCAGAAACACTCACCAATTGGTGATAAACGATTCGCATGTTTTTCACCCAATAATCGTTTTATTCTATTGTATAACATTGGTGTATCGAAATAATCAATATTCCAACCTGTAACGATTGATGGGTTTATCATTTCGTAGAGTTCTAGATACTTCATCAACATATCGCGTTCATCTTGGAATGGAATTACGATTGCTTTATCAGTAGTTTTTTCTATCATCTTACCAGTTACATCCATTACCAATACCCAATATTGGTTAGTAGCAGAATCATGAAGTGCAATAGAAGTTAAAGCATTCTTTGCTTCCTCTGGATTTGGTAAACCGCTTTCCATCTCACACTCAATATCGTAAGTTAGAATCACATGACCAGTTGATGGTTCATCTGAATCAGAATATAAATCTACTAACGCACGAGTAGTTTCAGCAACATCTGACTCAAATAAATCTGGGTCATCTTTACTGAACTTATAAATCTTAGTCAATCTATCTCCATAAATGGATTGATACTCACCATTGGTTGCCCGTTCATAAGCATAACGAGTATAAGGCATGGTGAAATATCCTTTTACATCATCCCAAATATGGATTAGATTTTTTTGTCTCTGATAATATGCGTTTTGGTACATTCAGTCCTTTCTTTTTAATTAATGCAAATATACGAATTATTTTTCAAATATCCAAATTGGTTCACAAAATCTTTGGTCTTTAGTTTCTTCTGCTAACTTTAAAGTTTCTTCAGTATATTGTGTTGTATCTTTTGCAGTTCCTGCTCCACCACTATTAGGTCTTTTTGCCATTTCCATACCAATACAACCTTTGTAAGTTAAACCTTGTGATGTAAGGAAATCACCCATTGGATTGGTAATCTCTAACCATTGTCTATCTGTACTCCAAGCTGCATTAGTATAAACATCAGCGATGTTGATTGCAATAATCCCACCTTTCTTAACCGTTGGTATGATTTTACCTAATGCGGTATGTAAGAAGTGTTCGTTCCATACATCGATGTTTTTATATCTTACCCAACTTTGAGTATCATCATGTGAATATCGTTCAACTGAAAAGTACGGAGGTGAAGTAAATACTACATCAAAGTATTCGTTCCATTCACTATAATCAAAATCTTCTGCAGGTGATTGATAAAAGTTGGTTTTAGTTGGGTTCTCAAAGAACGAAGTATGTTTGGTATAAAAATCTCTTTGTTGTTCGTAGAATGGGTGGTTTTCTTTTCTTGGGTCTAATCCAACATAATGTTTGACAGAATCAGAAGCAAATGCACCAGCCAATCTATCACCCCAGCCCATTGAGAAATCTAAAACTGTTTCTGCGTTTAGATACTCGTAGAACATCTTGGCTACATTTGGTTTGAACTGAGCACAAATATACTTTCTCAATCCAATCATTGTTCGTAGTTCTCGTTTACCAATCTGTTCCATCTTTAACGAGTAAGCAGAACCCATTAGTGAAGTCATAAACTTCTTTGATTCCCATGTCCTTTTTGGACCTGGTGAAACTGCTCCATCAACTGACCAACGATTGTGTTGTTGGAAATAGTTTGATGCATTATTACCTGTGTTTAATCTAGAAAAGTAAAGTTGTTTTCCTTCATAAGTTAAAGGATAACGAGTTTCTGCTGCCTTTCGAGGAAACCACTCACCTTCTTTGAGATACTCGTTCCAACGAATACCTTTGAGTTTCATATAATCATCGTAGGCATCTTCTTCGGTGATATCTGCGTAAGGAATAGGCCATTGCATGAATAGTTCGGCCAACTTTTCCTTTACTTCATCTTTTGGATAAGTTTCTTTGAGAAGTTCCCAATCTTCTGGTGTAATGGTTGGATACTCACCTTCGTAAGTTCCTTTCTCATATTTTACTAATATATCTTCTGCGTTTGTCATTAAAAAAACTCGTGTTTATTTACTTTACTTTCACCAAGTTTGGTATATTCTTCACTAATCTCACTACCGATTACATTTCGGTTATATTTTCTACTCACTTTGTAAGTTGTTCCACTGCCCATAAATGGGTCATAAACTACATCACCTTCTTTACTACAAGATAGTACCACATTTTCTACCATCTTTTCCGAAAATGGAGCTGGGTGGTTGGACTCTTGACTTCGTGGTATTGACCAAATGTTCTTTTTAAATAGAGAATTACTTCTATCAAAGTAAGGTATAGAATCCTTTTCTTTTTTAATCCAAAAAATCCACTCTGTGAATGGCATGAAATAAGAAACATCTATTTTAGGTGTTCCACATTTATCCCAAATGATTACTTGTTTAAGTGGAAACTCATAAACCCAAGTTGGGTGAATAGTCAAGTGATTAGTCATTATATCTATGTGATTGTAGAAAAGAGAACCTGTTGGTTTTAAAACTCTTAAACATTCACTAATCACTTTTTTCTGCCACTCAACATATTCTTCTTGTGGCAAATCATCGTTGAAACTTTCGTAATCAATAGTTCTAATCCAACCATTGGTTTTTGATTTGTTTCTCAACCAATGACCTTTGTTATAAGGAGGTGAGGTTACGATTAAATCAATGGAATTGTCTTCCATCTTTGATAGAGTAACCAAACAATCCTCATTATAAATCTTATTTAATTCCAACTTATTTTAAGTTCAATGATTTTCTATACGAACCACCAATATTCCAAAATAGAATTTTACCTTCTAATTTTTCTATATTATTTTCTAACCACCACCACATCTTGCGTTCCCAAAACTCATTCATATCAAATGGATATTCTGTAACTTCATCCATAAAATCATCAAATGCATATTCTGATTGATAAATGTGGATATTGTTTAAATCACCTGCCTTATTCTCATTCAAAATCTTTTTAGTAGATTCGATTGAGGACATAGTAACTGTGTGAACTTGTCTTTTATTTTTAAGAATATCTTTCCAATCTTTATATTGTAAGAACTCTCTAATCAAACCAGATGCAGTAACCCCACTACCAATAGAAACAATAAGATGGTCAAAATCTTGTTCAGCCAAAACTTCTTTCATTCTATCTTGCATATAAGAAACATAAGTCGGATGATTGAAAGCATAAGGTAATTGTTGCCATCCGTTCTTTTTAGCAATACCCCCTAACTTATTTTCAAGTAGTTTCATCATATTAGGTTTCATTGGATTTAGTTTTGCACCATTACCTTTGATGATTTCTAATATTTCTGGTGGGTATGATTTAGAGTTTGGATATGATGATATAAATTCAATACCATATTCTTGACACAATACAGATAAAACCCACCCTGTCCAACTTCCATATACTGAAAGATGAGTAAGTGGTTTTGATTTATCGATATAATCTGATTCTAAAATTCTTCTTATACCTTCAATCTTTGACCAACGAGGGAGTGTAGTACCATTACCAACCAAATCATCTCGTTTGACATAAACTATCTTACCTTTTAATTCATATGTTTCTATTGGTGTTTGTATCATAAAAATTTATAAATTCCAATGTTATTGTTTTTAACTGGTTGTCTAAGTTTTTTGTGAGAAAACCCATTTATTTTTTCAAAGTTATCACAAATAACATGGAATAGTTTTTTTCTATTTTTAAAATTTATCTTTTCATCTTCTAAAATAATTTTTTCAATATATTCTTTGAAGTTTGTACCTTTTTGAAATGCTCGTTTTTCTTGGTCTAATATCTCATCTGGTAATTTACCTCTGAATGCATCTGCAAGTGGTCTTTTCCACTGTCCTTTATCAGATAAAAACTCATCTTGTAAATTAGTAGTGTAATTTAAAAACTCTGTGTCAAAGAATGGACATCTAAGTTCGATAGTTCCATAATTCATAAAGATTGTATTACCTCTTAACAAATTACCATAATGTTGTTTCTCAAACAAATTCTTTCTAACATCACTCCAATCAGGTTTTTTACTGAACATTCTAAAAGTACCATACGAACCATACGATTCATCCGAACCCTCACCACTAAATGCAACTTTAATACCATCTTTCGCCATTTCTTCTGCTATGAACGATTGTAGAATCCCAACTTCCATTTGAACCGTAGATGGATATTCAATTACATTAATTGAATCCATAAATCTTTGTTTGATGATGTTTTCATCTCGTGGTACAAATACCTCTACTAAGTCAACATCAATTGATTTTGCACATACTCTAGCCTTTTGTAAATCTTTTGATTCTTCATCAAATGCAATGGTATATGCTTTGATGTTTGGAATCCTTTGGGCTAATAAGTATGTAATGATAGCAGAATCAATACCACCACTTAATGAAGTTGCAATAGGAACATCTGCTATTAATCGTTTATCAACTGCGTTTTCTAATAATTTGAAAGTAGTTTCAGCAACTTCTTCATGTGAAGTTACTTTGGTTGGTTCTGCAGAGAATTTGAAGTAAAAATCTTTGTGTACTTTAAATTCATCGGTTTGTAAATCAATCTCAATTAAAGTATTCTTAGGAACTATCTTTATATCAGTAATACCTTCTTGTGTTTGGATTGCTTTAATCTCACTAGCGATAATATATTTGTTGGTATTGTGAATGTATAGTGGTATTTTACCAACCCAATCTCGTGAAACTAATAGTTTACCACCATCATAAATAACAAATGAGAACATACCATTTAATCGTTGTAGTTCTCCTTCTTTATATAAGAATAAAATTATTTCAGAGTCTGAATTTGATTTGAATTCGTATCCTCTTTCTTCATATTCTTTTCTTAATTGAGGGTAATTCCAAATTTCACCATTAACCACCAACCAAACTCCATCATATTCCATTGGTTGATTGCCGGATTCAGATAAATCGTTAATAGATAAACGATTGTGTCCTAAAACTATCTGTTTATCATAAACATTAAATTCATTGATACCTCGATAATCTTTACCACGATGCTCGATAGCATCTAACATTCTATTTACATCAGATTTACTGTAACCAATCGTTGTTACGATTCCACACATACTATTTGTTTAGTATTTCTAATAACTTTATTGTCTTTTTCTTTTCTTCGTTCATATCACCGATATGACAAGAACAAGCAAGTACACTTACTTTACCCAATTCTAAACCACTCTGTTCTGATAAGAAGTGTCCCATCTCTACCAATGCGGTATAATCTGCATATCCACTTTTAGATACTCTATTTGAACGAATGATTGAAGTTAGATATAATTTACCATTTCTTGGTTTTAAATCAATTGCAATCATACAAGGTTGTGAGTATGGATTTCTCGCATCTTTAGTAGGGTCAAAGATAATCAATTCACATCGTTTAACTGCTTTACCAGTCTTTAGGATTTTAATTACATTCTCTACTTGATTGAATTCACCTCTCCAACTAACCATTCTACCCCAATAAGATTGATGGTAATGGTCTTTGATAAATTTATAATCCAACCCTTCTTCTGCTTCAAAAAAGGGATTATCTGATTTTTTTGGTTCGGGTTTTAGAAAGGTTACTGTCTTAGCATAATCAATTCTATCATCACCCATTACTTCTCTAAAGTGTCCATCAAACCAATCATCTGATTGGAATTCGGTGATTTCAGTCATCACATTGAGTTCTTCGGTTAAATTACCTACTCTAACTCCATTTTCTAAAAGATGTTTTGATACTTTACACCAAGCATCACCAGGTGAAGTTGCTTTTATAACTGTCATAAATGTGTCCAAGTTTTTCGTTTGACAATTTCTTCCACATTCCATGTGGAAACTTTAAAGTTACGGGCAATTACATTTGTAGAAAATCCCTTCGAGTACAAATCCCTAATCTGTCTTACTTGTTCTGCAGTTAGTTTTGCTCTAGGGTGAGATTCCCCACGTAACCTATTACTAAAAAACCATAAGGTTTTTGACATAATTTTTATTCTATTCGTTCAATTGGAATTGTGATTTCACACAAGTTAGGTCTTGTTGGGTGTAAAATTTTAAAATTCATTTTACTACTTAATCCATTTTTAAGACCATAATCTTTATCTACAAAGAAAATAGTTTTAGAACCATCTTCTTTAGATAATTTTGCACTTTTAGAAAAAGGAATTCTAGGAGTGCCGTTTGATTTTAATTCTTTATCTTCGTTTTTCATATAAACTTTTATTGATGACATAAATTGAAATTTTTTGCTAAGATACGAAAAATAATTGAATTACACAAGTTTATTAAGTGCAGTTTCGTAGGTCTGTTCTGTTTGAACACCTACAAATCTTTCAACTTCTTCTCCATCTTTTTCAACAACTACCAATGGAATGTTTCTAACTCCATATTGTTGTGCAGTTTCTTGATTTTCATCTACATTGATATAAGAGAACTTTACAGAAGACCCAAGTTTTTCTTCTAGTTTTGTAAAAGTTGGTTTGAGCATTCTACACGGCCCACACCAATCTGCTTCGAATTTTTTAATTTCTACCATTTTATATAATTTTAATTGTTTATGACTACCCTTCGCATGCAACACAATGTAAATCATTCAATCCAAGTTTCTTTCTAGCAAAGGCCTGGGCTGAGTTCATTGAGTGTTGGTAGTAAAGAGTTTTTACTCCAAGTTTCCATGCATCAATAAGGAGTTTGTTTACATCCTTTGTTGGCATATCAGGTGCAATCATTAAGTTCAAAGATTGTGATTGGTCAATGTAATCTTGTCTAATTGCAGCTTGGTTGATAATCGTTGACTGGTTAATCTCAGCGAAAGTTCTGAATACTTCTTTTTGTTCTTGTGTTAAGAAATCTAAGTGTTGAACTGAACCATCATTTTGTTTAATACTATTCCAAGTTTCCTTATCATCTTTACCAAGTTCTTGTAATAATTTCTGTAAGATTGGATTTTTGATGGTTACTTTTAGTTTCGCTACATCTTTCACATAACAATTTGACCAGATTGGTTCGATTGATTGTGAAACTTGACCAAGAATAAAAGCCGAAGAAGTTGTTGGTGCAATTGCATTTAAAGTAACATTTCTTCTACCATATCCTTTTAAGTATTCTGGTTCACCAAACATCTCTGCAAGTTGTTGTGATGCAGAGTAAGATTTATCTTTGATTAACTTGAATACTTCAATGTTTAGTTTTGCAGATTCTTTTGAATCAAAAGGTAAGTTTCTTGATTGTAAAAGTGAATGCCAACCTAGAACTCCCAATCCTAACGCTCGTTGTCTTTTAGCGAAGTTATAAGCCTTTTCTAAGAAGAAGAAACCTCGTTTTCCTTCAAGAGTTCCATTATCTCTAATATCCTCAATCTTAGTTAAGAATTCAGTTACAACTGCATCTAAGAACATTGTCATTGTTTCTACTGCATCAGTATCTTTCCACTCATCAAAGTGTAGAACATTCATAGATGAAAGAACACACACAAATGATTCTTCTTCTGAATTGTGAAGTGCAATCTCTGAACATAAGTTAGAGTTGTAGATTTTTGCTCCTTTATTACGATACACATCAACTGTGTTTTTGTTCATCGTATCATGGAACATAATATAAGGATAACCAATCTCACCTCTTCTTTGGATTACTTTTGCCCATGCAGCTCTTTTTTCAGTATCACCAGCAATCATTTCTTCCATGAATTTATCTGTTACTGTTACTGCGTGAGTTAGGTCTTGAATTGAAGCACCCTCCGTTCCAATTTCTAAGAACTCCATAATATCTGGGTGTTCGACTGGTAAGTAAGGTGAGAAACGACCTCTACGAGTAGAACCTTGTGAAATATTATCAACTACTGATTGGAATAAGTTCATGAAGTGAACTGCACCAGGTGCATGTCCATTATCAGTAATTTCAGCACCTCTACCACGAATGTTTCCAAAATAACCAGAAGTACCACCTCCCATTTTTGACATTTCACCAACCTCAGCTTGGGTATATAAGATAGATTCTATATTATCACCAATATTAGAACCAAAACAAGAAACTGGTAAACCTCTTTTCTTACCAAAGTTTGCCCATACAGGTGATGACAGAGAATACCATCCTTTACTCATATAATCATAAAACTTATTAGCAAATCCTTCGATTCCTAATAGTTTTTCTGCGTGTTCTGAGATAGTTCTAATTCTTTCTAAAGGTTCTTCACCTTCACTTAAATAACCTCTTCTTAGAAAGGTAATGGATTCATCGTTAATCCAGTCGAATGGTTTTCTTTCTGTCATTTTGTATTGTATTTTTAATTAAAATAAGTCGTCTTCTGTAATAGATTTCTGCTTTTTAGAATAGTTAATACTTCTTTTATTAAAGAAATCTGTATGTTTTGTGGTTAGGATTTCATCATCAAACCATTCAGTAGTTTCTAGTAATTTTTCATTTGTTGAAAAAATTGGTTCAATACCAATTGATTTAAGGGAACGATTGAAACGGTCTTTGATAAACTCTAAGGTTTGTTCTTTGGTTAAGAATTCTAAATCACCTTTCTCAAACATCCAATCAACGATTTCAGCCTCAGCATCGTATGCATCTAAAGTTGCATCTACAATATCTTCAACTAATTCATCTGTCCACCAATCTGGGTTTTCTCGTTTGATTGTATTTACTAAATCAAAACCAAACTCAGCATGAATGTTTTCTTCTTTTGATGTTGCTTCAACTGCATTGGACATTCCTTTTAAAACATTCTTAAACTTGTTGAATGACATAATAACTAAGAATTGTGAGAATAAAGATACATTCTCAACGAACATAGAGAAAAGTATAACTGACTCAAAATAATCTTTGTTATCAACTGATTTAGATGATAGGATTGATTTATCTAGATACTTGATTCTTCTTCTAATAGATGGTTCTTGTAGGATGTTCTCAAACTCTTGGTTTAATCCTAATACTTGGATTAAGTTTGAGTACGCATCAGCATGTCTAACTTCAGATTCAGCGAAGGTTGCACCTACTGCACCAATTTCTGGTTTTGGCATTCTCTTGTAGATATCACCCCAAAAGTTTTTAACCGCGATTTCGATTTGTGAGATTGCCAACATAGCTCGTTGTACTGCAGTTTTTTCTTTTTCATTTAAATGTACTATAAAATCTTGAACATCTGAAGTAAAGTTAAATTCAGTATGAACCCAATAAGAGTGTCTGATTGCATCTACATACTCTACTAATTCAGGGTATTCGTATGGTTTAAGATTGACACGCTTCTTGAAAATATCTGCCTTAGATTTAGAACGATGTAAAATATATTCTTTTGCTACATTATTCAAACCAACATCCATTAGTTTGTTTTCAACTACATCACCAATTTCATCAACTACAACTTCGGTAATATAGTCATATTTAAAAAGACTTCGTTCAACAGACCTTGATACTTTCTCAATGACATCTAAATCAATATTAGATTCATCACCAATAGCCTTAACAATAGCATTTTGAATTTTCTGTAACTCAAACGGTTCTTTTGCTCCACTTCTCTTAACTACAAATTTGACCTGGTTAGTTGTCTCAACCATGTTATTCATTTCTTTTTCCTTAAATTTTAAATTATTTTGTAACTAGTTTTCTGAACTTGTTACATTGTTTTTGTGCAGCTGTAACTATCATATCCATTAGGATAGATGTTCCACTAGGATAGTGTTTTAAATCACCACCACCCATAACTTTGTTAGTTCTTTTGTAATATTCAGTTCTCATCTTTTACAAAAACTCCACCTTGAGTTTTTCCTTTTCTATCTTTAATTTCGTTCCAAGCTGCCTCTAAACATTCTTCAGGTGTTAATCCTAATTGTCTAGATAAAATAATAAGGGTTACAAAGGAATCTCCGATACCATCTTTGATTCCTTCTTCATTTCCCTTTAAGAGTGCACCGGCAGTTTCACCGACTTCCTCTAATACTTTTAACATTTGTTTCGGAGCATTTTCTTTTTCAAGAATTCCTTTATCGTATGCCCACTCTATAACCTTATCTGATAAATTGTCAAATGTCATATTGAATTATTTAGTTTCTTCTACTGAAGCCTTTCTATAATCAGTTACTAACTTCTTAACTTCACCAATCGCTTTTCTTGCTCTTGATTTAGCCGCTTTCGTTGAACCGTTGTGGTTTTCTTCGAATTCTACAAATAACTCTTTAATCTGTTCAAATAATTCTTGTGATGTTGCCATAAAATTTTCCTTTAATTAAGTTAGTAATAAATCCTACTCATAGTTTCGTAGGTGAGTATAACTATCATATATACTCGAAAACGAAACGAATTTTACATTAAATTTTTAAACTATTTTATTGTTCTATATTTTAATAGTTTTTAGTGATGGGGTGTAATAATTTTTTGATACATTATCCCATATTCTCAATATACTTTTTGTGTAATAATTTCTTGGTTTCTAATTGACCACTTGCAGCCTCTTTCTGTGCAATAACACCATCTGGTGAGGTTCCATCGTAAACTTCGATATAACCTGTGTTGGTATCCATTTTACAAGGGAAAGTAATCCCATCTTGTCCAAATCTGTTTTTCATAATGTGTGCTCGAGCAGTATTATTCAATTTATCTTTTGATTTTCTACTCCAACTCATAATGAAATCTGCGTTCATTACTTTTGCATAAGAATCTGCAATCTTATCTGCTTCAATTACTTCACTATCAATTGCCGAACGGTTGGTTTGAGATGCAGTCCAAATGGGTATTTCCAATTCCCCACTCATACCTCGTAAGTCAATATACACTCCTCCTTGTTCTTGGTAAGTAGAGTCATTCTTACTAGAACTAGAAAGTAAAAGGTCAGCGTAATCTACTATGATAACATCGGGCTTGTTACCCATAGTAGTCATCTTCTCAATGTGTTGTTGTAACTTCTTGACTGTAACTCCCTTCGGTGGAAAATACTTAATTAAAAGTTTACCACGAAGGTTTTTAATTTTGGATTTAACGAGTTCTTTTTTCTCTTTTAAATCCGCCGAAGGTATTTGTGTG
>Ga0255777_10003187_pt1 | contig 14085 bp, 9 predicted proteins | sample 101ome_15_FD_179975 | JGI IMG/M metagenome (GOLD analysis project Ga0255777, IMG submission 179975) | Coastal salt marsh microbial communities from the Groves Creek Marsh, Skidaway Island, Georgia - 101402AT metaG (version 2) | ecosystem: Environmental > Aquatic > Marine > Intertidal zone > Salt...
TAAAAAAGTACGAGTCCCTATCGCTCTACAAATACTTTAGTAAAACTCTTGAAATATCATCTTCTGTATAAGGTTTAGATACGTAATCATCCATCCCTGCATCCAAGAAACGCTGTCTATCCTCTGCAAGTGCATTTGCTGTTACTGCTACAATTGGGGTAGCTTGAAGTTTATGATCTTCTTCCATAAGCCGTATCTGATGACTCGCTTCTATACCGTTTAAGTTTGGCATATTCTCATCCATTAAGATAATATCGTAATCTTTTTTATTAAACCATTCAAGTGCTTCAACTCCATCATTTGCAAGATCATATGTAAGTCCAAGATCATCTAAGAGCATACTTAGGAGCATCTGATTCGTTTTATTATCTTCAACAATTAGGATATGACCTTCAAAGTGATGGGAAGACTCTCCTCTTTGCTCTTTGATTTTTGGATCAACATACTCTGCATGACACTCTACTATTGGGATCTCAAAGTAAAATTTACTTCCAACTTTGACTGTGCTTTGCACTTTAAGTTCTCCACCCATTTTTTTAACCAAGCTTGAAGCAATACTAAGACCCAACCCAGTACCGCCATACTTTCTTGTCGTGGAATTATCTTGCTGAGAAAATGCTTCAAAAATTCGTTCTAATTTATTTTGAGGGATACCTATTCCCGTATCTGTAATTGCAATATAAACAGATTTTGTTTGTTCCTTATATTCTGTATCAAGCGTAATTACACCACCCTCGTGAGTAAATTTAATAGCATTGGATAAAAGATTAAAAATAACTTGTTTAAGTCGAACTTGATCTCCCATAATACAAGAAGAGATTCTATCATCAGAGTTCTTTTTGAACTCAATATGTTTACTTCCCATCAATTCTGAAAAAATGCCTGATGTTTCAGATATAACTTCATATAAACTTATCGGATGAGACTCAATATCCATATTCCCACTCTCAATTTTTGAAAAGTCAAGAATATCATTAATAATACTTAAAAGTGTATTTCCTGAGTTACGTATCATATTAAACTGCTTGAGTTTTTCTTCATCATCTTCATGTTTTTCCAGTCTCTCAACAAAGCCCAATATTCCATTCATCGGTGTTCGTATCTCATGAGACATATTTGCTAAAAACTCTGATTTGAACTGACTAACCATCTCAGCTTTTTCTTTAGCACTTATAAGATCATCACGAAGCTGTATCTCTTCGGAGATATCTTTTGTTGTGATAAGAAGATGCTGTTTATCTGGCATCAGGGCCACACTCATTGTGATAGTAAATATAGAGCCATCTTTTTTATAACAGCTTTTTTCAAAGTTTTCTATGGAGCCTTTTTCAATAACTTCAGTAATTGCTTCTCGAGCTCTTGGAATATCTTCTGGAATACTCATTCCTATACATGACTTTGTCAAAAGTTCTGCTTCGCTAAATCCTGTAATAGCTACATAAGCTTGATTCACTTTAAGAAAATTTGACTCTAAATCAAGTACCGCTATACCATCAATAGATGTTTGAAATATACTTTGAAGTTCATCTTTTTGAGCTTTAAGCTCTTCGGCCATTATCATTCTTTGTGTGATATCTTTATCAGTTCCCCTATATCCTAAAAGATTTTTATCCTTATCAAAAAATGGCACACCGTTTGTAAGTAAGCAAACTCTCTTACCTGACTTTGAGATATTCCAATTTTCTAAATTTTTGATTACAGAAGTGTTTTTAACTATATCTTCAAAAATAGCAGCTATTCTTTTTGCTTCATCTTTATCCATAAAATAAAATGGTGTTTTCCCTATAAACTCAGATGGTTCATACTCAAGAATTGATTGCATACCATCACTTACATATGTATATGTCCCATTGATATCTACTTCCCAAATAAAATCTGTACTCGAGTCAATATAGTCTTTTAATTTTTGTTGTGTTTTTTTAAGATCATCAAGAACTTGTAGCAACCATATTTCATTCTTTTTCTCTTCAGTAACATCCATAATTACGCCAGCTACGAACTCTTCATATGTAGTTTTGTAGTAACAAACCGAAGCTCTTAAATGTTTAATTACATTTTTAGAAGTAACGATTCTAAATTCGACCTTTACTAACGACTTATTTTGTATTGCAGTTTGAACTTTTGCAATAATTTGCTCTTTATCCTCGGGATGAATGATCTCAAAAATTGCTTTTTGAGAAGGTTTCACTGATGAGTCAAGATCAAAAATTTGGTACATACTATCTGCCCAATAATCCTCTTTTTTACCAAGATAATCTATAAAAACCGCAAGATTTGAAGCTTTTTGTGCAAGTTCTATTTGAAAACCTAATTGTTTTACAACATCTTCTTGTCTTTTTTTCCAATCAATATCTACATGCGTACCTATAATTCTTAGAGGGTTGCCCTCACTATTGGATTCCACAGATTTAGCACGAGCTAAAATCCATTTATAAGATCCATCTTTACAAAGCATTCGAAACTCAATCGCATACTGAGCTAATTCACCACTTGATAACTTCAATGCTTGATCACGAGAAAGCTCAATATCATCTGGATGAACAAGTTTTTCCCATGCTGTAAAACTATTCTCAATCTCATGATCAGCAAATCCAAGCATTTTTTTCCACTGTGGTGAATAATACACATCGCCAGTTTCAACATTCCAATCCCATAAACCATCATCCGTAACTGACATAGCAAGCTCATAGCGTTCTTTAAGAGACTTGTTTTCTTCAGTTTTTTCACGAAGTTTTTGATCTAAAATAGTATTAAACTTATCGACTCCAATTGCAGTTTTTTGTGCTATTCGATTGTAGATCAAATTAATCAAAGCTTGTTCAGTAATTACTCCCAACAATGAACCATTATCTGATGTAACAAGTATTCTCTTGTAGCAATGTTCTTGAATTGATCCTAATGCTTCACGGATTGCAATTGTATGATTAAAAGTTACAAGAGGAGTGCTCATATACTCACTCACAGGCTTTTTAAAATCTCTTTCTTCAGCAAGTAAACGAGTAATGTCACGCTTCGTAATAATCCCTACAGGTATCTCATCTTCTTCAACAATAAGACAATCAAGTTTTGGATCCGCCAACTCCATAAGATTATCTTGTAAACTGCTTTGAGGATTAGATCGAAGTACATTTGTGTTAAAGACCAAAACCTCAATTGGTGAATCCATGATGTGCTCACTCATCTTAGCCCCAATAGAAAGTATGTCAAAATGACTTACAACACCAAATAATGAACCATCATCATTACTTACACCCAACAAAGAGATATCATGCAAGAATAGTGAAGATGCATGAAAAACGTCATCTGATTTTGGTAGCATAATAAGAGGATGTAAACCTAAAGCAGAAAGTGGTGTTGATAAATCAACCTTTTTACTGCTGTTTTCAACTATCTCATCAATCCCTATGTACGCATAAATTTCTATATCATTATCAACCACAACAATATTTCGTACACCACTGTTTGTAATGAGTTCAATTGCATCTTTAAACGTTGCATCAACACTAAGAGTAATAACATCTCGAGTAGCTATCTCTTCAATAAGCGGATATTGCATATTCATCAATCTTCTCCAATGTTGATTATGATATCTCTCAATATATAAATTTACACTGAAGCTATGAGATCCAAAAATATGCATATATTATTTAATCTAATACAAAAGATCTTGCTTTACTGTCTGTTTTCTGCAATATATAAAGATTTTTTTGCTACTATTATCAACATGATAGTCGTATATAACTCCAAAGGTGGTGTAGGGAAGAGTGCTTTATCTTACTCTCTCTCCACTGACCTTGAAACACAACTTCTTAGTAATGATGAAAACCAGTTTTTAGGATATCATCCAGAGTCAAAGCTCTATCTCAATGAGACCATGCCAATTATCAGAGATGCAGTGTATGACTTAGGTGGATTTGAAACACCTTTTATAGAGGATGTTCTTGAAGCAGCTAGTGTTATTATTATCCCTGTAACAGTAGATTTTAATTCCATGAAACGAGGTGTACAAATACTCAAAGAGTTTAAACACAAAAAACTATTACTTGTAGCAAACCAAATTGAAAATACTGATGATTTCGACTATATCAAAGAGATTGTCAAACGAGAAGTAAACACAGTTATATACCCCTTGAAGCGTTCAATCATCTTTCGAAGGTCTCTAGAAACTGGTATGTCCGTAAAACAACTTTATGAGGAAAGTGGACTTTCAAAGTACAGTTACAGAGGTATATTTAAACAATATGAAGCTATCTTGAAAAGCTTAGAAAATTCACAATAAACTTTTCAACTTTATCCCTAAGTAAAATTGATACACTTAACGTAACTCTTATATCATTACGATATAGTTCCCACTATTAAAATAAGGACAAAATATGGCATATATAGATTTAAAAGTTGACGAATTCACTGAATTGGTTGAAAAAAATGGAACAATTATCATAGATTTTTGGGCTGAATGGTGTGGTCCATGTATCCAATTTTCACCAATTTTTGAGCAAGCAGCTGAAGATAACTTAGACATCACTTTTGCAAAAGTAAATACAGATACAGAACAGGAGTTATCGGCTCACTTTCAAGTGCAGTCCATCCCTACACTTATAGTTATAAAAGAACAAATTGTTATTTTTAATCAAGCGGGTGCATTAGATGAAAATGGTTTAGATAGCCTTATAAATCAAGTTCGTAACATAGATATGGACAAGGTTCGCGAAGAGATTAATTCTCAAAACGAATAAAAAAAGATTTATAACTTTTTTTTCTTAGATATAAGAGCTTTTATAAGTGAAGTTCTTATCGCTAAATAATTTTGCTTGTTTTGAGAAAGAATATTTTCTTGTGTTTTTAAATGCCTAGAATGAGTGTCTAGTTCACCTTGAAGCTTTGAATACTCTTTAGTCACACTAGGGTGAAGTGTTTTAGCATTTAAGTTTTCAAGCTCTTTATTTAGATCTTTAATCTCTTGTAAAAGAGCAGACTTTTCTTTTTCTCGTTGAAGCTTTAATTTATCGTTGGTAATTTTATCTAGATTGTCATAATGAACTTTGAGTTTTTTAGTATATGTAACAATCTTTACCTCAACACCCTGTATAGATTTGACTAATTTTCTGCTAAATTCAACAGGTGATGCATTTCCAATATATAACTTTTTAATCTTTGGAGCGACTATATTAATATCATTTTTTAGCTTTTTAATTGCATGTACGGTTTTGGAGTAAACTTTAGCGACTGGGGTTATTGAAACGATATTTAAAGGGATGCCCTCCTCAGATTGTATCGTTGGCACTTCATACTTTACACCACCGATAACAACTACACCAGAAGAATAGTACTTTAAAAATTCAATTACATTATGATTAGACAAAGATATCTCTTTAAGAAAAATATCTGCAATATACTCAAAAACAAGGTGAAAATTGTTTCTAAAAAGATATCCTGAAAAACCTGTAAAGAATCCATCTTCATTATCATACAATTTAACAAGTTTGGAAAGAACTATCTTATTAATATAAGCAAAAACAAATTTTTCATATTCAGCGTTATTGATTTTTTTCTCAAAGATATACGTATCTACAAACTCTTGTGCAACCTCTACAAAGAAATTTTGATTTTCTTTATCAGCAAAAAACTCCTTATTAAACTCTTCAAGTTCATTTTCATCAATTCCATTGTAGCGCTCTGCTTTTGTGCCCTTGTCTGCTTCTTGAACTACATGTCTTTTTGAATCGTCTGTAATTTTAATGAACATATACCCTTTTTTATAAAAAATCAGGTCACTTTCTTTAAGCTCAAGATAGTATTTGATACACTCTTCTAAATCATCTTTTGAAAAAGAGCTCGATACAAAAGCATTAAGCTTCTCTACAAGTGATTTATCAATAAGAATCTGATCTGCTTTATTGTTATAGTTCTCAACAATATGTTCTTCATTTTCTTCAAGTAAGTCTTCTACTTTCTCTTGCATTAGCTCTCTTTTTAAATTCAGGTATCACATATTTATAATATACTATTATATTTAAATAAAATATTAAATTCAAAGTAAGTTTAGAGTAAAATTCCTCAACTTAAAAAATGTGAGAATTCAATGAAGAAAACTATATTATTTTTAATGTTTGTGTGTTCATTTTTAGAGGCTCAAAGTGGTGCAGAACTATTTGAACAAAAATGTGCATCATGCCATATTACTGCACATCCAAGTCAAGTTGACAAATCTCAACTTATTGCACCTCCAGCTTTTGGTGTTGTAAAACATGTAAAAGAAGCTTTTAACGGTAACAAAGAAGAAACAATTCGTTTTATAAAAGAGTATGCCTTACACCCTTCAATGGAAAAAGCAAAGTGCAGACCTCAGGCAATCAAAAGATTTGGTCTGATGCCATCGCAAAAAGATTTAGTTAGCGAGCAAGAACTAGAACTCATTGCAAACTATATGCTCGATACTTTTTCAAACTCTAAAGCTTGTAAACGCAAAAAATAAATCTTTATAGATTTACTTGGGAGAATCAATTCTTCGGAATAAATAAAGTCCCAAGTTCATGCTTATCGTCCAACAAAAAAGACTCCGTTGATTTAAGATCAAAGCCATTTGAGAGAAACATTTTTCGTCCATGTTGCATTAAAAAATTTGCTGCCATTAATTTTGTAACAATACCACCTGTTGCAAAAGCATTATTTGGTGAAACCTCTTCTCGAAGAGCTCCTTTTGGTATCTCATCTAGAACCTTAAATAGCTTTGCATCCTTGTGCTCACTTGGATTTTTATCAAAATACCCATCAATATCACTTAAAATCACTAAGAGTTCTGCTTTAATTGCATGTGCTACATTGGCTGAGAGTTGGTCATTATCTCCAAATAACTGTTCTGGTGTGGAACTAATGTCGTTTTCATTAATTATAGGAACAATATTGTTCTCCAAATGAGCATCAATAATTTCTTGAAACATTTTTGTACGTTTTCGTGAATCAAAATCATCCTCAGTAAGAAGAATCTGTGCGGTATCTATCTCAAAAATATCAAACTTCTTTTTGTAACTTGTCATCAAAATTGGTTGTCCTGCGGCAGCTAATGCTTTTTTACCAATAGATTTTGATTTATCAAGTTTTAGAGCTGCATAACCTGCTGCAACTGCTCCAGATGTTACAAGTACAACATCATATTTTTTCATTAACTTTACCGTTAAATCGACTACTTTTAACATTCTTTCTTTTGCTATATGATTTTGCTCTGTTAAAACAGCACTACCAATTTTTATTACAATTCTTTTCAAATACTTTTCCTTTATTTTTTACTTTTTTGCAAAATATTTTTCACTTCTTCAAAAGTGTTCTCTATGTCTTTGGATCCAAGAGTAGTGTATTTACTCACTAACAAAATAGTTATCCACGAAAGCACAAATGCTGGCAACAATTCATAAAGATCAAAAATACCACCCTCTAATTGCTTATACACTATGACTGTAAGTGCTCCAACAAACATTCCAGAAATTGCAGCAGCTTTTGTAATCTGAGCGTTATATAAACTTAAGATAATAAGTGGACCAAATGAAGCACCAAATCCTGCCCATGCATACGAAACCAATTGCAACACACTCGAATTTTTATCTGAAGAGATATACCACGCTATAAAAGCAATAGTTATAACAGTGATTCTTCCAACCCAAACAAGCTCTTTTTGTGAAGCATTTTGACGTATAAGTTCTTTATACACATCATTCGTTAAGACAGATGAAGAAACAAGGAGTTGCGAATCAATCGTGCTCATTATTGCTGCAAGGATTGCTGCAAGCAAGAATCCTGCAATCCATGGATTAAAAATAAGTTGAGACAAAGTGATAAAAATCTTTTCACTATCAGCCAAATCCACACCATTGGCACTCACATATGCAAGACCAAAAAATCCTACACTGAGTGACCCAAGTACTGAAATGAGCATCCAGCCCATACCAATATTTTTAGCTATATGTGTTTCATTTTCATCTCGAATAGACATAAACCTTACCAAAATATGAGGCTGTCCAAAATATCCTAACCCCCAAGCTAATAAAGATACTATTGAAACTAAAGATGCTCCATGCAAAATCTGCAAGTGTGATGGCTCAATATTTTGTATCATCGATACCGTTTGTGAAACTCCACCAAGTTCAGAAATCACAACTATAGGAGTAATCACAAGTGCTAACATCATCAGAATTCCCTGAATAAAATCAGTCCAACTTACAGCGTTATATCCACCTAAAAATGTATACGAAACTATAACAAAAGAACCAATTATAAGTGCATCTGAGTAACTCATATCAAAAGTCGCTTCAAAAAGTTTTGCACCACCTACAAGTCCAGAAGAAGTATAGAGTGTATAAAAAAGTAATATAACCACAGCAGTAACAACTCGTATCATATGTCCACGATCTTCAAATCTATGTGCTAAATAATCAGGTATTGTAAGTGCATCATGAAGATGTTTTGTATACACTCGTAATGGCTTTGCAACATAATGCCAGTTCAAATATGCCCCAACAACAAGACCTAAAGCTATCCATGATCCAACAATTCCATCATCATACATCATCCCTGGTAATCCCAACAAAAGCCATCCACTCATATCTGAAGCACCTGCACTTAATGCTGTAACACTAGGATTTAATCCTCGTCCACCTAAAACATAGTCGCTTAAATCATCTGTTTTAAAATAAAAATACAATCCTATAACTAGCATTACAACTATGTAACTTATAAACGAAATCAAAATCTCTATTTGCATATTTACACCCCCTTAAACGTCAACCCTTGAATCCCAAGGTTTCCATATCTATGATAAGAATTTGTCACGCTCTGTTCAATAAAGTAATGCATCAACTCTATTCTTCCATGAGCAATAAAAGGTGTAGATGCTATATATTTAGCTGAGAGAGCAAGTTTTTCATACACATTTTGTGAAACATTTTGAGGATTTAAAAAGCGTACACGTTCACACGACGCTATAGAACTTATAAGATGGCTTTCATCTTCTCTAACAATCGCATCATCTTTATCCAGTAGAGAGTTTTCTTTTGATTCGAGCCATATATATTCTGCTCTTCTCGAATGAAGTGGAATCGAAACATGTAGTTGTATCCCCAACATTTTTACAAGCAACAATGTAGCTAAAACCTCAACGAAGTCATCATTATCTTCAACTCTTAAAAGAACACTATGTACTTTTAAATACCGTATCACATTACTTTCACCGCGAATGTGTGCATAATCATGTTCACGTTTAAACTCTGCTTCATACCAGTGTGCAAAATGGGATAAATGACGAAGTGCTTTATGGCACTCTTTATCAAAAACGGTATCTCTGTTTAAAAACACTCTCATATGATCTATAAACTCATTAGAGCAACTTTCATAAAGATTTGTTTCATCATATTCAATGGTCATAAATTGACTTACATAATTAAAACCACCAGCTTTTTTCCCACTACCTATTGCAGACTTTCTCATCCCACCAAATGGTTGACGAATCACAATTGCACCTGTAGTACCTCTGTTGATATAAAGATTTCCAGCGATTATTTTATCTTTCCACAACTCTACCTCACGAGAATCAAGTGTCTCAATCCCTGAAGTTAATCCATATCCTGTAGCATTCACTATCTCTATAGCATCTTCAAGGTTTTCAGCACGCATTACACTCAGGACTGGTCCAAAAAGCTCATTCATATGACAAAAGTCCCCTTGCTTGGTTCCCCATCTCACAGATGGTTTCATCATATATGGATTAGAGTCATCTGCATAACTAGGTTCAAGCAACCACTCTTCACCATCATCAAGGTATTGTAGAGATTTTTCAAGATTTCCAGAGGCTAGATTACTGAGTGCACCAATTCTGTTTTTAAAATCCCAAACAGATCCAACTTCTAAAGATTCAACCGCTTCTTTCAAAGATAGTTTGAATTTTTCATCATCATACAACTCTTTTTCTAAGACCAAAAGTGATGTAGCTGAACATTTCTGTCCAGAGTTATGAAATGCTGAAACTATCACATTTTTAAGTGCTTGATCATGATCTGCCATAGCAGTTACAATCGTCGCATCTTTACCTCCTGTTTCTGCACTTAGAGCTAAATCTGGACGTGCTTTAATAATATTATACGCACTCGCTTCACCACCTGTAAAGATCGCAAAGTCAATATCTTTACTTGGAACAAGACTTTTGCCAACATCTTCACCACTCGAAGGGATAAACTGCAAAGTATTTCTGCTAACCCCAGCTTTATAAAAACACTGACAAAGCATATATGCACAAAGAACTGCATCTGAGGCAGGTTTTAGGATAACTGTATTCCCCGCTGCTAAAGCTGCAGCTACTCCTCCACATGGTATCGCAACAGGAAAGTTCCATGGACTAATCACAAGACCAACCCCTTTTGGTTTCGCTCGGATCCCCGTCAGAGAAGAGATTTTTGCAACACTATATGGATAAAAATTCAAAAAATCTATAGCTTCACTCACTTCAACATCTGTTTCAGTAAATACTTTTCCAACTTCTGCTGCTGCAACACCTATAAGGTCAGCTCTTGCAGATCGGACTTCATGAGCTACATCCATAAGAATCTTTTGTCTCTCTTGGACACTCTTTTCTCTCCATCCATCAGGATCTTTCTTTGCTATCTCTAACGCCTGCAGCATATCCTCACTATTTGCTCTTACATAAGAACCTACTTGTACTTTTTGATGGTATTGTGACTTGTCCCACACATCTACTCTATCATCCCTCTCTTGAAGCTCTTTACCTCCAACAATAGGGTATGCTTGATATCCACCATTTGTGCCTATATTTTTCCATTTGTCTCGAATCGCTTCTGCCCAGATTCTGTTTTCTTTTAAAACAAAATCAGTATCACTCTCATTTTCAAAATGGTACTGATTTAAATTTTTGAGCTCTTTTTCAACTATCTTATTTCTATCTTGTGTTCTGTAGGGTTTTACATCAACAGTATCTATCATGCTAATTGAGTCGTCATAACTTTTTATCAGTGTTTCCCAAGCAGGTGTATCAACTTCTAAACCAAAACTATGGCGTAAAAAGTTTTGATCAGCAGTATTTTCATCAAACCTTCGAACCAAATATGCAATCGCATTCGTAAACGTTTCTTTTGTCGCTGTTGGAGCATACAAAATAACATCGAGTCCCTCTTTTTTAAGCACTTTATATGCAGCTTCACTCATCCCCTCAAGCATCTCAGCACTGACATATTCACTAACACCTCTGCTTTTAGCTAAAAGCATCGCTAAAGCATGATCAAAAAGATTATGTGATGCAATCCCTGTATGTACGAATGGTGCAACATCCTCACGTAAAAGAAGTTCCATAACCTTTTTAAAGTTTGCATCACTCTGAGCTTTTGTTGTATATGTAACTGCTGGCCATCCTCTTAAACTAGACTCAGTTAACTCCATCTCTTGATTTGCACCTTTAACAATACGGATTTTTATCGGTGCACCACCTTTTGCAACTCTTTGTTTTGCAAATGCAAGTAAATCTTTAACAAGATCCATTGCATCAGGAAGATAGGTTTGAATTACAATGCCGGCATGAAGATCTAAAAACTTATCGTATGAAAGAACTCTTTTAAAAAGATCTATCGTTAGTTGCACATCCTTATACTCTTCCATATCAAGGTTAACAAATTTATATCTTTCTTGATTATTTGTATCTGTAAAGCTATTTGCTTTTGCAGCATCATATATTTTTTCAAGTCTTAAAGAGAGCTTTTGTAAATTATATTCATAAGCATGAGGAACAAACTGTGAAAATAGGTTAGATATTTTAATTGATAGATAGTCAATATCTTTGTTTTGCAATATCGAGATATATTTGTCTTCCCTTTTTTGTGCTTCTTGTTCACTAAGCACTATTTCACCTATAACATTTATGTTGACTCTTGTCCCCTCTTTTCGTCTCTCTTTTAAATGTTTTGAGAGAACTTCATCCTCGCCTTTAATTACTATGCTACTAATATCATTTCTGAGATACTGAACAAACAAAGGGATAGATATAGAACTCACATAAATCCCAATATCCCTAAACAACCAGATAAGAACCTGTTCAAATTGTGAGAAAAAATCCGTATTTCCATATTTTTGAAAAATATACTCGATCTGATTTGCAACTCTATCACTATCACTAGAGCGAAAACTTTGATCCAAAAGTTCAATCAAAAACACTTTATTAACTGGGTTATCAAGCATCTTAAGCATCATCTCATGGAACTCTTGCTCTTTTCCTTCACGTGATACTTGAATCTCCTCTTGCCATTTCTTAGCAACTACTTTTACATTTTCAAGTATTTCATTTTCTATATGCATACACTCGCCTTTTAACTCTTCACATTTTTAAAATTTCATACAATGAGTAATTATTATACACTTATGAAGTAATTTTTTTACATATATAATGTTATAACTAAACACTCTTATAGTAATTTTAAAATCACTCTTTATAAACCCAAGTTATAAGATATAATATGTTTTTTAACAACAATTAAGGTATGAATAGATGGCTTTGTTAAATAATGAAAAAGATGTCTTACCCATTAGTAGTATCGCAGAACTCCTTAGCGCAAAACAAAGAACCCTTAAAATGTATGAAGATAAGGGTTTATTCCCTTACAAAAAAGAGGTCAAAAAACTCTACTCAATAAATGATATTCAGATTATCGCCTTTGTACATTATCTTGCAAGTGTAAAAAAAATTAATGCTAATGGAATACGCTATATTCTAGATATGGTTGAAAACAATATGGATGAAAAAAATAAAAAAGAGTTTCTTTCCATAGTTGAAAATAAAATGGAGAGTCTTTCAGGTGGAGATATCAAGGATATCGAAAATATTTAATCATATTTTAACAGAACTAAAAATTATAATAAAATATAAGCTTCGTTAAATTGATAGAGCTAAGCTGAGGTCCATAAGAATTTTCACTAGGAACTGAACTTGGAGCACCAATATTTTCTTTTTCATCAAACTCCATATACGAATAGCTCAGACGAACAGAAATATCCCTGTTTACTTTGATTCCATAAGCAATATAGTAAGAATTATCGCGTATGTTACTCATATAATTCCCATCCCCATGATACGGTGAACCTTTATTGGCAGAGGTCCAGTCACCCATAACATGAAACCATTCAAGGTTAATAAATGACTCAAAATCAAAATAATCTATATCTTTTCTAAAACCCAAAAGATTTGCTGCACCAGTGTATCTGTTTGTATCAAAAGAAAAATTTGCTGCATATAAAGGAGGAACAGCGCCAAGACCTAGGTCTGAAAGAATATCACTTTGAACATTAATAGAGTTATTTTTATACAAACTTAAGCCTAAAGTGTTGTACACAGTAAGTCCAGAGTACTCTGAATCATCCCATGAGATACCAAATCCATAGCCATAAAATTCACCAGCATCTTTTTTGTTATACATCGCTTTTGTGTATGTTAAATCATTTAAGATTTGAAACTTATCTACATACATAATTTGCTTCGCAAATATTCCATATGTTTTATGAAGATTGTGTTGATTATAGTACTTACCACTAGGTACAAAATGTGTATCTATGTATCCTGCACCAAAAAGAATTTGATTATCTTCGGAGATTTTGTATTTCATAAAGATCGCAAGTGGATCAATATCACTGAGAATATTAATCCCTTCACCATCTTGATAATAATCTCTTTTAAATTGATTTGGAAAACTGTTACTCATTGGTAAAACACCCATTCCAAACGTTAATTTACCTACAGAATAACTCGCATACAGTGTTCGGAAGAAGAAGTCTTGTTTTGAAAATGGTTCAGAGAAATTTGGTCCACTTGGTCTAAAGTCAGATTCTCCCCTGTATCCATACGCATATGGAGTAGCTTCAAAGTAAAAACCATCATTTGTATAATTAAGATGCAACTGTAATGCATTGTAATTGAGTAATTTCGTATCTGAAATACCCGCTCTATTTGCTTTTACTTCACGTCTTGCAGCTCGAATTTGCACTTCACCAAAGTAATCCCACGCACTCTCTTGTGATGGAATAAAATCTGAAAATTCGTCACTT
>Ga0255777_10003197_pt1 | contig 14061 bp, 12 predicted proteins | sample 101ome_15_FD_179975 | JGI IMG/M metagenome (GOLD analysis project Ga0255777, IMG submission 179975) | Coastal salt marsh microbial communities from the Groves Creek Marsh, Skidaway Island, Georgia - 101402AT metaG (version 2) | ecosystem: Environmental > Aquatic > Marine > Intertidal zone >...
TCTTTTTTTTTTTTTTGTAAACGTGTTTTTGATCATAGACGGAAACACTTTTTAAATCTCCTCCTCTTCGTAACTGAACGTGGGAAGGATACGATCGTTCTCCGCGTCGTCCAAGACGGTACCGATCAGAGCGGTTTGCGAGAAGGTTTCGCCGACGTCGCATTTATTCTTCGAAGTGCACACCGGGGCGCGTTTTTGGGGCACCGACCATTGTTGATCCGGAAGCAAACGCATAGCCGTATCCACGTTGTCGTAGGTGTTGCTCTGCTCGCACGCGAAACGCATACGATCCTTCTCGCGCTTGTCGCGCACGTCGCTCAACGTGTGCGTCTCCGGGAACAGATCGTCGCACGCCTTGCGAGACGCGGTGGTTTGGCCTTGATGCGGACGATCGAACTCGTACACGGATTTTTGACTCACATTCAGCACCGCGCTCTTACGCTCCTTCTCGATGTTCGCCTTCGGCGCCTGAGGGGGCGCTTCTTTCGTAGGGTGCGCCTCCGCATACTCCGGAGTCCCCATGATGTACTCCCGCAGACGATCGACGTCTCGATCGAAGGCGACGTACTTCGCAACGATGAAGTCGACGTAAAGACGATTGTTCCGTTCGTAGTATATCTTGGTGTTCGGAATGAGCTCCTCCAAAATCGCCTTGACTACCTCGAAGTCCTTGGTGGACTGCGACGGCGCGGTCACCGGCATCTTGTCGTCCGTATCCGCCGGGTTCTGCAGACGTTTGAACTCGTCGCTCTCCACGATGTGCTCGTACACATCTGCCATTTTTTCTTTTTTGTGTTTCACGTTGGAGAAGTGCGTCTCTAACTCGTCTTCGGACGGTTCGCGACGAAGATTCTTTTGATACATATCGATGATCAGGAAGTACAGATATTTGTCCTCTTCGGTGATGTCCGGTCGCATGGACTCGTCCTCCGCGCGGAAAGTCTCCATCAACACGCGGTGCGCCGTGCGCGCTCGACAAACTATCCACACGACGATCGCGATCGCCGCGATAAGCGCGATCAGCAATGGCAACATGGTTTATTTTACGCACATATTATAAAATAAAAAACACTCCACCCATTCGACTGTTCAAGTGATAAATTTGGTCGCGATGCCCATAGATTGAATTTCGTGGAAGAGGAGCTTGCTCGCGAAAGGGATGCGAATCTCCGCGAATCGCAGCTTGTTGGGGCACACGGAGCAGTTGTAGATGTTCTGCGTCGCGTTCACGTTCGCGATGTTGCCGCACTTTTTGCACACGAACACACGGTAGTTGTCCGAACATTCGATGAAGCGCTCCTTGAGGAAGTGCTGTGTGCCGTGCGCCCAGTTCACCTCCACCTCCATCTCGCCCAAACGAAGGCCGCCGTCTCGAGCGCGTCCCTCCGCCGGTTGACGTGTGAGCAACACGACCGGACCGTTGGAGTTTCGCGAGTGGATTTTATCCTGCACCATGTGCTTCAAACGTTGATAGTACGTCGGACCGATGAAGATGGACGTTTTCATCTGCTCCCCGGTGCGGCTGTTGTACATCACGTCGTTGCCGTGCGGATCCAGGTTGCACTGACGCATGAGCACGTCGGTGATCTGCTCCACAGTCAATGAGGTGAAGGGGGTCGCGTTTCCGGTGCATCCGATGGCGGCGCATGCCTTCCCCATGATCGTCTCGATCAGTTGCGCGATCGTCATACGACTAGGAATCGCGTGAGGATTGATGATGATGTCCGGCACGAGTCCCGAGGCGGTGAAGGGCATGTCCTGCTGATCGTACATCACGCCGATGCTCCCCTTTTGAGCGTGGTTGCTACTGAGCTTGTCGCCGATGGTGGGCTCTCGAAAGTTGCGAATCTTGACTTTGCAGAACGAGTACCCGTCCGCGCTCACGTTTCGAAAGTGCTTGTCGTTCGCGCAACACATGTCCACGTAACCGAGCTCGTTGTTCTTCATGGAGACGCTGTTGTCCTTGTGGATGAAGGTCTGATTCACCTTTTGGGGCATGACCTTCCCAATGATCACATCTCCGGGTTTCACGAAGGTGTTCTCGGGGACGAACCCGGTCTCGTCCAGCTTGGAGTAGTTGTTGGGACGGTTGGTCACCCCGTTCCCTCGTCCGTGCGTGGTCGGATCGCAGAACAGCTCCTCCTCCCCGGAGGACAGATTCTTGTTGCACTGCTCCTTGATGGTTCGGTAGTAGGTCGAGGTGAACAGACCTCGCTGCACCGACGAGCGATTCAGGATGATGGAGTCCTCCTGATTGTAGCCCGTGTAGGTGGCGATCGCCACGATCACATTGGTCCCGCAGGGCATGTTGTCCAAATTCAACAGTCGCGACATGTTGGTGCACACCAGCGGCTTCTGCGGATAATTCAGCACGTGCGACATGGTGTCCAGCCGATGCTTGAAGGAGGTGGTGTAGATACCGATCGCCTGCTTCCCCATCGCCGCTTGGTAGGTGTTTCGAGGCGCCTGATTGTGATTCGAGAACGGGATGTTGCTCGCGAGCACGCCCAAGATGAGCGACGGGTGGATCTCCATGTGCGTGTAGCGCGGAGCCAGCGTGGCCTCGATCTGTTTGGTACGCAAACTGCCGTATGTCGGAGCGATGAAGAGTGTGTTCGACTCCTCCACGTCGACGAACTCGATCACCGACTTACGTCCGGACGACCTTTGCGAAAACACACCCGCCACCAGATGGTTCCAGCCGATTTCCTTGTTCAGAAGCGCCGCGACGTCCGCACGCCTCAAGCGCAGACGATTCTCGGAGTCCACGATGTACAACGGGCGCACGCACCGACCGGCTTCGGTAGAGAGCACGATTCGATTGTTCGTAATGTCCCACGTCACCGAGGTGTAGATGTTGATCACCCCCTCGCGTTTGAGATGAAGCAGCTGCTGATACAGCTCCCGAGGGCGTTCGTGATATCCGGCGATGTTTCCGTTCAAGAAGACCCAAGTGTGGGAGTTGTACGCACGAAGGTCGTCGAGGCCTTTCGGAGGGGTCACGTGGAAGTCCTCCAGGAGGGCGTACAAGGGGCGCGAGTCGCTCGCGGTGGTTACCGTAGCCGTGATGGCCAGATTCTTCACCAATCCGACGCTGCTACCTTCCGGGGTCTCCGACGGACAGATGATGCCCCACTGCGTGTTGTGGAGCTTGCGAGGCTGAATCAGTTTGCCGGACTTCTCCATAGGGGTGTTGATTCGTCGCAGGTGCGAGATCGTCGCGTTGTAGGTCAGTCGATTCAGCACCTGCGCCACCCCCTGCTTGGAGTTGGCGTTTTTGATGCCCCAGTTTCCGGTGGCGAGGCCGTACTTTAGCCCGGACTCGATCGTGGACGGCTTCACCACCTTGTAGATGTTGCTCTTGTTGAGCAAATTCACCAGGTCGTTCGTCACGCGCCAACTGCCGTTGTTCAGCTCCTTGTAGATCATGTTCTTCACGTCCTTCACCACCTTCCCGTAGTACTGTCGAAACAGATTCGCGAGCATGACCCCCGGAGTGTCCACGCGTTTGTTCAAATAACTGTCGCGATCGTCCATGTCGTGGATCCCGATGAAGCACCGGATCAGCTTGTTGACCATGTATCCGAGGTACATCGCCTTGCTTTCGAAACTCGTGCCCACGTGAGGCAGAAAGTCGTTGCGCAAGATGTCCAGGATGATGTTGATTCGCTTGGGTTTGCTCTGCATGACCTCCTTCGGATATCCGCTGATGTTCAGGAACTTGTTCATGTACTCGAGCGCCATCGATCGAGTCAACACCGTGTTCCCGTCCTCGACGCTTCCCTTCAGATGCCGCAGGATGGGATGGTTCTTCGGATCGTCCAAGTCGTACACGCAGTATCGCATGATGTCGCGGTCGGTTTCGACCCCTAGCGCCCGAAAGAGCACCACCAACGGTAGATCCACGCGCATGTGATGGATGCTCGCACGGATGTAGTGTCCGAATTGGGTTTGCTTGGTCGACAGCTTCAAACTCGTCAACTTAGGCGGGCTGAACACGTTGTCCGGCACCGATCGAATCTCCGCGATGTGCGAGAACTGCGAAAGCTTGTTGTCGAGGAACACGTACGTCTTGTTCTCCGCGATACGATCGTGACTGATGATCACTTTCTCGTTTCCGTTCACGATAAAGTAGCCCCCGTAGTCGTACCGACACTCCTGCGAGTTGACCTTGAAGTAAGCGTTCTCCAAGATGCAGTAGTTGGAGCCTACCATGATCGGTATCTTGCCGATGTTCACGTTCTTCATCACCTTGCGACACTCGTTCAAACGCAAGGCGTCGTCGTACCACTTGTGGTAGATGGTCATGTTCACGAACAAGTTGGAGGAGTAGCTGAAGTTGCGCTGCCGCGCGTCGTTCGGAGTCATGATGCGCGTGCTCCCGTCCTTCTCGTTCACGAACGGACGTATCATACGAGGGTTCGTGAAGGTGATTCGAATCGTGTACTTAAAATCCTCGATCTCGGGCAAATACTTGTGATGGATCAACAGATCGTTGAATCCCTCGATGATTTGCTCGATCTTGTTGAGCACGAAGTCGTTGAAAGAGTCGATTTGATGCTTGATGACACATTTCTTGTGAGACTGGTGATAGAAGGCTTCGATGACGTCCCAAGTGTACTTTTCGAACTCGTGATCCGTGAATTCCGGCACGTTTTCGAGCGGTGCCGATGGGTCCGCCGAAACTACCATTACGAATCACTGCGCCGTCGTCGCCGTCGAGCTTGTCCCTTGTTTTTTGTCGGTAATAGGGAATATATACACACGTCTCGAAGTAGGTGACTAAATGAATCAATTTTTTAAACCATGTTCCGATGCCCACTGATACTCTAGTTCTACACCGTTCGTCGTGTTTCTGTAGCTTACGATGTTCAAGTCGTGCGAGTGGACTTTGTTATGACACGATCGACACAAACGAACCAAGTTGAATCCGGAGTTCTTGTGGAACTCCTCGATTCGGTGGTTCTCGTTCGCGTGTCGTTGCTCCTGGATGTGATGGATCTCTTGCGACAGGGTCCCTTTGCACACCTGACACACGCCGTTCATGTAGACCTTCGAGTTGTAGCGCGACGCGCGGGGATCTACGTGCTCTCCGTCCAAGCGTCTGCGTATGCGATTCGCGGTGCCGATGAAATGCGCCGGCAAATCCAACGATTTGCACACTTCGAGACCGTACATCGCGTGCCCCGCGCCCTCGCGAAGAGTACGATCGTAAAGTATACTACCGGTGGTTTCGTCGAAAGTGACCGACAGATGCGCCACTCGGATGCGTGATTCGTTCGCGATCTCGGGGATGGTGTGCAACTCGTGCAGATGCGTGGCCATCACGAATTTGCTCCTCGATCGTATCATCATGTCGATACCGGCCCCCACCAGTGCGATCGCGGATTGCGTTTCGGTACCGGAGCACAGTTCGTCACCGAGCACCAGGGTGTAAGCGTCGCCGTACCTCAGAATGGTTCGCAATTCGCTCATTTCGCGAACGAAGGTCGACTGCCCTTTGTACAGATTGTCCGTGTTCAGTATACGCGTGTATATCGAGCGAAACGGCGCCCACTCCATCGACTCCGCGGGCACGAACATCCCCGCCTGCGCCATTACGATCGCGATCCCGACCGACTTCATCAAGCTGCTTTTCCCCGAAGCGTTCACTCCGTACAGAATGATCCCTTGCGAACCGTCTTCCCCGAGGTAGACGTCGTTGGACACGTATCTAACGTCGGATTGAAATCGCTCGATGATCGGATGTCTCAATTTGGTTGCTTGAAACATCGCGTGATCGGCGTGCGGTACTATCGTGGGGCGAGTCAAGCCGAAGGTGTGCGCGTTGTGCGCGTTCGCGATGTCGGTATCAAAGGTCGCCAATTGCTCGGCGAACTGATTGAGGATTTCGGTGTACGTCGTCTTGAGATCAACGACAAAATTGACGAATAATTTACGAGCAAACGACGCGTGCGTGGCTCGTAGTTCGAGGTACTCTTGGTTCGCCTCGGTGAGCTCTTCGTTCGTCACGGACAACAGGGTTTTGTTGCCGGTCTTTTGCGCTTTGTTGAACTTGGGATACAGCTTGGATCGCAGCTTCGCGTGATGGCTCTCCTTGAACACGAGACTGAAACCCTCCTTCTCGCTGACGTTCAACGTCAGCCAATCGTTGTCCGTTTCGCGAGCGAACATATCTCGAATTTCGATCAAACGCGCTTTCATCTCGTCCGCTTTCGGATGCACGCCGGTTACGAACACGTCCTCCAACGAGTCTCTCAGACTGGAGATGTTCTCGCATTTGGGGATGTCGAACACCGCGCGAATCAACTCCAAGCATTTTTGAATATCTTCGTCTATGACTTCGTACATGGTGCGCAAGACCTCCACACCCGCTTGGACGGACGTCGCGATCATGAAGATGTCGTGCGGAGTGATGTTGTGTTTGTGGATGAGACGTTGCAGATCTTTGACTCGTCGAAGATCGTTGCGCACCTCACCTATTTGGTTGGAGGACAGCTCTACGTACCTGGACACGCGATCGTGCGCCTTGGTGATCGACTCGCGTTCGATCATCGGAGCCAACATTTGTTTGCGAAAATGCCGCTTGCCCATGTTGGTCACGCACGTGTTGAGCATGGCGCACAAACCGTGCTTGGAGTCTTTCGCGGTGCGACTCGGGTGGCTGTCCAACAGATCGAGCTGCTCCGCGCTGTCGTTCGACAGAATCAGCGTGGTCAACAGCTCCCGAGATTTGTTGAGCGGACGATCGATGCGAAACATGCGACTCATGTTTTGCTCCCACACGAACTGAATCAGGTAGCAAAAGCTGAAGCGAGCTTGCGTCATCATCTCGATGTCGATGTACTCCAAGGGACTCAGCATGCCCGTGTTCGTGTAGACCTTTCGAAGCAACTCGTTTTGATAGTTAGGGCTGCGATGCTCCTTCACAAATCGCGAGGTGTGATCCACCACATGCACGTTCGCGTGCACCTCTCTCCATCGTACGTCGCCTTCGTAGATGACCAAAATCTCACGAGGTTGAAAACGAATGACACGGTTGCATACGTAAGCGTCCATCTCTTCGATCGCCATCGCGTCCTCCTCGAACTCGCAATTGCCGGTGGTCAAATCGAGGGTGCTGCAACCGATCGCGACTTTCGTCTCGGAGGAGTCGATGTACAACACCATCAGGTTGTTCTCCTCGTAGGAAAACAAGGTGTCTTCGTCGTACGTTCCGGGACTCATCACTCGCTTGACTTGTCGTTCGCGCAGACCATTGTCCGCGAGCGTTTCGAGCTGCTCGATCTCGATCGCGGTGTATCCGTAGTCTCGCACCAGTATCTTGAAGAAGCGCTCCATGTTTCGCATGTTGAACCCGGCCATGTACGGATTCGACTTCGAAATCGGCTTGTTTTTGTTCTTCGAGGTGAGCACGATCTGCAAGTTCTCGCATATCTCGCACAACATCTCGTGAGAGTTCCATCCCGCCTCCATCTCCGGCAGAGCGTACATCTCCATAAAATCTCCGATTTGCATGAGAACGACCGTGCGATCTCCGTATCGCTCTCGATACTGCAACGAGACCTTGAAGTACTCGTCGTAGGTGGTGGTCCGCATAGTGCACACTCGATGGTGGTGTGGTCGTATGCTTCGACAAAAAAAAAGCGGCCTCGTATGTAAGCATATGATTAACGCTTGTATTCTTTAAACCGATTTAAGGCTCACAGCCGCACTGCACGCTAGGGAGCTCCTCCGTTTATGGAGACCGTACGCGAGATGTTCGAGCTCGTCGATCGCATTCCGAACGAGAGAACCAGAACGCAACTACGCCTGCAGTTCCACGACGAACTCTACGGTTTGGTGAACAAACTGGAGAGTCTGTACTACACCTACTATCTTCAACATCGTCCGGTGGACGCTCTCGAAACGCGACGAGAAGAGGAGCTCGCGCATTTCGGAAAATGTATGCGCGCGTTGATGCCAATGATGATTATGATGAACACGGAGTTGGCTCCACCGAATATAAAATCTGATTTATAAACATTCAGAAAGTGCGAATCGTTGTCTTTCGCCATGGACGAGTTATCCGAAGAAACTCGCGCCAAACTCATTCGATGGAGAGACCTGTTCAAAGAACTACGACGTCTCAAAGCTTCGATCGAAATACAGAAGGAGCTTGTGGCGAACAGCCGATTTCTCTTCGAACAACTGCGCAACAAATAAGGATACACGATTCAAAAAATTTGACATATGTCGAATCTTGAGACACACAAATTTACTCACGATGTTGAAACCGGTCTACATCACTCATTTACCGGATTTTGACGACATAGTGATCGATCGCAAAAACGTCAATTCCATACGAGTCATGGGCATCGAGATCGACGACATCGAGAGCATGGTGTCGTTGTTCGATTTGCGACTGATAAATTCGGAACTGCGCGTGTGCGGAAATGTTTTAGAGAATCCGGGATTGCACGTCGAATTCACGAGGAACCGTACGATTATCAAGTTTCGCCACGACGACTATCCGCAGTGGATATGTTTGATTCGATCGTCCAAAAAAATACAATCGGTCACTTTTCACTGAGCACGTGCAAATAGCGCAAGAAGAATCGTTCGTAGTAGTACATGGGTTTCGAACAATGGAGTAAATCGTGCTCCATTTCGGCAAGATACGAGATCATCGCGTTCAACACTTTGCCGTCTTTTTTATGACGTTCGTACACCGATTTCCACAACGACTTACATATTTGAACATGTTGGAGGTTGTAGCTAAACAGCTTGTACACGGTCTCTCGCACCGCTACGACGATATTGGAGAGGTTCTGCATGCGACGTATTTTTTGAAACAGCGCGGTGAACATTTTCTCGATCGGATCGTTGCAGAGTTCGACGGCGGAGATCGAGGGGAAGCGCAACGCGCGTAGACACATGGCGATGTCGTGGTCACATTGCTTCGGGATGTCTTGGACCGCGTCGTGGTCCGCGTCTTCGGCGTATTTCAAAAACACGCGCTCGCACTCTTGTTCGTTCAAGCACGGTATACGAAACGTCATGAAGCGATTGCGTAAATGCTCGGATATGCCGTTCGGGTAGTTGGTGGAGGTCACAAAAATCGTATCCGAGGCTTGCTCTAGCAACTTGCCGATCGCGCGCTGATTCACGAAGGTAGTCGTTTCGAGATGGTCCATTACGACGATCTGCTTGTAGTTCAGGACGTGACGATTCTTGATCACGCGCTTGATGTACTCGATGCAGTCGTTGAAGGTGCAGACTCGCATGTTGATGCGAACGAAACGATCGTGGCGAAGAATCCCTTGGACGTCGCTGGTTCGATAATTCCATATGGGATGTTTTTCGTCACATACCAAACGTTGCAACAGCACCGTGAGCGCGCATTCTCGCAGGAACGGATCGCGAGTCACGAACATTACGTGCGCGTCGAGGACGCTTGGGATCGGTAGGGCGAGATAGCGATCCGCTTGCTGAATGAACTTGTTTAAATGATAGTCGACATCCATGTCGTAGTTTGAACTATGCTACGCGAAGAGGCACTCACCGTCCTCGGTCTTTCGAAGGGACACACCGAGGCGCAACTGCGAACGGCGTACAAAGCCGCCTGTCTCGCGCATCACCCGGACAAACACGGGGGAGACAAGGACGCCTTTCTGCGCGTTCGCGAGGCGTACACCACCCTCAACAACACCCCGTTTACTCACGAACACGAAGAGTCCTTAATCAAATTTTTTTTCGTTTGGATCGCGTGGGTTTTGAAGACTCGGCAAACAATATCCAAGAATCCTTGCTTGGAGATCGACATCGACGTAACGTTTCAAGAGGTGTACAACGGTTGCGTGAAAAAGATCGTCTATCGCCGTTTGAAGTTCGACGGAAACTATTATACCGAAACCTTGTATCTGGAGCTCACCAACTTTCGGTCCACTTACGTCTTGCCTAACAAAGGGGACCTGGACGGAGACGTCAAGCTGCGTTTGTGTTTGCAGAACGACTCCGACTTTCGCATGGACGACCTTATCTCGCCGTACGACCTGTACGTCACTACGAAGATTTCGGTGTACGAGTACTACTACGGAGTGTGCTACTCCGAAACCGTGCTCCCGGACGGGCGGCGCGTGTCGGAAGGGTTCGTACCTTGTCGCGAGGGATCCGTTCGTGTGCTGCCCGCGCACGGGCTGCCTTACGAAGCAGACGGTGTCCAAACGCGCGGTGATCTGTTCGTAATGTACGAGGTGGACATGCATCGTCGTACGTTCGATGTTCGAACGCGCGTGCAGGATGCTCGTACGTTCGATGTTCGAACGCGCGTGCAGGATGCTCGTACGTTCGGAGAGGATGCTCGAACGCGCCTGCACGCGTTGTTCCACGGCTCGATCGAATCGGAAACCAACGAGGAGGGAGATCTCCCTACGGAGAGTTTTTTATCTCCATAGACGAAACGCACACCAAGAATGCTTTGCCTGCAAAAAATTACTTAAGGATTAATTTCACACGGAACAGAAAACAACGAGGATGTCGAAGTCCACTAACGCTACGTCTGCTAAAAAGAAGGCTACCAAGGCCAAGCCCGAAGTGGAGGCGCCTCCTTCCGAGACTCCGAATGAGACGGTGATGGCGAACGAGCCCGTCGTGGAGAGCCCTCCTTCCGAGTCCGCTTCGACCGAGGAGATGACGAAGATGGAGAAGAAGGGGCTCCCACCAGACTCGCCCGCGGCGAACTTCGCCACCAAGCTTGCCAACTACAACGAGCGTTGCGCCGTGGCGGCGAAGGAGATGAAGAATCTCGTCAGCGAGGGTCGCACTCTCGAGAAGGAGTTCAACAGCATCATGAAGGCCATGAGCCGCAAGACCAAGTTCGTGAAGTCGAACGAGGATCGCCCGCTCAGCGGCTTCGCGATGCCTTCTCTGCTGAGCGACGAGCTCTACGAGTTCCTGAGTCTGCAGAAGGGCACCAAGGTGCCTCGTAAGGACGTGACCCGTATGATTAACGAGTACATCAAGACGAACTCTCTGCGCGACGAGGCCGATCGTCGTAAGATCAGGCCGAACAAGGAGCTTCACAAGATTTTCAACAGCACGGACGGCGACGACATCACCTACTTCAACCTGCAGACCTACATGAAGCATCATTTCGTGAAGGACACTTCAGCCAACACGGTGGCGGTGGCGTAAACGCTTCGCCCTTCCTTTGATTTCGTGAACGCCTTTATTTCATGTATTTCATTTTTTATGATCACGCGCAAAAACATGACGGGCGCGTGGCCTCGACTTTTCGAAGGATTGCTTATGGAGATAATGTTATCATTATTTAAGGTTGTGGTAGTTCTGTGTTTCTATGTTCGAAGGAATGCCCAAAAACAACTCGTTTTATGGAAATTCGCGAAACAAAGCTTCGAATGAGGACTTCATCGGAAGCGGAAGGAGCTCCTTCGATCGACTCTCGGCGACAGGCGGGATTCAATCGGAGTCCGACGGCATGGATACGGACAGCGAGGTCGCCTTCGGGACGGACATCGCTCGACTCCTACGCATGGCGTTGAGCGGAACCTCCTACGACATCGCGAGGCTGGTGTATCACATGTACGAGGACAAGTATCGTGTCGCTCGTCTCAAGAACAAGTCATGGTACATGCACGACGGGCTCAAGTGGAAACCCACCGAGATCGGTCCGTACTACGAGCTGTCCACCACCGTGCTGCGTATGTTCGAACAATACAAGGACATTCAGATCGCGAAAGACTCGAAGGACAGCATCATCGAGCGCATCGACAACGTTATGCTCAAACTGAAAAACGTGAACAGCAAAGAGAACATTTGCAAGGAGTGCGTGTACCTTTTCTACGACTCCGAATTCTTGGAAAAGTTGGACATGTGCCCCAACATCATCTGTTTCAACAACGGTGTCTTGGACATCGGAACCAACGACTTTCGCGCGGGAGTGCCCGACGACATGGTCTCGCTCAACATCGACCTGGACTTCGTGGTTCCGAAGTCCGGTAAGGAGAACCTGGAGATCACGAAGCTGATCGAAGCGTTTCAAGACTTTCGTACCACCACCATCAACAAACGAAAAAATCGATACGTGTTCTTGACGAGGGCTTGAACCGGTAAAAAAAAAATTGACGCTCTCTATTTAAGAAGGAAACTCAATAGCAATCACAACAACATCCTTCGATAACCACAACATATCCATCATGTCTTCTCCCGAGAACATCATCCTTGCCAACGAGTTCGATGTCAAGAACATCGAATACGGAGAGGTGAAGAAGCTCGACAACGGCGGGAAGATGATTTCGGTCAGTTACAACAAGCGCCCTCTCGTGTTGCAAACCTGCGAGTGCATCGCCCCGTACGGTCTCAACGTGTACGAGGGGAAGGACGGAGAGTCGGACACGTACTCGCTCGATCTGTCCTTCCGAAACATGGACACGCGTCCAGTGCTGAAGGAGGTCTACGACATGATGAGCACCATCGACAACTTGAACATCAAGACCTGCTTCGAGAACAGCGTGAAGTGGCTCGGAAAGAAGGCGTCTTCGGAGGAAGTGGTAGACGCGCTCTACACGAAGATCGTCAAGTACTCCAAGGACAAGGATACCGGTGAGCCTACGGACAAGTATCCTCCGACTTTCAAAATCAAGCTTCCGTACAACGGCAGTCCTCCTGCGTTCAAATGCACCATGTTCAATTCCGATCACGAGTTGTTGGACATCAAGGAGACTCCGCTGAAGGGAGCGCGCGTGAAAGCGCTCATCCAATGCACCGGTATTTGGCTCGCCGGAGGCAAGTTCGGCATGACTTGGCGGATGGTCCAAATGTTGGTGATTCCCAAGGCCGGCTTCGAAGGGTGCTGCTTCCGCTCGGTCGCGAACCACGACATTACGGGCGAACAAGACGACGACGACATCGTGGTCGCGCCCAAAACCGCCAAGAAACCTTCTCCTCCCGCCGACGACGAAGAGGAGGAAGAGGAGGAGGAGGAGGAAGAGGAGGAGGAGGAGGAGGAAGACGAGGAGCCTGTGATTATGGCTCCGAGGAAGCGCGCGGTCTCTACCAAAAAGAAGCCGTGAATGCGCACACTATTTTACCAAAGCTCTTGCTATATATAAACCTATGTATTAAAAAATGGAACGATTAAATATAGATATCAACGAATTAGCGAAGTACATCTTCGTGACCAATCAGACTGAGCGCAACGAGATATTCTTGGACGTTAAATCGTTGAAAACCAACAAAGAGCTTTTTTTCTTTTTTTTCGAATTGTTTTGCAAGGGTCTTGTCTTACTTTTCGGAGAAGGTTCGAAGTTGTGTTTGGACACACTCGCAATGGAACAGCTCGACAAAGTCCGCGGCTTAATGCGGTTCGCGCACATCAAACTGAACGTGGTCGTGTACGACGAAGACACCGCGAAGATGATCGACGAGATCGAAGTCGCGGACGAGCGAAAGATAGTGAACGACTCGATGCAGAAACTGCGCGCGTCCAAATCGGATCTCCCGATTAGCGAATACGTGTTCAATCTGTTCATCAACAAAGTGTTGTACATAATCAGCTTCGATGTGGTTTAAGGCGGCGGTTGTGTGGATCGAGTGGTCGATTTGGAGATATCCCGAGTCGTGCGATAGGTACGCAAGCACACGTGATGGTATCGTTTGAACGAGCATTCTCGCAAAGCTTGCTTCGTGTCCGCAGGGTTCTTCGTTTCGAATGGTATCATACGCATGATACGATTGGTGTTCGAGTGAGAGCGTGCGAACTCTCGAATCAGCGCGCGATCGATGTTGTTGTGTAGAATCTCTACGACGTCGAACACGCCTCGCTTCGTCCAATCGCGTAGCACGCATCTCGCTAAGTTCAAGTCTTCGGAGTTTCTCACGAGGAGAACATGACCCTCGCCACGATAAAATTTCGTGGATGCCGTGTTTTGAGGTGTGGGAACTGCGTGGATCTCGCGCGTACTTTGTGTCGGTATTTCCTCGCTACGGAGAGTCGAAAGGGGGGTCTCCTCGCTACGGAGAGTCGAAAGGGGGGTCTCCTCGGCGCGGAGAGTCGAAAGG
>Ga0255777_10003203_pt1 | contig 14041 bp, 10 predicted proteins | sample 101ome_15_FD_179975 | JGI IMG/M metagenome (GOLD analysis project Ga0255777, IMG submission 179975) | Coastal salt marsh microbial communities from the Groves Creek Marsh, Skidaway Island, Georgia - 101402AT metaG (version 2) | ecosystem: Environmental > Aquatic > Marine > Intertidal zone >...
CGTATCGAGTCATTCAGATAACGGATCTTCATTTGTTCTCCGATAAAGCCATGGAGCTTGTTGGCATGAATTGCCAGGAAGGCCTGGAAGATGTCATTGAGCTGGTTAAAGAACATGAAGAAGAGCTTGACTGTATTCTGTGTACTGGCGATATCGCGCAGGATGCCAGTCGGGAAGCGTACAGTCGTTTTGCTTCGCATATAGAGGAACTGGGAGCGCCACATTTATGGATTCCTGGAAACCACGACATCATGGCCAGCATGGAGAAGGCGCTTAGTAAAAAGAAAGAAGTACTCCAAAAATCATTCAGATTTGGGAATTGGGGCATTATCATGCTCAATTCATGTGTTGAAGGGCACATTTATGGCATGTTGTCGGAACAGGAGTTGACCCATCTGAAGGTTGAGCTCGATGCCATGCAAAGTGAAGACCGTTATATTCTAGTTGCCATTCATCACAACCCTGTGCCAGTTAATGCCGAGTGGCTACAAAATCACTCATTACAAAATACCGAGGACTTTTTCGACATCATCGATGCCTATCAAAAAATAAAAGCCGTTGTTTTTGGTCATATTCACCAGGATTTCAAGACATCAAGAAAAAAAGTGTTGATGCTGGGAGCGCCTTCCACCAGTATCCAGTTTCACCCGGAACATGACTACTTTTCGCTGGATAAAGAAAATCCTGGGTACAGGTGGCTGAGTTTGCATAGTGATGGTACGGTTGCTACAGGTGTGCGTCGTGTGGTTGGCAAGAAATATAAACTGGATGTTAGCAGCAAAGGCTATTGAAAAAGTTATTGAGATTACATTCGATTGATGAGTGATGATTTAAATCCAAGCACTCGCCTGATTTATCTTCACGGATTTCTTAGCTCTCCGGAATCACAAAAGGCCTTGTCTTTAGTTAATTATGCTCAAACTGAGCTGGATGACTTGATAAGCCAGGGTAAGCTTGAATTACTGGTTCCGGCATTGTCACCTAAGCCGGAGGAAGCTATTGATCAAATTGAAAAGCTGATTTCCGGTTCCACCAGAAAGGTGTTCATTGGTAGTTCTTTAGGAGGATTTTACAGTATTTACCTGGCTGAAAAATTTGCTTGCAAGGCCATACTGGTCAACCCTTTGGTTGCTTTGCAGGAGAGTCTGGCAGATAGTTTTCTTGGGCATCATACTAATTTATACACGGGCGAAGAGTTTGATCTTGAACTGTCAGATGCTGAATATCTGCTGACTCTGGAACAGGCGCATATTAAACAACAGGATAATTATTTATTGCTACTGGAAACGGGCGATGAAGTGCTGGACTACAAACAGGCGCTGGATAAGTTTCCACAAGCAAAGCAGATAATAGTTCAGGGCGGTAATCACAGGTTTGAAAGTTTTGAAAAATATCTCCCTGAGATGATAGCGTTTGCGGAATTATAATTTTAAAAGACGGCCCGGAATTATTTCCTTTTTCAGTCAAAAATAAACAGTATGAATAGCCATTAGTGGGAACAAGATGAGTAAACAGTACAACTCTGAGTCTATTGAAGTATTAAGTGGCCTTGATCCGGTACGACGGAGACCGGGCATGTATACCGATACCACGCGCCCAAACCATCTGATTCAGGAGGTGTTGGATAACAGTGTGGATGAAGCCCTGGCAGGACATGCCCGGGAAATTACTGTGACCCTGAATAAGGATGGCAGTATTGAAGTTAATGACGATGGCCGCGGCATGCCGGTTGATATCCATCCGGAAGAGAAAATTCCCGGCGTTGAATTAATCTTAAGCCGCTTACATGCCGGTGGTAAATTTTCCAACGAAAATTATAAATATTCAGGTGGTTTGCATGGTGTAGGGGTTTCTGTTGTTAATGCCTTGTCGACTTCACTAGAGGTATTTGTAAAGCGTGATGGCAAGGTTTATCACATGCTTTTTAAAAATGGCGATAAAGCCAGTGACTTAAAAGTGATTGACAGTGTTGGTCAGAGAAATACCGGCACAATAATTAAATTTTATCCCGACCCAAAATATTTTGATTCACCCAATGTTTCGATCAGCAAACTGATTCATCTGTTACGAGCCAAGGCGGTTTTATGCCCGGGACTGCGCATCGTCTTTGAAGATAACACTGTCAGCAAAGAAAAGTCTCAAAGCAATGAATGGTACTTTGAAGACGGGTTGGCCGATTATTTAAAACAGGCAACGACGGGTTTTGAAACGTTGCCTGCAGAACCTTTTACCGGCGCAATGGAAGGTAATGATGAAGCGGTTGACTGGGCAGTTCAATGGTTACCGGAAGGTGGTGAATTTATTACTGAGAGCTATGTAAACCTGATTCCAACAGCGCAGGGTGGCACTCATGTTAATGGTTTCCGCACAGGTTTGCTGGAAGCGATTCGCGAATTTTGTGAATTCAGAAACCTTATTCCCCGTGGATTAAAATTAAGTTCTGAAGATGTATGGGATAAGTGTAGCTATATCATTTCTGCAAAAATGCTGGATCCACAATTTTCTGGTCAGACCAAGGAAAAACTGTCATCCAGACAGTGTGCTGTTTTTATTTCCGGGGTGATCAAGGATAAATTAAGCCTTTGGCTAAATCAGCATACCAGTGAAGCTGAGCTTATTGCAGAGATGTGTATTCAAAATGCGCAAAGTCGATTAAAAGCCAGTAAAAAAGTTGTTCGCAAAAAAATTACACAAGGGCCAGCCTTGCCGGGGAAATTAGCTGATTGCGCAACCCAGGACGTGATGGCAGGGGAGTTGTTCTTGGTAGAAGGTGATTCAGCCGGAGGTTCAGCAAAACAGGCAAGGGATAGAGAAACGCAGGCAATTATGCCCTTGCGAGGCAAGATATTGAACACCTGGGAAATCGACTCCAGCGAGATTCTGGCATCACAGGAAGTACATGATATTGCAGTCGCCATAGGTGTGGATCCAGGATCAACAGATTTGACCGGATTACGTTATGGAAAAGTTTGTATATTGGCCGATGCGGACTCAGATGGTCTGCATATTGCTACTCTGCTATGCGCGTTGTTTGTGCAGCATTTCAGAGTACTGGTTGAAGCAGGTCATGTTTATGTCGCCATGCCGCCCTTGTATCGCATTGATATTGGTAAAGAAGTTTTTTATGCCCTGGATGATGATGAAAAACAGGGAATTCTTGACAGACTAGTGGCAGAGAAGAAGAAAGGTAAAGTAAATGTACAACGTTTCAAGGGACTGGGAGAAATGAACCCTTTGCAGTTGCGCGAAACGACAATGGATAAAGATACCAGACGTCTGGTGCAGCTCAGCATTGATCAATCCGATAAAACCAAAGAAATGCTGGATATGCTGCTGGCAAAAAAACGCGCTGGGGATAGAAAGGATTGGCTTGAACTCAAAGGAAATCAGGCTGATTTTTAATAAGGCTGTATATCTGTAAATTTGAACCGTAATAAACATCGAGCAAGAGTCCAGTTATGACCGATATGATCACACTGAATGAAGAAGGCATGGAACAGGTTGCATTACGCAATTTTGTCGAACAGTCGTATTTGAATTATTCCATGTATGTCATTAATGACAGAGCCCTGCCGCATATTGGTGATGGTCTGAAACCGGTTCAGCGCCGGATTATCTACGCCATGTCAGAGCTGGGATTGAAAGCCAGTTCAAAATATAAGAAATCAGCACGCACCATTGGTGATGTAATTGGTAAGTTTCATCCACATGGCGATTCAGCCTGCTATGAGGCAATGGTACTTATGGCTCAGCCTTTTGCCTATCGCTACCCGATTGTAGATGGTCAGGGCAATTGGGGTTCAGCCGATGATCCGAAGTCGTTTGCGGCCATGCGCTACACCGAATCCCGTTTGCGTCATTATGCGGAAGTACTATTGGCTGAGCTTGGCCAGGATACGGTTGACTGGAAACTCAACTTTGATGGAGAGCTGGAAGAGCCGGTTATTCTGCCGGCACGTTTACCCAATGTCTTGTTAAATGGCGGAAGTGGTATTGCTGTTGGTATGGCGACAGATATTCCGCCACATAATCTGAGAGAAGTCGCCGATGCCTGTATCTTTATGTTGGATAATCCCAAAGCCAGCACTGCTGAATTATGCAAGATCATCCAGGGGCCGGATTTTCCGACTAATGCGGAAATTATTACACCTGAAGCAGATATTCAGGAGCTCTATGAGACAGGCAGGGGCATGGTGAAATGCCGTGCGGTCTACCATAAAGAAAATGCTGATATTGTAATCAGCGCACTGCCTTATCAGGTCTCTGGCGCTAAAGTGCTCGAACAAATAGCAGCCCAGATGCAGAAGAAAAAACTGCCCATGATTGTTGATTTGAGAGATGAATCCGATCATGAAAATCCCACGAGAATCGTGATCGAGCCTCGTTCAAACAGAGTCGACGTCGATGCAGTAATGGCGCATCTTTTTTCGACAACAGACCTGGAAAAAAACTACCGGGTGAATTTCAACATGATCGGTGTCGATGGTAGGCCTCAGGTAAAAACCCTGGATGTTTTGCTGAAAGAATGGCTGGCATTTCGAATTGCCACAGTTACCCGTCGGCTTAGATACAGGCTAGAAAAAATCAATGCCAGGATGCACATCCTGGATGCTTTATTAATCGCGTTTCTGAATATTGATGAAGTTATCGAAATTATTCGTACTGAAGACAAGCCCAAGGAAGTGCTGATTAAACGATTTAAATTAACTGATATTCAGGCAGAAGCTATTTTAGATTTAAAGCTGCGCAATTTAGCCAAACTGGAAGAAATTAAAATTAAAACTGAACAGTCAGAGTTGGCTGAAGAAAGAAAAGGCCTGGAGGAAACCTTAAACTCTAAAGCCAGATTAAAGACGCTGATTAAAAAAGAAATCAAAGAAGATGCAGAAGCTTTTGGCGATGAACGTCGCTCCAACCTTGTGGTGCGTGAAGAAGCACAGGCATTTAGTGAAACAGAATTAATCGGGTCAGAACCGGTAACGGTTGTAATTTCTGAAGCCGGCTGGGTGCGTGCAGCAAAAGGTCATGACCTTGATCCTGAGAGTCTGGCCTACAAGTCAGGTGATAAATTAAAGTTTGCCGCGAAAGGTAAAAGTAATCAAAGTGCAGTGTTTCTGGATTCAACAGGAAGGGCCTATACGATCCCTGCTCATACTTTGCCTTCAGCCCGCGGACAAGGTGAACCTCTGACGGGTCGTGTTAATCCACTATCCGGAGCTTCTTTTGAAGGCTTAATGATTGGCGAAATATCCAGCTATTATTTAGTAGCTAGCGACGCAGGGTATGGGTTTATTACTAAAATGGAGAATTTTCTCAGTAAAAACCGTTCAGGCAAAGCAGTGCTAAAAGTTCCCAAAGGAGGCAAAGTGTTAGCCCCGGCACCAATTGCTGATATCAAAGAGAGTGAAGTTGTCAGTATTAGCAATGAAGGCAGAATGCTTATGTTCAAGTTGAAAGACTTACCCGAACTGGCAAAAGGTAAAGGCAATAAAATTATTAATATTCCGTCTGCCAGAGTAGCTGAAAGAATAGAGTTTGTTGTTGCTATCGCTGTAATGACAGCTAACCAGCGCCTTTTTATCTATTCAGGTAAACGTCATATTAGTCTGGGAATGCAGGATCTTGAGCATTATCGGGGAGAGAGAGGCAGGCGCGGCAATAAATTACCCAGAGGGTTCCAAAAAGTCGATAAGGTTGAAGTGCAAGACTAAAAGCCTGCATTTTAGCTTAATTAAACGATAGTAAATTAATATCATACTGATATTAAATTTTTCATTAAGAACTTCAAGATGAAGTTTGTCGATATCAATATGGCTTAGTGAGTCAGATTCCAAAGGGCCGGTCTTATAGTTTGAGTAGCAGCGTTCCTATATTTTCACATGTCGGTGAGCATTATTCACATAATCCAATGCTTGTTGAGCGGATTGGAAGAGCTTGAAGCTTAAACACTTATTAAGCATTAAGCTGACACCTTCTAGAAAATCAGGGTCGTCGTCCAATAAAATTACCTGGGTAGGAAAATAAAAAGGGTGTCCTACGCTGATCGTATCATCTGCCATGATTAATCTTCATCTTCATTGTCTTCCGGTAATATGTGCTGCGACTGCTTTTGTATTAAATCTGTATAGGTTCCCATTTCAGGATCCAATAAATAAGCCATAAAAGACATGTTATCAGTGGGCATTGTGATTTCAAAACTATCAGAGGTTTGCAATCGTTTATCAGCACCTGCCTGTGTGTAAGTCGTCTCACTGATTAGAAGCTGGCCGGATCGGCTTTGTTTGCAAAGGAAAAAACTGGTTTCCAATGATTTTCCTAATATAGTCTGTGCTTTTTTGTCATCAGCATTAATTGAGAAAAAGGTTTCGCCACTGTGAATGGCAAGTTTAAATTGTAAAGCCTGTGCTTTTTTTGCATGGTGGATCTGGCTTAACTTCTGCATAAGTTTTAAAAATAATTGTGCACAGCATACAGCATTAAAGCTGTGTTCTTCACCACAGCTAATTGTATCGAAAGAGACCAGGGCTGAATCACCGTTAAAGCGTTGTAGTGAACCACCATAGAGTTTAGCGGCTTGCTTCAGATAGAAATTATATTCATTCAATAACTTTGATAAGGTGCTAGGATGTAATAGTTCAATCGCAGTATTTACATTGACCACTTTAATAACAAGCAAGCTTGCCATTACCTTACTTGAGGGTTCAACCACTGAGTCATTACTGCTTAAGCCTGATAGGCTCAGTTGATGAGTGCGATTTTCCTGATATTTTTCCAATAAGGTTTTACAGGCAACTTGCAAGTCTGTGATTTCATCCTGCCTGTAACTGTCAATTTCTAAAGAACTCTCATCTGCTTCCTTGAAGGTCCTAACAATAGTCGCTAAAGGCTGTGTGATATGTGAAGCGAGAGCAAAAGCGCCAGTGAGGGCTAATAGCAGCCCGAAAATTATTACGCTCCAGAATAGCAGTTGAATGTTATTCATCTCTGCATTCAGATTATTAGCATTCAATTCCAGTAATACCGATCCGGCGACGGCATTTTGTAAAGTGATGTCAGCGCTGTAACTGGAACTAATCAAATTATTTGCAGTATTTTCTCCGGCACGCGCCAGAATATTATTATCGACATCAAAAACAGTAACCCGACTGATGCTGTCACTACTTGCCAGTTGGCTGATAACAACATTCAAGCCTAATAAATCATTAGCCAGAACCAGCTCTATGACGGAGTTCGCTGCCTGTTGAGTTAGCGTTGCCCCCAATTCATCTGCTTGTAACTGCAGATTGGCCTTAAAATTATTGATAGTAAGTAGCCACAATGCACTTAGTGTTAAAACCAGCATGCTGCTGAAACAGAGGGCTATTTTGTATTTCAGCGCTAGTTTTTTTAATAAGGGTAGGTGCATAGTCTCGGGATATGATCAGTATAGATAGAGATATAGGCTTACAGTGCTTGCTTGTGTGTCTGGGAGCTTAAAGTCAGCTCATGGTTTTGAATAAACGCATAATTCATGGTTTGTCTTGGCCGTTGCAGGCAATAGCCTTGTATAAAATCTGCGCCAAGCCTACATAAAGTAGACAGGATTGAAAAATCCTCTACTTGCGGCACGGCTACCTTGTAATTCCTGTTATGCAAATCGGTAAACAAGCTTTTTAGTTCATTTTGCTGGTAGGGATTATAGGTAATATCCCTTACCAGACTTTTGTCTAGTTTAACGTAAACTGGCTTAATATCATCTAGATAGTGAAGCAGATTTACAGTGCATCCATAATGGCAAACGATAGTGCCAATTCCCAGCTCTTTAAGCCCATTGCTGAAATTTGAACAATACTCTGGATTGTTACAGATTTGGTTCTCGCTAATCTGGAACAGCAGCTTATCTGTGGTGATATCTCTGGATTGTATAGTCTCGCTTAGCCAGGGTAAAAAAGTCTTGCTGAGCAAAGTATCAGGAGTAAGGTTAATAATAAGACGCACATAAGTAGCTTCTGTCTTGTGCAGGGAAGACAGCGCCATAGCTACAACAATTTTGTCCAAATCTTCACCCAGGCCATTGAGGTTGATTAATGGCAAAAAGTCAGAGGGCGGCATGTCATTGCTCTCTTCATCCAACATGCGGCTTAACACTTCATAGTCACAAAACTTTTCATCTCTATGTCCGAGTATGGGCTGGAACAGCAATTTAATACGCTGTTCCTCAAGTGCCAGCTTAATATAGGCAGCCAGCGCATCAATGTCCTGCCTGTGTGAGGATTCTGATTGAGGCTCGCCTATATTGGGTATTCCCTTATGCAGATTGACCCTGGCTTTTTTCAGTAGATCTTCTGCATCAAGCGCATTCTCATTGATACTGGCGATTCCGATTGAGCAGCTTAGCTGTAGGCTGGGCAAGGCAGTAGTCGTAATGTGGTTATTTATTTTGCTTTTTATAAAGTTGGCAAGTTCAATTGAATCAGCTAATTTACAGTTATCTATCAATAAGCCAAATTGATAAGCCTCAAGACGCGCTGCTGCAAATTTTTTCTGGATGGATTTATTTAAAAAAGCAGCAATGTCATTTAAAACCTGGTTGGCTTTACCAATACCAATGGTTGATTTGATATCCAGAAATTCATTAACCTGAACGATCAATAAAGAAGAAGGCTGTTGCTGTTTTATCGCTTTAGCGATAGACAGCTCAATTTTTTCCAGGAAGAAGTCTCTATTGTAGAGACGAGTCAGTAAATCCTGATTTTTAGTTGTTTCAAGCATAGTGGAATAGGCGGGGTTTCCACTGGCAGGTTTTACAATTAGCTGTAAACAAGCCTGGCCATTGTAGCTAACAGGAATAAAGCTTAGCTCCAGTTCGGGGTAAGCGAGGCCAGCATGTTTATTTTTTTCATCAAGCCGCAAAGTGAGCTTGAATTCTTTTTCTATTTTTATACTTAAAGCTTTTTTTAATTGCTCCCTGCTGTTGCCTTTAAATAAATCAAGCAATGGGCTCTGTTGCAGGGAACCGGAATCTTTGCGAGAAAATATCTGAGCGTAACTTTTATTGCAATAAAGATGCATGCCTTCCTGAATGTAAGCCAGTGCAGAGCTTGATGCATCCATAAGGGATTGATGGCGCTTTTCCAGTTCCTTGAAATCAAGCTGTAGCAGACGGTGACTGTGTTTGAGTCGACGAATGCCAACTTCCCGTTTAATTGCTGTTGCTATCTGAACTTTCTGATGAAGGGATAAGCAGTCCTGAATATCAGATTGAAATAATTTTGCAGTGTCGACCTGAGCAATATCATCACTAAGAAAAATAATGGGCAATTCCAGGCCCTGTGCTGCTAATGTTTCTTTTACAGCAATGGCAGAAAAATCGCAGCCTTCACAAAAAAGGATTAGATCCCAACTCTGTAATTTAAGTTGTTCATGCAGTTCTTTTTTAGCTCTGACAGCCCGCGCTTTTAGCTCAACACCTTCATTACGCAAGACAGCTAGCAGACTATTGATAGCTTGTATCTGGCTAGAAAGAATTAATATCCTGATAGGTTCCGGGCTGTCCATAGCACCTACTTATGGCTCCTACTTATAGCGTTATAGCGTCTACACCGCTTAGCTAAATGTTTTGTATGCAGTGTAGTCCAGTCTCAGATTTTTGGCTGATATTTTGTGTTTAGAAGAGTGGAGTTTTATTTGCTGATGCGGCTTCTTCCCGGACCAGTCTGGGCACCAGATAGCCTGGAAGCTCTGCTCGGAGTCTGGACATGAGCGACTTTGCTATTTGCAAATCAACGTCAAAGTGCGAGCTGCCCTTAACTTTATCCAGCATATGTAAATAGTAAGGCATGATGCCACAGGCAAATAAACGCTCACTCAACGCTATCAAAGTACGTGGATCATCATTAATGTTTTTTAACAAAACACTCTGGTTAAGTAGATCAACATTGGCTTCTTTTAATCTGTCACAGGCGGCTTTGACTTCATCGTCCAGCTCCTGCGCGTGATTAATGTGCATAACCACGATAAATCTGAGTGGATAACTTGTGAAGAGGTCGCATAGTTTCTGGCTTATTCGCTGGGGGATCACAACAGGCATCCGGGTATGTATTCTGATGCGCTTTATATGCGGCATTGCTGCCAGATGTTCCAGCAACCATTCCAGGTGCTTATCAGAAATCAATAAAGGATCTCCGCCGCTCAGGATGACTTCGGTAAGCGACGGGTCTGAGCGGATATATTGCAGGCTTTGCAGCCACTGTTTTTTATCGGGACGATTTTCCGCGTAAGGAAAATGCCGACGAAAACAGTATCGACAGTGAATGGCACAGCTGCTTGTCGGCAACAGCAATACCCGCCCTGCATATTTATGCAATATTCCGGGCATGGGGTTAAATTCACGCTCCGCCAGCGGGTCTGAGACAAAGCCAGGAGAGTCCAGCAGTTCACTTTGCTGAGGTAAAACCTGCAACAATAAGGGGTCATTTGGGTTTCCCCGCTGCATACGCTGGATGAATGTTCGTGGCAGGCGCAGAGGGAACTCACGTAATACATCCAGACTCAAGTCAAGCTGGTCGGGATCGAGATCCAGCATATTCAGCAGTTCCATGGGATCAGTCACCAGGTCTGTCAGACAGTCCTGCCAGCTACGTTGATGTTGTAAGGGAATAGTTTTCAGCATTTGTCCATGATAGCTGATTAATGGGCCCGGGATTAAGGCAAATTCTATCTGCGGCTGGAATTCTTTTAGCTAAATACATATCATGCCTGCCTGAAGTAAAGTCTCAATGAGGTAAGACATGGCAAGCTTTTCAACCAATGAATTTAAATCGGGCCTGAAAGTATTATTGGAGGGTGATCCCTGTTCAATTTTAGAGAATGAATTTGTTAAACCGGGTAAAGGGCAGGCCTTTAACCGGGTGAAGTTTCGCAATTTATTGAATGGCCGTGTCTGGGAGCGCACCTTTAAATCGGGCGAATCCCTGGAAGGTGCGGATGTCATGGAACTTGAGATGGAATATCTCTATAACGATGGCGAATTCTGGCATTTTATGAATACCGATGGCAGCTTTGAACAGGTCGCTGCCGATAAAAATGCGATTACGGAAGCACAGGATTGGTTAAAAGAGCAGGATGTTTATACGGTGATTGTATGGAATGACTCGCCGATTTCGGTCAGTCCGCCAAACTTTGTTGAGCTGGAAGTTACCGATACTGACCCGGGTCTCAAAGGTGATACGGCTCAGGGCGGCACCAAGCCTGCCACCTTAAGTTCAGGCGCCGTGGTTAAGGTTCCTTTGTTTATTGAAATTGGCGATGTCCTGCGAGTCGATACCCGAACCGGCGAATATCAGAATCGCGCCAAACAATAACACTGAAGTCATGCCATGTTTAACCTTGAGCCATGAAAGCTGAACATTGGCGACCAAGCGCAGCTAAAGACAAGTTACTTGCGAGATCGGTTTTATTAAAAAATATCCGATCTTTTTTTGAGCAAATAGGCGTACTTGAAGTCGAAACGCCTGTTTTATCCCATGCAGCTGGCAGTGATCCTAATCTGGATGCCATCTCCGCCAGTTATCAGACCGGCTCCCTGCAAAAAGAAAAGATCCTGTTTTTACGGACATCACCGGAATTTGCCATGAAGCGTTTGCTGGCTGATGGTAGTGGTGCGATATTCCAGATTTGCAAATCATTCAGAAATGCTGAACAGGGAGCCAGGCACAACCCTGAATTTACTTTATTGGAATGGTACCAGCCCGGCTATGATGAACATCAGCTCATGGGTGAAATGATGACTTTGCTGCAAAGAGTCTGTCCGCCAGATTTTTTTTCTGCACAGCAATGGCAAAAGTTAACCTACCAGAGTCTGTTTGAGCACTATCTGGATATCAATCCCCATACTATTAGCCTAAGGTCCCTGGAAGCTCTCGCCAGGGCAACTATTGATATCAAGATGGAGCAGGCTGATAAAGATGTCTGGCTGGACTTGTTATTCAGTCACTCGATAGAACCGCAGTTACAGGAGCCGGTGTTTATTTATGAGTATCCGGCTACGCAGGCGGCATTAGCGGCAACAGGAAAAACTGCCGAAGGTTATGAAATAGCCAGACGCTTTGAACTGGTGATTGGCGGAATGGAGCTTGCCAATGGTTATTATGAACTGACTGATGCGGATGAGCAGCGCCGACGTTTTTCGCATGAGCAGACAATCAGACAGGATCAAGGAAAGAGTCAGGCACCTCTTGATGAAAATTTGTTAGCAGCTTTGGCGCATGGTTTGCCAAGCTGTGCAGGCGTTGCCTTGGGTCTTGATCGTTTATTAATGTTAATTTGTGGAAGCGCTTCAATTGATGAGGTGCTGGCTTTTCCCTTAGACAGGGCCTGAATCGTTTTACTGCCGTATTTGCTCCTGAGTAATGCTGCCGATTTTTTGTCCTAACTGAATACTGCTGGCTGTCTGCAATAAAGAATCCCAATCCATCACATTGGCAGGAAACAGAACAATAGCGGTGGAGCCCAGTTTGAATCTTCCCATTTCTTCACCGCGCCGAATCGTAATGGGCGCATGTTCCTGATAATGCTCTACGTGTTTGTCTAATTTACTGGGTGCAACCTGACCGGCCCAGACGGTTTCTATGCTTGCGACGATCATTGCGCCAACCAGTATCAACGCCATGGGGCCAACGCTGGTTGAAAAAATACACACAACTCTTTCATTACGGGCAAAGAGTTCATCAATATGATCAGCAGTGGTTTGATTGACGGAAAATAATTTTCCCGGAATATAGATCATTTGCTCCAGTGTGCCGGTAAGCGGCATATGGATGCGATGGTAATCCCGGGGAGAAAGGTAGAGTGTTGCAAACTTGCCTCCATGAAATACATCAGCAAGCTCTTGATCGCCACCCAATAATGCCGGCAGCGAAAATGATTTGCCCTTGGCCTGAAAAATCTGTTCGACATCAATATTGCCGATAGCACTTACTGCGCCATCAACCGGGCAAATAACGGTATTAGCTCCGGAGTCTAGTGGACGTGCATCAGCCTCAAGTTTTCGGGTAAAAAAATCGTTAAAACAAATAAAGTCTTGCGGATCTTTGGTCTCGGCTTCTGCCATATTAACGTTGTATTTTTTAATAAAAGTTTTAATTAAAAAATTTTTAATAAAGGGAGTCTGACAGTTAGCTAATAAACCTATGGTTCGCGATAAAAAATGCTGAGGAACAATATGTTGAAAGAGTATAAATAGCGTTTTCATTTAACTATTGCCGGGTTATACAGGCTTATGGTGCAGAAGGGGTTTCAATGGGCGTATCCGGATGGTTGCCCCATTCTGACCATGAACCATCGTAGGCTTGTACTTCGTAGCCTAGTGCTTTGGCAATTAAATAAGTCAGGCCGGATCGATGGTGACTCTGGCAGTGCGTAATAATTTTATTACCGGATTCAATGCCTAAGGTATTGAGTTTTTTTTGTAATTCATCGAGTGGCAACAAACGCAGGTTATTGGATTTATCCATGGTATGCAGCCAGTCGAGATTCACAGCTCCTGGAATATGACCATTGCGTTGAGCAGTTACTTTGACACCGGCATACTCTTCAGCAGAGCGGGCATCCCAGATTTTTGTATTGGCATCATTCAGAGAAGTCAGCACGTCATCCAGACTTGCACGTACATCGTTATGTAAACTTAATTCAGGCGCAGCAGGACTTGTTTGAGGAAGTTCATCACTCACCGTGTGGCCTTCTTTTAACCAGGCGTTAATACCGCCATTGAGATAGGAATAAGCCTTGTGTCCAATAACATCTAGTGTCCAGATAAAACGACCTGCCCAACCACCACCTTCATCATCATAGACGACGATGTGCTGCTTGGGGTCATAACCGATTCTGGCAAACAAGGCTGTTAATTGCTCAAGGGCAGGCAGCTTTCCAGTCGCCGGAGGGATGCCGCAGACTAATTCCGATGGCGTGATATGAACGGCGCCGGGAACATGTACTTGGGCATAGGTTTGATCCTGGCTCAGGTCAACTATTTTTAACTCAGGTAGTTCAGGTTGCTTGAGAT
>Ga0255777_10003204_pt1 | contig 14039 bp, 19 predicted proteins | sample 101ome_15_FD_179975 | JGI IMG/M metagenome (GOLD analysis project Ga0255777, IMG submission 179975) | Coastal salt marsh microbial communities from the Groves Creek Marsh, Skidaway Island, Georgia - 101402AT metaG (version 2) | ecosystem: Environmental > Aquatic > Marine > Intertidal zone >...
GCCGCTAGACAAGGTATTGTAAGCGGTATTAGAAGGTATCTTATAAACAAAAGTGTTTTGTCTGGTTCTATAGGTAGTGGCATAACTTCAACTGTTGGTGATGTTGCATTACAAGCCTCGGAAAGATTAGGGCATGTAGACCCAGCCACACGACAATTTGATCCTAATGTAGATCCAAAAGATATAAAATTAAGTAATCTTAGAATGGGTATAACAGCGGCTGGAGGTGCGGTTGGTGGTATATTTGAAGGCCAGTCTGGTAGGGCATTGGCCAAAAATTATAGATCTCGCGTAAATAATCAGTTAGCACGTTTTGCTAATAATGCTGATGCAGCAAAAGCAGCTACAGAAAAAGCTCTTGTAGACTCTGTAGCTAACAATCTTGAAACTGGAAGAAACCCCTCACATATATTAGAGTTAGCTGAAACACTTGATGCAGGTTTAGAAACGCCTAAGTCACCAAAAAAACTTTTAGATACTTTATCGGATTCATTTATGTTTGCAGATAATGTTTCGGACAAAGATTTAGCTGCTGCGTATAGAGCTATAAGAGACCCTAAAATATTTCAAAAGATGTCTGAATTTTCTGTCGCTATACAAAAAGATTTAAATAGCAGGGATATGTTAGATATTATGGGTCAATCTGTTGTCGATACATTTTCAGGATATAAACCTAAAAGAAAAGGTATTACGAGCATAACAGAAGTTGTGTCAGATGGTTTTGACGCAATAGACAGTATTTTACTAGGGTCACAAAAAGGCAGTCGTGCTGCAAGAGCATTCGACAAAAACAATCTAACTGACGCAGAGTCAGAAATATTTCTTGAAGCTCTTGAAAAATCTATGAAAGAAACTGGAGTAACGGAAAAAGAATTTTTTAGCTTTATGAATGCATATACGGACGGTCTTATTTCTATAAATGGTCGTTTTGCAAAAGGTACAGTAGGTGACGTTACTAAAGGTAAATCTAGTGCGGCTGGACAAACTCTTGTAGCTATGTCCAATGCAGCTAGAAAGTTGACTACGAGTGTTGGTCCTCTTTTAGAAACAGACCCTGTAATGAAAAAGATTATTGAAAGCCGCTATGGTAGACCGGATCTTGTTTCTAATAAGATGGGTTTAGGTATAGGTGTATTACGTCTTTTAGAAAACACACGTATTGCAAGTATGACATCTCAACTTATAACAACGGCTCGAAATGTTAGAACAGCAGGATACATAATTGGAGCTAAAACTGGCGTAGAGTTTGTAGACTCTGTTATATATCATGCCGCGCACGGTGTTACTAGTGCTAAACAAGGCAACATAAGTGTGACTGGATCATTTAATGGGCTACGTAATATTCTTGTAGACTCACTTTCAACCCTTGACCATGTTACTAGTGCGTGGAGGAGTGCAAAAGGTAGGGCTGTAATGGAAGCTTCACTTGCTAATAATCCACGTAGTATGCAGATGCTTTTGCGGTATCAAGCAGACATTCAAGCGGAAGCAGGCACAAAAGCAGGTAGAGCATTCAAAGGATATATGGAGTTTCTTAACCAGTTAAATATGTCTGCTGATTCATTCTTTAGAAGAGGTTTTTATCTTCAGTCATTAGACAAAAGATTTAAACAACTTATGCGTGAGCATAAAAGCACACACGGCACTGAATTTATGGGTGGACAGTTTAAAAATGTACTTCAGTACGTTGAAGCGGGTAATACACTTCCTACTAAAATGATACAAGGTGCTGTTGATGATGCGCTAAAAGAAACATTGTCTTACACACCTAAACATGGTGTTGGCAGGGACTTTATTAGAATTATGGAAAGCACAAAGCCCATAAGTTCTGCTGCTATAACTCCTTTTTCTAGATTTATGGTAAATGCTTTAGCTACAATGTATTCTTATACACCTCAAAACGCTTTAGTAAAAGGTGTACACAATCTTCATAGAAAAGAGATAGATAGCATTGGAAAGGGAGTATCAGAAGTATTAACAAGTGACGAACAACGACAGGCATGGGGTAAAAGCGTTGTAGGTGGTGCAGCTATATATGCTTCAAATCAAGTGTTAGCTTCTAGGGAAGAAGGAACACCATGGAGTGAAGTAGAAGGTATGACGCAAGATGCTGAATATCCTTTAGGCGGATTTTTAGCTCTTACATATCTAGGAAGAATGTCTGTAGGACTTGAAAACTACGATGCGCTACAGGTTAAAAGGGCGCTTGAAGTTCTGTCGGGTATTCCTTTAAGACAAGCACAGCAAAGTAGTTCATTACTAGGTGCTGCTGTAGAGTTCGTACTTAAAAGTGGAAATACGCCAGAAGATAGTGTTGCAAAGCTTTCAGGTAAAGATTCGGCTGCTGAATTTGTAGGTGATATTCTTGGTTCATTCTTTACACCATTAAGACAGTTTAAAGACATAGGTGATGCTGTAGATTTAGAGCCTACAATGCGCGACGTAACAACTGCGTATGAAGATGGAGACTTTGGCGAACGTGTAATCCAAAAAATGGCTACGGGGCTACCTACAGAAGCTTTTGGATTTGATCTAAGGGATCAAACAGTACTTGGGTATAAATTGATTGAAAATAAATCTGAGGCAAAGAACTTTCTTCTGAACTTTGATAATACAAAGTATAGAAATATGCCTCTAGCACGTTTCTTAGGTTTTAACTTTAGCCCAAAGACAAGTCGTCTTGAACGCACTGCTAAATATTTAGGATTTACGGATAGGGATATTTTACCACAAACAAGAAAATCCGCTAGAATATACAATCAAGAAAGATACTACTTCACACAAAGGGCTTATGAGGGGCTAAGTGATTTAATTGAAAAGGAGTCATTTAAATCTAAAGATAGAAATGGTAAACGTGTGATGTTTAAAAAGGCTGTAGAGCGTTTTAGAGATAAAGCTCGTGAAGATGCCGAATATTACATAAACTCAGATATACCTAAAAAAACCCGTGACGCGCAAGATAGACTTAATAATCTTCCAGACAATGCAAGCTACCAAGATAAAGCAAACGCCATGTATGATCTAGTCTACTATGCAAATTACTCTATAGTAAACGATTATGCTAAAGTACAGTGGTTAAAAGATTCTAATAAAGACACAGTAGGGCTGGTGGAACAAGAGTTTGAAAAAAGACATTTAAAAGCCAAAAAGAAATATGACAGCGGCCAAAAACTATCTGGGTTTGAATATCTATATCTACGTGGCCCAACTATTGCTGAACAAAAAACTTATAAGCTCGCTTCTGACTATAGTGAATATTTAAGTCAAGAGGGCGATATAGAAGTAAATCAAGCACTAGAGAAATAACCTTAACGGTTATCTCCAGACCCACCAATCTTACCACGTTCTTTACGTGATGTAAGCTTGTCCATATTGGTCTTAGCTACGCGGCCTAGTGAAACATCTAGGTCACTAGCGAGTGCTGCACAGTACCACAGCACGTCGCCAAGTTCTGCTGCTATCTGTTCTTTAGCGGCATCTAAGTCCTTACGTTCTTTAGGTACTCCATCTCTGACTAATTTCTTAATCTTGTTGGCTACCTCACCAGCTTCACCTGTAAGACCTAATGCTGGATACATTAGCTTAGTAGTGTCAGGATAAATGGCTGTAGTCTTGCAGAACCTTTGGTATTCCTCAAAGGTCATAGCCGCACCTTTTTCTTCCATAAACTTTCTAACCTCGTCTTGCAGTGTCATGCAGTTTCTCCAGATTGTCAAAGTAAGCTGTATTGTAGCCCCTTTGCCATTCACGAGCCTGCATTGTGTGATCTTTAAACGGGCAGGCCGTTATAATAACGGTTGCATCGCCAACCTCTCTTAACCATTGTCTATCAGTAAAAAAAGCCGCATATCCTTTACTGTATTGTATGGATAGAGGCGGGTCGTTTTTTAGTTTTGGTTGTCTTTTATATCTATTCATATAGAGTCCTGTAACTCCGAAATCTTTACATTATAACAATCAGCTTTTATTACAAAGCCGTTTGCGGGGTCTATGTCACCTTTATCAAATCTTTCGGCTGTTTCAAAATATATATTTTTTGGTAGTATACCTAAATACCAAGCTTTAGTCAAATCTTTTTTTACTCTAACAAAAGCATAAGCGTCACATTTTTGCTTAGTATTATAAGCAGCCACACTGCAATCGTAGTATGGTAGAGGTGCGACGGTTGTGCTTTTTGTTTTTACGTCTACCTTTGTTCCATCTTTTAATACAAGATCGTAGTCATAGGTATTAGCTAATTCTCCACCTAAACAAGACAGCGCAACCTCTTCGCCAATAAAGCCTACGAGGTTGCCTTTGCCATTTGTTATTGAATTTCTAAGCTTACCAAGTTCCTTTGCTTTTGCTTTGGCTTTATTGATAAGCTTAGATGTTAATTCAACTTGCTTCAAGGTACGTCCTTTAGAGTTCCGGTTGCTTTAGCGACTGGCGATGTCAACGACTTCGCAGACGCCTGCGGTACACGCGAGTTCTTGCGAACCTGTAGTATTGTCTTCCCTTTCATACTCACGTAGTTTAGTCCAGTCAATAGCTTTTGGCATCTTTGCAATAAGCGTATTGTACTCTTCTTTAGAGCAATCTTGATACGGAGCTTGCTTATAAGAATGCTCAACGTGAGGTAAGAAACTAATACCCGAAATGCTGTCAAAGTTTTCATATACCCAATCTCCTACCTTTAGCCATTCTTCTTCACGTACACTAACAGTAATGCTTGGCTTGTGTTCACACCAATGATTCTGATATGTAAGCCATAGCTGTAAATGTTCTAGTGCAGTCATATCATTGCGGCATACAGCATTGTCTGGTGACTTCATTGGAAACGAAAATACTGTTGTGCTTTCAGGCTTCATAAAGTCTGGCTCTGCTGGTATACCTGAATCAATCATAAACTGCGTCATAGGATCTTTATTGTCAGCACGTACAGTACGAATGTAGTGTGGGTTATGGCGAGCGTGAATACCACTAGCACTGTCAACTAATTGTGACACAGTACCGCTAGGTTTAACACACGTAATAGCTGCTGATTGATTGATGCCTAATTCATTAGAAAGTTTAGCATTGGTTTTGACAGCTTCATTTCTTAATTTAATTAGTAGTCTGCCACATTCGTCTAGTCCTTTAGAACCATTCAAAATGGGATGATCCATAATTCCTGTCAAACTAACGCCTAGTAGTCTTTCATCTTCTGTATTCTTTTTCCATATGGAACGAAGATACTTAAAGTTAGTCAGGCAAGACTGTAACGTACCTAACACAGTTGCATTACGTACCTTACGTAAAAGAGTTTCCGTAGAGTCAGTAGCCCGTACTACAACTTCAGACAGATTACAGAATTGGTAAGGACGAAGTATAATTTCAGAACATGGATTGGTTCCCCATTGTACTTGCTTAGTCTCTTCTTCATCGTAGAAGTTACTGCGCCTACCATTTTTAGATACTTGTTTCTTGGCAGCTTGACGATTAAATATGCCACGCTCACCAGACTTACTTTCGTATAAGGAATGCCACTCAGAGAAGAATACTTCCATAGAAGGTTTTTCTTTGTACGACACACTGTTATTAGCTAGTGCGCGTTGTGCTTCGTGTACCCACCACTCACCAGACTTAGCTTTACGCATAGATGTGTCATTAAGATTCGATAATGAAATCAATGCACTGCGACGTACACCACCGACAACAACAATCTCACCAATCTTACACATAATGTCATGTGCCTCTACAGGATACAATCTACGTCCTGCTGCACCTTTAAACTTTTCTACACAGAAGTTAAATAAATCTTCTAAAGGTTCTGGGCCTGATGCTCTACCACCAAAGGTCTTTAGCCTTGCACCTGCTGGACGTACAAGCGATACGTCCCACTTAGGTACTTGACCAGCATATAGACAAGCAATCAATTCACGTAGGGCTTTACACCAGCCTGCTTTGCTGTCATCTACAATGATGATTGTATTACTGTCATGGAAGTCTTCATTGACTATAGGAAGCTTGTCTATGTTCTCACGTTCTACGCTGAAACCTACACCAGTTCCGCACATAAGAATATACATAGCTTCATCAAACGAACGGGGGCTATCTACGGGTATGTAACTACAGTTGTATGCACCTACGTGACAGCGATCTAGTGCTGGACCTGCTGTCATTACAGCCCTCATAGAGGGCATTGTGTCTAGATTAAGTACATTTTCTTCAAGATCTTTACGATATTTATTAAAGGTCTTTTCATCTAAATCAAATTTCTTACTTACATAGTTTCCTATATAGTCAAAGTAACGACTAACAGTTTCATCCCAACTCTCACGTCGTTGTTCGTCTTCTTTCCACCTAGCATAGCGGCTTAAAGCAATAAAGTTTTGATAATCTGTTGGTAACATATTTCCCATATTAATTCCCCGTCTGCGTAGTTTTAAAGCCAACTATACTTAATCCACTAATATCAAAGATCATTTCTGTAAAGGTGCGTTCAAGCTCTGCCGCAACATTATTATCTGTTGGCATAGGATACTCTTCTGTATCCACCTCTACAGTAATCATCATACGTACTTTCATAGTCTACTTTCGACGACTTCTATTAATTTATTTAAGTACCATTGTGCCTTTAAAAGATCCTTTAGTGGATCTTCCTCATGTTTAAATCTATATCGTGTTACGTATTTTAGTACGTTTCCCTTCAAGTAACCTTCAAACTCATCGCCAAGCATAGAGTCAAATATAATTTGAATAGTCTCTCTGCCTGTCTTGTTATAATGTTCTGGTCTATTTACGTCATCAATCATCATTAAACTTCAACGTCACTACGTTGCCTTCTGTGTGTATTACAGGTTTAGTATTAACAGGCTCTTGTTTTTTAAAGAGATATTCACCGTCAGGGTTTTCCATAGCCATATCTACAATAGCTTGGGCCTTTTCTTTAACGTCTTGGTCTTGTTCATACAAAGGAACACTAGCACACACCATTTGAAGTACATGCAATAATTCACCGTAGTCTTCATCATTCATACTGTGATCGTCATGTACGATTGCTGATATATCTACGTCACCCGTCCACAAACCTTGTGGATCATAAACAGGTTGAAACTTTAGATAAAAACTATCTTCAGTAAACGCTTCTTTGAAACTAGTCATTTACGTTTTGTTCCTTTAAAGTCAACGAATTTAGCAATAGCAGGGTTTGGTGCTTCAGTCAACCAGTCTTCAGGTATGATCCTATCATAGTACAAGAATCCTTTCTGTATACACCACTTAGCATAGGTGTTCTTAGCGCCCTTGTATAACTTACGTCTGCTATTTTCAAATACAAAACGAATATCAAGTTCAGGATGTTGTTTCTTAATCTCAACATGCTTGCGCCTATCCGCTGACGTAAATAAACCTTTTGTTTCAATTATTATATTATTCGCTAAAACGAAGTCAGGGGTATAGGTTCTGTAGGCTAGATCTTCCCACTCAATCTTTATCTTTTCGTACGTGTACTTTACGCCCGTTTTATCTAAGGATTGAGCTATCTTTAGTTCTAGCCCTGACCTATACCCCTTTTTACGTGCAGCGCGAAAACGCTTTGCATCCATTAGAAAGACCAGATATTCCCTGCTTTAAAAGTTTTGTATCCGAGATTCATCATCTCTTCACGAATGGCACGTTCAGTTTCTCTGCGTGTTTCCATAAGACTACGTAGGTTTGCTGTGCGCTTTTCGTTATATTCTTTACGTGCAGCAGTAAGTTCCTCCTGCATGTTCTTAATGCGCTCTGCTAGTTCTTCTAGCGATAGTTCATCATATAAGTTAGTCATTGTATTTATCCTCAATATATACATAGTCCACCTCTGGTGGAACTTTAGCAGATGAAGGTATTGATGGGCGCGTCACTAACGTCTCCCAGCAATCCTCCTTAAAGTCACAGAATTTACAGACACTGCCGAGTATCTTATTACCTGTAGGTTTACCCCTGAAAAATTCAGGTTCAGGCTCAAAGCAACGCTCAAACTCGTTGGCGTCTATACGCTGTGCTGTACTATTTAATTTAGTAACTTCTTCGTCTATTTCAAGACCCTGTGCAGGAACATATTTAAATTGTCCATTGGCTTTGTTGACAACCCACCAACCACCTGCACGTTTGTTTGCAGCCTTTGCATAACCTGCTAATTGACCTACGTATCCGAATGCATCCCCTTTCTGTAAGCTGTTATAATCATTGAATTTATTAGTGTATGACCAAGGTGAAGCAGACTTGATGTCATCTACTGCACCGTCAATACTAAGGTCTGTTGTACCGTTTATTTCTTTACCGTCTTCAAGCTCTAGTGTGACGTGTTCACTATTGTCATAGGCTACACCAGCTTCGGTAAGAAGACCCTTAAACACTGCTTCTACTATATCCCCTAACATCATATTCATAATGAATGTAGTTGGTAAAGGACGGGCTGCTTTAGGTTTATTCTTCTGATACCAAAGCTGGCAGTAGGGGCGTCCGATATTAGACATACGAAGTCTAAACTCTTGTTGCCCCTTCCCACTAAACTGACGCTGCAATGCGTCCCGCACGTCAGACACAATTTGCTCAATGGAGGAATCAGACATTGAGGCAGTGCCATCGCGCATATTGGAAAGCAATGTATGCAGCATCAGTTCAGCAGGATGGTTCATCACGCAGCCTCTTCAGTGTCTACGTTAATGAACTCATTCACTAATTCTTTTGTGGAATCATCAACGTCTTCGACATTGTTTTCTTCCCATTTTCCTAAGACGTATGTGTTATGCATCTTAATAAAATCAAGGAAGTTAGTGAATGTTTCTTGGTCGCTATCTAGCATATCAAGCTTTGTTTTAAGATCCAAACTTAACTTAGGTACAAAGTAACTTTCACCATTGTTTAGCTCTCTTGCTTCAGAAGATAGCTTGATGTTGTAATGCATAGGTAAAGCTTGCATTCTAAACAGTTTATTAAAGGGAACATTAACAGCCGTAAATGCTTCCTTATTATCTACTTCCCAAATGACTGGAATTGGATCTGGTGTTTCAACAGCGTTTCCTTCAGCGTCCATTGCACCATTAACCGTTACTGTACCGAATATAGCACGAGTTCGTTTAGTGGCCCGGATAATTTCTTTTACTCCAGAAGGAACTTTATCCCAATCATCAAAGAATGTAGAAGGTTTACCGCAATTAAAACCGCCTTCCGTATCTTTAAGCTCTGACTTTAGATCATTTGCCATAAGAGTTTTCATCATATTACCAGATGAATCTCCTGTACCATTAACCCAACGTCTATAATAGACACGCTGCATGAAGGGACGTAAGGTTACATCTGTGGCATACAGTGTTTTACCGTCTGCTACAGGCTCTTTTAACCTAAAGCTTCCAGCTTCAACAACCTCTACGTTTACTTGCTTGCCTTTAACCTCTTGCTTTGCAGTGAGTGCTTTATGCTGTATACCAAGGCGTATAAGTGTAGGTGTTCTACTTTCATTTGCACCCGTTGCCATACCAGACAAACGTGCAAGTTCAGCAAAGTTATTAGTATCTAATGTTGTCATTTCGTTCATTTGAAACTCCTTTCAAGAGTCCGAAGTTATATCAGTTAACATCTTTAGTGTCAAGCCAGTTGGGGCCAATTTTTGCCTCCAAAAGCAGAGGCACATTAAAATCTATTCCCCACTGTATGTCAATAAGGTTTTTAAGATTTTTATTTGTGTCTTGTATTACATTCAATGCAAAGTTTACCTCCATAGGATGTACATCTAAAACGATTGAGTCATGTACAGTATTCACGATGCAGGTATCCTTACGCTCTAGCTGCTTTTCTATGTACAGCAAGGCAAGTGGTACAATGTCAGCAGTAGCAAATGACTGTACAGGATAATTCTTAATCTGCGTAAAGTACGTAGGAGTACCGTTGGCACGTCTTTCTACTTCAGGAAAAGCGAATGATCTACCAGACGGTGTTCTTATTCTTCCTTCGTTGAGTGCTTCTCTTGCGAGTTCTGTGTGCCATCTGGATATTCCTCTATACTTTTCGCCGAAGTGTTCATAATATCTTGCCTCTGAAGGTGAACGTCCGAACCCTGTTGCTCCGTAGAGTGGGGCAAATGTGTGTGCCTTCGCCTGTTGGCGCGACGTAGGCTGTCCTGCATCACTGATAACCTTTGCAGTATAGGAGTGTACATCAAAACCATTACTTACTTCCTCTATGGCTAGTTTATCTTGTGATAAGTATGCGGCGACACGAAACTCTAGCTGTGCAAAGTCAGCTTCAAGTATGCTGCCACCCTTCCATCGAGACACGAAACATTTCTTAACTGGAAATGTACCTCCGCGCGGCATGTTCTGCATGTTGGGATTACGTCCAGAAAATCTTCCTGTAGATGTGACTGTCTGTGTAAGCTGTACGTGCAGCATACCGTCAGCCTTAGTGAAAGTATCAATACCGTCTACGAATGAAGACAAATACGTTTCTACTGCACTAAGCCGTGTAACCTTACTAAGAAAGTTCTGTGCTACTTCATTCTTTGATCGAACAGCATTAGCAGCCAGTAATGTAAGGTCATTTTTATTGGTGCTAAATCCACTAGCACTAACCCACTTAGGATTGGGTGCATTAAATTTAAGACCTGCTATCTCATTAGTAGCTTCATATAGGCATCCTTCACCTTCACATACACCACACTTAGTAGGTCTAGCAAATGGTTCGCCATTCTTTTTAGTCTTACGTACCTTGCCTGTGCCGTAGCAGGTTTTGCATTGTTTGGCTTTTTGCTTGTACATAATTTGTGACATAGCAGATACTGTAGACCTAAAGTCAGCTTCGTCCATGCGGTCAGTAAAACTATCCGCCCATGTTTTTTTGTCTTTAGGTTTACGGGAATAAATTAACCATGAAAGTTGTTCAGGGCTATTTAGATTTAGAGGATAGTCACCCATCAAGTCACGCGCAATGTGGTCTAACTCTGTGACTAGATCATTACGTTCGCGTACAAATTCTTCTCGTACTTCGTTTAAGGCGTCACGGTCAACCTTGATACCTTTCTGGTTCATACGTGCTAGAGTTTTAGTAACTTGATTAGTTAGTTCAACAGTTGGCATCAAGCTGCTGTATTCATTAGATAATAATCTTCTGCGCTGTATCATCGAAAGCTCTTGTGTAGCCTTCAAGTCAGCAATCAAGTACTCAGTAAGTTCAGAGTGTGGCACATCTGCAACACTGTAACCTTTTTTCAGGTAGTTGTGTAATGTGTCTTGCTTTTTTACAGATAGGTCATATCGCTCCGAACAAGCGTCTAGCGACAGAGGATTCTTCTGACCTTCTTGTAAAACATATTCGGCAACCATTGTGTCCCAGATTGCCCCGTCGTACTCGAAGCCTGTTTCCCACAACCATGCGAGGTCATGTGCAAGATTATGCCCGATAAGGACAGTGCATTCAGAAAGTATCCTGCGTAAATCCTCAACACTGTCAGCTTGTTTCTCAGAGTGGTTAAATGTGAATACACGATGTTCTCCACTATCAAATAAAACACCCACCATGACTAGTGCATTAGTGGGTTCATAAGGGTCTAGGTGTAATTTTCCTCCGCGCTCTGTAACTGTATTCTCTACGTCAAGAACTACCTTCATTAATCCCTCCTAATGCACTTCGTCATCCACTCTGTAATGAACTACTCTTTCCCAGAAGTCAAGTAGGTTTTGATGCGCTTCCCATATTGCCATCATCTCTTCGGCAGAAAAGTCTTCATCGTACATCTGCTGTGACATGATTAGCTTCGCTAATTTAGCCAGCATTTCAACTTCTGGGGACATGAGTATTAGTAATAAACCGGACTAGCTAATATGGCTACTGCCCATATTAAAGCCCAGCCGCATCCTACTGCTGTTACTGCTCCCAGTACCTCCACTGCTGAGATCAGTTTATCTTTAATGTTTAGCTTCATTGGTTACTTCTCCTTTCGTTTGTCATACTTGTCTATGATGTCACGTAATTTATCTAGGATATGTCCTCTATCTGCATGAAAAGCTTTCCAGTTTTCATCATCATAGAGATCTTCACCTGAATGTTTTACGCCCCATTCAAAGACAGCATGATCTGTAAATTCCTCCAGTAATGCGCTGAAGGATATGACCCTTTCTAATATAGGGTCATCCTGTCCCATAAATACAACAATGTCTAAATCTCCGTCATCATTCATTTCTATGAAAGTTTCTAATCGCATTGGTTGTTCAAGTTTCGGCATCTTCTTTCTCCCATTTAAAGTTTACAATCATTGGAAATATTACTTCTATTGCTTCCGCACACTGATGTGCCACAATACGATGTTCTTTCTGTGTAGCTGGATCTGTCCGTAGCTCAATGTAATGTATCCAACTACGTAGTGATCCATTCATATAAAGTCTAGTGCGTGTTAAACCTTCTGGTAATATCACACGCGCTTGTTCTTTGGCTATGCCTTTCTTAATGCAGAGTCATATAGCTTGTAAGCTGTATCCATAACGTCAGACTGTTGACCGATCCACCACTTGTCTAGAACTTCATTATCATTTGGAAGAGAGTTCTGTCTATTGGTAGTGTCCTGTAATCTAGTTTCACGGATTTCGTTTACGACTTCAGTTGCTGAATACCGTTGACTAAACTCTTGAAATGAAAATGTTCTGTGTCTAATAATCTGGTGTGATATGTCCCGTGTAGTCACGATGTCCAGACATATGTTTACCATCTCAAACGGAGACCAGTGCTTATGCTTAATTAAATACTTAATTAGCTTTTCATTATTTAAAGCACTTATCTGCGACGTTGGATTAGACACACGGGCGTAGTAGGCGACGAGATCTACAAGATTGTTAGTTACCGATCCACCTTCTACTGCCCGTGTGAAACCTGCAAGTTTTACCTCAGACATCTTCTTCTTTCCCATCAAACCAGTTCATATGATCGCCATTAGTATATGTTTTAACGGCGTGGCAATTTGCACAGCGTATATCACATTTACGTATTTCATTAAATAGTTTTTTAATAGTACTCTTACCTACTAGTACCGCAATTCCCCCCTCCTTTTCGGATAAATTCCTATGGTCAAAATGTAAAGCAACAGCATGTTCATTATAACCACAATCTATACATCCTTTTTTTAGCTTGTAATCTCCTATAAGTTTTCTTCTTCTTTTAAACTTTAGTGACTTGTGTTTAACCTCACAGGCTATACAATGTGGCTTTATATTGTCATTCGCATACTTATCACCACTGTATTTTGTATGGTGTTTAACTTTCTTACATTTAGTACATTTTCTGTATGCAGTAGAGTCCCAAAAGTCGAACTTAATTTGTTCATTCATTACGGCCCTCTACCTTTTTTCTCCAGATTTTATAGTCAAACAGTTTGTTGCCTGTTATCTCACCCAGAGCTAGTCCATTGTCTGGCAACCATTCATATACTTTATCGAGTGTTATGTGTGACGGAATACGTTTAGGAAATCCATACTTCCATCCGTTGATTGGTTCAATCCAGTATTCCCATTCGTCTTCCATCACAGCACCTATATTAATTCAAAATGTGGAGCATCAATGAACGGCCTACGTCCTTCGTTGCGTCGAGTGTCAATGTAATAGTTCATTGCTTCTTCCATAGTGTCACCCCAATTACGAATGTCACTCACGTTCCATGCTGCACCCCACCGGATGCCTATGTTCTTTTCTATTGCGGCTTTCTTCATTGCGTCTGCAATGTCGTCATACAAGTTAAGTTCCCATGAACCCCGCGAACCTATGTACGCCATCAAGTCTACCGCATCACCCGTAAGGTGCTTAGACTTCATGGTTTGTGACGCACCAGAAGCAAGCAATTCTTTCTGACGCTTTTCCGTACGTAATCCTTCGATCACACCAAAGTCTACTTTAGTTAATTCAATAGCGCGCATGACTACATCACGTAGTTCATCCTTAACACCGTTCAATCTCATTATGGACTTACCACTAAGTTTAAAGTCACCCATTTGAAGGCTCCGTAGCAAAGTATTTGATTGTTTCATAGCGTATATAAATTACGTGTCCATCTT